>Ga0099364_10004182_pt1 | contig 21948 bp, 15 predicted proteins | sample TergutTh196P3_FD_73070 | JGI IMG/M metagenome (GOLD analysis project Ga0099364, IMG submission 73070) | Microcerotermes parvus P3 segment gut microbial communities from Pointe-Noire, Republic of the Congo - Th196 P3 | ecosystem: Host-associated > Arthropoda: Insects > Digestive system > Gut ...
CGCCGACCCGTACGGATTGGCTGAGAGCATGCGCGACTTGGCCCCCCGAAACACAGGCAAGGAACCCCCCGAAAAACCAAAGCCGCCGGAACGAAAAACAATCTTCATCAAATAACCAAATCAACAAATCAACAATGATTGCTTCGTCCCTCGCAATGACAAACAAATCAACAATTAAACAAATCAACAATTAAACAAATCAACAATTAAACAAACATAATCATGGCTAAAAAACAAAAACCTCTACTGAAAGAAGTAATTAAACACATTGACATTACAAAAATTGACAGTACCAAAATTATTGACTCTATGCGCGATATGTCGTTCTCGTCGCGCGATACGGCCAATGCCGCCGATATTTTGCAGTTGATGATTAAGAACAAAAACTGTACCAACTGGCTGATTTTGGCAGGCAGCACCAGCGCCGGCGGGTGTATGCAGGCCTACGTTGACATGATTCGCTTTAATATGATTGACTGCGTGGTGGCTACGGGCGCTTCCATCATCGACATGGATTTCTTCGAGGCCTTGGGCTACAAGCATTATAAGGGAACGCCCTTTATTGACGACAGCCTGTTGCGTAAGCATTATATCGACCGTATTTACGATACTTACATTGATGAGGAAGAACTACAGTATTGCGACGCCACTATTAGAAAAATTGCCGACAGTCTGGAGCCTCGCCCCTACTCTTCCCGCGAGTTTATTTGGGAAACAGGTAAATGGCTGACAAAAAACGCTAAGAAGAAAAATTCCCTGATTCAAACCTGCTATGAACATAATGTTCCTATCTTTGTTCCTGCATTCTCCGACTGTAGCGCAGGCTTCGGATTGGTCATGCACCAGGTAAATCGGCGTAAAGCGGGCAAGCCTTTTCTGACTATCGATTCAGTGGCCGACTTCTACGAACTTACCCAAATCAAGCTCGCCGCTAAAACCAGCGGTCTGTTTATGATAGGCGGCGGCGTACCTAAAAACTTCGCCCAAGACACAGTAGTCTGCGCCGAGATATTAGGCCATGACGTGCCGATGCACCAATATGCCGTGCAAATCACCGTGGCCGACCCGCGCGACGGCGCCTGCTCCAGCTCTACGCTGAAAGAAGCCTCGTCGTGGGGCAAGGTGGATACTGTTCACGAGCAGATGGTCTATGCCGAGGCCACAACGGTTGTACCGCTTATCGTCAGCTACGCATACCATAAAGGCGACTGGAAGAAACGCAAACAATTTGAATGGGCTAAACTGTATTCCAAACCAACCAAAACAACTAAGGCCAAGGTTAAAAAATGAGCGCTTTCGTTCAACAGGCTGGCGCTTTCTTAGCGTCTTTTGACGTTGAATATGCTGTAGAGCCGCCCTTTGTACATTTTGCGCAACGGCGGCTTTCTTTCCATTTGGTCGAACTGGAGCCTTCTCTCTATCCTGCTTTTTTTCAAGACCTTTCTATTCGTTACGAACAGCGTGGCATTCGTTTGGTTCATCTATGGGAAGATGTGTATGTCCGCCAAACGCCGTTAGCACAAAGCCGTATATGCGCCTTGCTGGGCAATTCGGAGCGGATTTTCGCGCGTAACACCGAGGTACGGCGGATAGACCAATCGGTACTGAATGATTTCTTAAATATTCACCACCTGCAAGGCAGTACACAGGCTAAGTATAAATACGGACTTTTTCACGAAGGAGTGTTGATGGCAGTCGCCTCGTTCAGCGCTGTGCGTCCCTTGCCCCGAAACGGAAAAATGCACCAATCCTACGAATTGATACGTTTTGCCAATCGCAGCGGCTATACGGTTACAGGCGGACTGAGCAAGCTGCTGAATGCTTTCATTGCAGAAGTGCGCCCCGACGATATTATGACCTACGCCGACCGCGACTGGTCTATAGGGCAAAGCTATGAGCAGTTAGGATTCACTTGTGTAGCAGATACCCCTCCGCAAGCCTTCCTTGTTCACCCGCAAAGCATGGTCCGCTATTACCCGCACCGACTTCCAGAAGGAAGAAGCCGTGAAGAGTTGCTACCCAAGGGTTATATCACGATTTACAATGCAGGAAATAAAAAATACTTATCTTTGCAAAATAATTATTAAAAACGTTCTTACTATGAAAGAAGTAAAACTGGAAATTACCGTATATGAGGCCGACGGCATACACGAATTGCAGGAAGCCGACGCCGCCTTGCTCAAGGAAGCTACGGCTGCCACCAAACAATCTTACGCTCCTTATTCTAAATTCAATGTTGGCGCGGCCGTACTAATGGAAAACGGCGAAATTATCTACGGCAGCAATCAGGAAAATGCTGCCTACCCCTCAGGCTTGTGCGCCGAGCGGGTAGCTTTATTCTATGCCAACTCTCATTTCCCGAATGTGCCTGTAAAGGCTATTGCCGTTAATTCGGCGGTGAACGGAAAAGACAATGACGACCCTGTATTTCCCTGCGGCGATTGCCGTCAGGTGCTCTTAGAGTGCGAAAACCGTTTCGGCAAGCCTATAAAGGTGATTATGGGCGGCGTAAAGAACATCAAAATCGTTAAGGGCGTCAAGGACTTGCTGCCGCTGAGTTTTGTGCTGAAGTGAGAAGGGGTATGAGTTATGAAATACAGTTATTTAATTAGTTGAATATAAATCCGGAAAGCATTAATCTTTCTTCTTTGTCCGGAGCAGTGGGTGTACATTATCGTTTCAATTAAAGGTTTACCTTCATTGTCGACTTTCAACTCAATTCGTAAATCTAAAATTTTACGCTTCATAATATAGCTGATTTCAAGTTGTAAAATACTATTTAGGGGTATTCAGTAAATAAAATTAAAATTCCAACAAATTCATTTTGAGTCTATTGGGATTTTTGTATATTTGTGTATTACTCCGAAAATACGGTTTTGTGGCCAAAACCAATCATTATCATATTATCACATTTTTTTCCTACCTTTGCATCCTTTTATAATATCGCATGCAAAAAATCAGAAATATTGCTATTATTGCCCACGTTGACCATGGTAAAACTACCTTGGTGGACAGAATGATAATGCAAGGAAAAATTTTCCGCGACTCGGAAAAACCCGGCGAATTGATATTGGATAATAACGATTTGGAACGCGAACGCGGAATAACCATATTAGCCAAAAATGTGTCGGTGATGTACAAAGGCTATAAAATTAACATCATTGACACGCCCGGGCATGCCGATTTCGGCGGCGAAGTGGAGCGTGTGCTAAATATGGCCGACGGAGTGCTGTTGCTGGTTGACGCCTTTGAAGGTACCATGCCCCAAACCCGTTTTGTGCTGCAAAAAGCCTTGTCGCTGAATAAAAAACCTGTGGTGGTGATTAACAAAGTGGACAAACAGAACTGCCGCCCCGACGAGGTGAACGAACAGGTATTCGACCTGATGTTCAGTCTGGGCGCTTCGGAAGAACAACTCGACTTCAAAACCGTGTACGGCAGCGCCAAGCAGGGCTGGACGTCGCTCGACTGGCATAAACCCGCTCATGATATTACCTCTTTGCTTGATTTGATATTGGACGAGGTGCCCGCGCCGGCTATGGCGGAAGGTACGCCGCAAATGCTGATTACCTCGCTGGAATATTCGCCTTATGTGGGACGTTTGGCCGTGGGTCGTATTACCCGCGGCGTATTGCGTTCGGGAATGAATGTGTCGCTATGCAAACGCGATGGAACGGTAGAAAAGTCGAAAATTAAAGAATTGATGGTCTTCGAGGGATTAGGCAAAACCAAGGCAGGAGAGGTGAAGTGCGGGGATATTTGCGCACTGGTGGGCATCGAAGGCTTCGAAATAGGCGATACGGTAGCCGATTACGAAGCGCCGGAAGCCTTGCCGCCCATAGTTATTGACGAGCCTACCATGAGCATGCTCTTTACCATTAACGACTCGCCTTTCTATGGCCGTGACGGTAAATATGTAACCTCGCGGCACCTGAAAGAGCGCTTAGAACGTGAATTAGAGAAGAACCTTGCCATGCGGATAAAGGAGGGACCTACGGCTGATTCTTTCTATGTGTATGGCCGCGGTGTGCTGCACCTGAGCATACTGATTGAAACTATGCGCCGCGAGGGTTATGAACTGCAGGTAGGCCAACCCAAGGTGATTGATAAGAATATTGACGGTATGCGTTGCGAGCCGGTAGAACACCTGACCATTGATGTTCCCGAAGCCTTTGCCGGCCGCGTGATTGAAATGACCACCCGCCGTAAGGGAATGCTCCTGCACATGCAGAGCCGCGATGAGCGCACGCACTTAGACTTCGATATTCCGGCGCGCGGCTTGATAGGCCTGCGCAGCAACCTGTTGACCGCCACTCAGGGCGAGGCTATTGTAGCGCATCGCTTCAAGGGTTTTGAGCCTTACAAGGGCGAAATAGAACAGCGCATCAACGGCTCTTTGGTGTCTATCGAAACAGGCATGGCTATTGCCTACGCCTTGGACAAATTGCAGGACAGGGGCAAGTTTTTCGTGGCTCCGGGCGATGAGGTATATACCGGTCAGGTTATAGGGGAGCATACCCGTGCCGGCGACTTAGGGCTCAACCTGTGTAAAACAAAGAAATTGACCAATATACGCGCCTCCGGCGCAGATGAGAAGATGGCCATAGCACCTCCTGTGATTTTTAGCTTGGAAGAAGCATTGGAATACATTCAGGAAGACGAATATGTGGAAATAACCCCGCATTTTATGCGTCTCCGCAAAATTATTTTAGACGAAAACGAGCGCAAACGCAAGGCAAAATAGAAACGGTGGACACCTCGTCTCTATTTCGTAAAAAATCATCAATCAACATTTTTTTGCTATTTCCCAAAAATTGACTATCTTTGCAATCCAAATGATTCAGGGTACCTTGGCCGAGTGGTTAGGCAGCGGTCTGCAAAACCGTGTACTGCAGTTCGAATCTGCAAGGTACCTCTCTGTTTTTCCTTACAGAAAAATTTTCAATTTTATCAGGGCGACCGCAAGGGTCGCTTTTATTTCACCCATCGCACATTAACCACTGCCAATCTCTTTCCCTCGTTGCGGTTTCACTATCTTCTTGTACCCGATGATGAAGAACGCTCTTGCGACTGCTGTGTTGATTGCTGCTGTTGTGTTGGTTGTTGCCGCTGTGTTTGTGTTGACTGCTGCTGTTGTGCCGGTTGTTGCCGTTGCGTTTGTTGCGTCTGTTGCTGTTGTTTATTATTATCGGTTTGTGCATTTTGAATTTGCCGTGTCGTTTGCGGCGCAGCAGTGTTCCTTACCCTTGGTTGAGCCGGATTAGCACGGTATTCGTTGTCTTGTGTTGCAGGTTGATTCGGTTGTACCACTGTCGGAGAAGTAGTCGGTCTGGTATTATCAGTAACGGTCGGTCGGGTGTTGTCAGTCGTAGTTGGCCTCGTATTATCAGTAACGGTTGGTCTGGTGTTGTCAGTTGTGGTTGGCCTCGTATTATCAGTAACGGTCGGTCGGATGTTATCAGTTGTGGTTGGCCTCGTATTATCAGTAACGGTCGGTCGAGTGTTATCAGTTGTGGTTGGCCTTGTATTATCAGTAACGGTCGGTCGGGTGTTGTCAGTTGTAGTTGGCCTCGTATTATCGGCGGTGGTTCCGGGGCGGTAAACGCGCAGTTCGTTATTGCTAACTCCGGTATTTCTACTGTCCGAAACATTTGTTACAGGTATAGGTTGGAAATTTCTGCCCGTGTGCCTTTGAACATCGGCAGCGCTCGGCCCCATACCGTAGCGCCTGTTGTTCTCGGTGCCATAATTATTAATAATTGTAATATTGTTAATAATGGTGGTATTTCTGGATCTATTTACATAATACCCTCCAATATTGGTGCTGCCCATGTGTCGGCAAGGCATAAATGTCCAATAACTTGAAGGAAACAGATTTACAGTAAGCGTAACGCCGTAGTGCATTCCCGGCATCAATGGCGCCCAGCCGTACATATCGCCGCCGGAACTCCACGCTACCCAGGCTGGGCCCCACTCGTAGCCCGGTACCCAGTACCAGCCGTATCTACTGTCGTAACCCCAACGGCCATAGTGAAATGGCGCCCAGCCCCACGAATAATTGGAAACCCAGGTCCAACCGTAAGTAGTGTAGGACCAATATCCATTGGTGGAATAGGGTTGAAAATTGCGTACATTGGCAACCCAAACCTGTCCATAAGGCGCTATATTTACCCAAATACCGTGAGGCGACAGATGGGCATAAAAATCGTTAAAACTCAAGGCCTGCTGATTGGTAACAACAGTGGCCGATTGCTGATATTGAAAAGTCTGTGTATTAGGGTTATAATAATAACCGCTCGGTTGTCCATCGCCGTAACTGTAACCATAAGACGGGCTGTAACCGGCGCCGGTTCGAACATAGGTTGCAGGTACGCAGCCGGTAAGGATAAGCGCTGTAGCTATAATGCAGATAAGTGCTTTGATACGTGTTTTCATGTCTATACTTTTATGCCCTTGACAGGGCGGATTATAATTTTATACAAAGATAAGAATTTATTTTTTGTTTATGACGCTATCGGAATTAAAAAAAGTTAGGGTTTATATTATAGGGAAGGGTTACGCCCCCTCTCTACACGTCTATCAACAATTTATTCTCCGGAGAGGCGTCGAAAATAGCGGCCTGTTCAGACAAGATGCGGCTGAAGGCAGCCATGTCCTCAGTAGCCGACTTCGACATGGGCGATTGCCCCAAATCATCGATGCTATGCACCACCATACCCACTGTTAACTTATGTACATCGAAGGCGGGGTGGTAAGCGCTGTCGCGCTCCTTCTTGTCGAGGACTACCTCCGTTACAAATCGGCATTGCTGCAATTCATTGATGGTATTGCTCACCAAACGGTAAGGCAAATCAAGGCGCTCCGACAATTCGGAATTGGTATAAGGCGTTTTATTGTTGACAAAATTACGGGCTATTTCCTGCATTATTACTAAGGCGGCCAATTTCCGCTGATATGTGCTGATGCGTTCTGCCGTCATTTCATAACGATAGCGTTCTGCATTTTGGTAAGCAAAGGATAATTCGGCGCCCAGCAATACTAACTGCCAACTGATGTTTACCAAAAGGAAGAGTAGAGGCAAGGCGGCAAAAGCTCCGTAAATGGCGCTGTATTTCGACACTGATAACTGTGTGTAAATATACAAATTTTGCGTCAACTGAAAGAGCGTTCCTGCGAAAATCGCACCCCAAAGAGCAGGTAAAACCTTTACCTTGGTATTCGGAATAACCACATACAATACGGTAAGCATGATATACACCAAAACAAAGGGCATCAGAGTGCCGAATAAGTGGCTCGCATGTTCCAGCAGCGGCACTCCTTCAAACCAACCACCCACTTTATAGCGGATACTCAATGATATAGACGAGGATACGACAAAAAAGAAGGGCGTTACAATAAGAACGGCTAAGTAGTCGGTAAACTTGCGCGCCCAAGAGCGGGCGCGTTTCACCTGCCACACATTATTGAACGACATTTCTATACGGTTCATCACCTTTATTACCGACCACAACAGGAATACTATCCCCAATGAGCCTAACCAGCCGCTTTTAGTATTGTTGATAGCATTTTCGGCAAAAACAGTCAACTGTTCAATCATCTCGTCCTGTTCAGGAAAGGCGTTCCAAAGCACTTGTTGCAACTGTTCCGAAATACCAAATCCCTTAGCCAATGCAAAAATCATTGCAACAATAGGCACTAAGGCCATTAAAGTATAAAAAGTGAGTGCGGCAGAATGGAGAGCCACCTTATCTTCCTTGGCGCCTCTTAACGTAATCAGGAATATGCGTAATTGTCGTATTAAAAAAGCGCTCGGTCGGTTATATTTATGCGCATCGGCATTCCACACATCGCGTGTTACAAAGCGAAAGGCTTTTTTGTAATAAAAAAATATTTTCTTCTTCATAGTTTATATTATTTCAGCATATACATCATAAATATAGGCGTTGGTGATGCGTACTTGATAAAAATTACCGATAACAAGCTGTTCCGCCTTAATCAACACTTCATTATCCACTTCAGGAGAATCATGCTCCGTTCGGGCTGCGTAATAGCCGCCTTCTTTTCTGTCGATAATCACCTTGCAGACAGTTCCGATTTTAGCCGCTGACTCTGTGGCAACAATACTTGCTTGCAAGGCCATCAATTCATCGCGGCGCGCCTGTTTTATTTCTTCGGAAATCTCATCTTCATAATTGTCGGCAGAATAGGTGCCTTCTTCTTCAGAATAACAGAAAACGCCTAAACGCTCAAAGCGCACAGCCCGAACAAACTCTTTTAATTCTTGAAATGCCGCCTCATCTTCGCCCGGATGACCCACAATAAGCGTGGTACGGATAGCTATACCCGGCGCTTCGCTCCGCAAACGCGCTATCAACTCTCGTGTCTGTTGACCGTTGATGCCGCGGCGCATCTTTGTCAACACTTCATCAGCCACGTGCTGTAGCGGAATATCAATATATTTGCACAGCTTCGGATTATCGCGCAGCAGGGCTATCACATCATCGGGAAAAGCAGTCGGATAGGTATAATGCAAACGAATCCACTCAATCCCCTCCACTGCCGATAAGGCGTTGAGCAAATCGGCCAAACGGCGGCGGCCGTAGCAGTCCATACCATAATAAGTCGTATCCTGCGCTACCACCAATAACTCTTTCACCCCTTGCGCTGCGAGCTTTTCGGTTTCATCTACCAATTGTTCTATGGGAACGGAAATATGCTTACCGCGAATCAAAGGTATGGCGCAATAGGCGCAGCCCCAATTGCAGCCTTCAGAAATTTTTAAATAAGCATAATGTGCAGGCGTGGACAATTGCCGTTCGTTCAGTAAATGGGGCTGCAAACTTGCATTCATCGTCTGTAAGACGGCCTCCATATCGTGTACGCCGAAATAAGCGTCCACTTCAGGAATTTCCTGTTCCAACATGTTTTTGTAGCGTTGCGACAGACAGCCGAAGACATACAGTTGTTTAATAAGCTGCTGCTTTTTGGCTTCAACAAAGAGTAAAATCGTATTGATGGATTCTTCCTTGGCATCGCCAATAAACCCGCAGGTGTTGATAATAACCACAGGCGCGCTATCCGTTTCCGCATCATGCGCTACGGTATATCCGACTGCAACTAATTGTCGCATCAATCGCTCCGAATCAACCAAATTCTTAGAGCAGCCCATAGTAACCACATTGATATCGGCTTTTTTATTCATGCTGCAAAAATAGGTAAATTAAACCTTTTCTCAAAATTACAGTCTAATTAATAAAGGCGCTAAATATTCATCTTAAAATATTATAAGGCCATGAAACGATTAATTATTATAATCATTATCGGAGCTGTATCTCTCAGCTTTACCGAAAGAATACTTAAATACATTTTTGTCCCTGACCCCTTATACGAAAATAGATATAATATCTATGACGTATATGGAAAAATTGCAGGCCATAAAGAAGTTCACTTTTACGGAGATTCTATTGTAAGTTTTGATAATAGAAATATTATCACAGGATTTGAAGTTGTTGACCCTTACAATATGGAGAGGGTCAATATCTATGATGCCGCCTATAAGCGGGTGGGTTACAAAATGCCTTATCCCCAAGACTATCTTATAGCGCATATCTACGACATGAACCATAAAGAAATCGCGTATGAGGTATTAGACACGCTTACTTGGGAAATCAGGTATTATGAGGGGGTTTTAGCTCCCCCTGTTAATGTGCAATATATTAATAATCACAGCTATTACTATTATTACTACTATTATTATTACCCTAAGAGTAATTTCAGCATGGCTGAGGATTGGAGAAGGCGAAAAGACGCGTACCATCGCATGAGAGACGAAAGGTACAGTCGCGAAAAAGAGGAGAAAGATAGGCGTGATAGCGAACACATGGATAGAAGGCCGAGAGATGAAAGAGACAGAAGGCCGGAAGACAACAGGGATAGAAGGCCCGGAGACGAAAGGGAGAGAATACCCGGAGACGAAAGAGTGAGACAGGAAAGGGAAAATCGCGAGCGCGAAACAAGAGAGATACAGGAAAGAGAAAATAACGAGCGCGAAGCACAAGAAAGGCAGGAAAGGGATAACCGCGAGCGCGGAGCACGAGAGATACAAGCAAGAGAAAGTCGTGAACGCGAAGCAAGAGAAAGACAGGAAAGAGAAAACCGTGAGCGTGAAGCACGAGACAGGCAGGAAAGGGAAAGCCGTGAACGTGAAGCAAGAGAAAGACAGGAAAGAGAAAGGGAAAGCCGCGAGCGTGAAGCGAGAGAAAGACAGGAAAGGGAAAGCCGTGAGCGCGAAGCAAGAGAAAGACAGGAAAGGGAAAGCCGTGAACGTGAAGCGAGAGAAAGGCAGGAAAGGGAAAGCCGTGAGCGCGAAGCAAGAGAAAGACAGGAAAGGGAAAGCCGTGAACGTGAAGCGAGAGAAAGGCAGGAAAGGGAAAGCCGTGAACGCGAAGCACGAGAAAGACAGGAAAGGGAAAGCCGTGAGCGCGAAGCACGAGAAAGGACTCGTTGACTTTTGTACATTATTTATTTTATAAGATTTTCAAATAAATTATAATACACTTTTCTTTGTTCATTATCAGGTAAATAATTTATATGTTTGTTGCTGTCATACTCGTTTAACACAAAGCCTGCTTTTACAATGGCACTTCCTTCACCTCCTTTGCTTTTTACTCCTACGGACACTTTATAACCAACGCTAGCGCCTATGCCAACGCTCATTCCTATTTCACTTTGATGTATTGTAAAATTATCATTATTCAATGCTATTAAGGGAGAACTGATATACGAAACAGCACCTTTTGCAGATGCTATATCTAGTGTTGCTCCACCAGTTATTCCCGCGTCTTCACCAGTTATTCCCGCTGAACCTCCTATTTTTAACTTCCCTGCTTCAATATTAAAAGTCGTTTTAACAGCATCACCACTTTCAAATATATCTACTCTTGATAACTCTATAATTACAGCAGGCTTTCCTGCAATCTCAAATTTGATAAGTTCCAATTCCTTCATTTTTTCTTGATATTCGTCTTTATTCAAAAAATCCTCAGTTTTTTTCTTCGCTATTTCAATTTTCTCCGCTATTTCCATTTTTATATTTCCATGTAAGTTAGATTCTCCTTTAATACTGACTTCTTCTCCAATAGGTGCAGTTACAGAAACAGACGACTTACCGTCCTCAACTTTAATGCTAGCAACTTTTCCTATGGTAAGTTCCGGATTTATATCAATAGGATTTTGTATTTTGTGTTTTACAAATTTTATAGTATTACCGTCTTTATCCACAAAAAATACCGCTCCTTTTTCTTCATCTATAAAACCGTATCCCCCATCTCCTGTTGGTCCAGTATATGTTGGCATGCTGCCTGAATTGAGTTGTACAAGTTGATTTGTAATAGTAGTAAGGCGTTGCGGATTGTCTATGCTTGCAGACATATCTTCCCATGGTGTATTATTTTGAAAATTTTGTGTCGCATATTTTTCTTGATTTTTTCCAATTTCTCGATCTATTAGTTCAACGCCGCCACCTTCAATCAGGTTATCTATGGACTTGATTTTATCTAATATTGGCTTGAATTGTGCGTTACTACAATCAGATTTTATATTGTATTTAAGGCAAGTAGTAAAATCTTCCCAATATTTTACTTCTAACGCTTTCTTTTTCATCTCCAACGCTTCTATTTCAAGAGGTTTTAACGCAGCTATTCTTGCATGTTCTCTCCCATACTCATCTATTGTACTAATTATCTCCGGTGACTGCATATTTTCAAAAATTCGCGGAGTAGTGTTCGGGCCAATGTCGGACACATAATTTCCCATATCCTCAAAGTTCACCGAAAGCGGGAGCGCTGCTGTTTGTGTGTTGGCTGGAGGCCTTTCGCGTGCTCCAAGCGTTGTTGCGTCAAGAGGATTCGTAATTTGCGTGCTGCCGCCCTCAGGTATTAGTGAATTATCAGGCAAATCGAGCCTGTCATTTGGCAGGGGAGTTACAGGAGGAGGTATCGGTACATTACCCCCTCCTCCCCAACCGATGTTGCCGACCGATTCTTGATAATTGGGATTCTGTTCTTTTCTGCACGTACAGTTGGCCTCATTAAAGTATTTATTAAAAGCGCTTCGCGCTTCTTGTTCCTGATGTTTACGCATACTGCTCGGATAGCCTGCAATAGTCTCTTTCAGCCAATTGTCCAGTGTAGATTGAAATACTCTAATCTGTCCCTTGCAGCCAAATTCATCAGCGAAGGCAGCTACTTTTTTTCCTTTCATATATAGTGCATAAACTTCTTTTTGGGTAGGCCTTGTCGAAAACTTGGAACTACGCTCCCAACCTTGCGCTAATTCGCTAAGTTTTTTTTCTAATTTTTGTGCCGCCTGCATCAGGTGTTTTTCCGGGCTAAAGACTTGCGAATAAACATTCTGACAAGAACAAACAAGCAGCAAAAGAATATACCGTTTCATATTGCTAAAATGTTAACACCAATCCTATGCCGCCCGAAGAAGTGAGGCCAAAGCGCAATTCGGAGGTGTATTTGCTCTTTACTTCGGATCTTACTTGATTATTATATTCATCTATTATTTTGTGCTTTTTAGATATGCCCGATGTGCTAATAGTAGCTCCAAGAACCAAACCGCCAATGCCACCACCAAACAGCCACCAGGCAAGTGGTTCATTTATACCCTCTACCGTCCTTTTTCCATCTCTATCTGGAGTATGGAGCGCTAATAATAGCATTCCTGTCATAGATGCTGCATAACCTGTCCAGCCTATTCCCCCCCACACTGCTTCTTGTGTTTTTGCATTTTTATAAGACTGTAGCAATTGAGGATTTACATTGGCTAATTTATTTTTTATTTCTTTATTAGACAGCTTATTTCCCCATTTATCATAGGCATAGTTAGATATAATATCCGGTTCGTTTTCAATATTTTTTTTATCATCTTCAATCTTTCTTTTGACAATGTTAACAGCCTCTTCTTGTTTTACAAAATTTATCTCATAAACGCCCTCTTCCAATGTTCTTTGTTGGTCAGGATTAGCAAATTTCTGTATCACATTTACCAATCCTTCCAATTTGCCATTCCTGTATTTAAGTGCAAAAACATAGGCTGTTTGGGTACTGTTTGGCAAATCCGACTCCTGTGCGGCGTCAATAGCTATATTGGCTGCATCGGTCAGGAGGGGTGAGTCTGTTAAATTTCCAAGCAATCCGGCGCCAAACCTTGCCCACGAATAATTGGACTGTTTAGGCTTATATGTTTGAACATCGGCAAGGGTAAAATTGAAGGAAGCATCTTTTTGCGGCACAATATTTACGGTTTTGTCAATAATGCTTTCACTGTAATATCGGCTACCCTCTTTCCTGATAGTAACTCGATATTTTCCTGTTTTTTGAATTTCTACAATTTTAAAAACGAAATCCGCATGGTATGAGATGTTCCCTGTCCCCTGATTTTCAATTGTAAGATTATCCATTGCCACCCAAGTACCGCTCAGGTCATCAAGAAATTTATCGTGCACCTCTGATTTTCCATGCAGATATTCGAGGTCGTAGATTTTATCCTGTATAGCACGGCTATCTTCCGCATTGGGAGCCAATTCCAAATAACGTTTATAATAGGCAATGGCTTCGTCAAGGTCGGCAGTTCCTCCCATTTGTTCATATACGCCGCCAATGGCTTTGTACAATCCGGGGTATTGCGGCGCTAATGCTTGCGCCATTTTATACTCGGCAAGGGCGTCGTCTAAATTGCTCGTCCTAAGGGCTGTTTCCGCTCTGCGAATATGTCTTCGCATTTCTTCGTTAGTGTTTTGCTGTGCCTGTAAAGCACTTACTGTCAAAGCAAAACAAATAAAAATAATGATCCTTTTCATAATTTGGTATGTTTTTTGCCATGCCCCTAAGCAGTTTAGTTTGGTTATAAACATTTTAAATTAAAGAACATAAAAAAACGTGAGGCATAACTTTTACTTGCTTTCGAGGTCTACCACAACCTTGCAGTTAAATAAATGAATAAAGCCCACGTTCCCGTGAGCGTTCAGACTTTATTCTCAACTGCTTCAAATATGGTAGTTTCGAAAGCAAGATTAAAGCTAACGCTTTATTATGTTTTATGTCCTATTGGACATCATTTTTAACACATAATTATTTTCCCATAGGCAGAAATTTTTAATAATTTATTTTTAAGTCGGTTCTTTATTAATATTATACGAAGAAATACTACAAAGCTGCCGCCATGCGTTTATAGCTGTTGTAGCGCCATTTGGCATATTCTTCCGTTAAGACGAAAAGTTCTTTAGCTTCTTCAGGGAAGGTCAGCATCAATGAACTGAAGCGTACTTCGTTCTTGAGGAAGTCCTGGAACTTGCTCCAATCGGGCTCTTTGCTGTCGAGGATAAAGGGGTTCTTGCCTTCTTGCTCCAACAGGGGATTGTAACGATAGTTGTGCCAGTATCCGCATTCTACCGCTAATTTTTCTTCGCGCTGCGTGAAGCCCATACCGTCTTTTAAACCGTGATTGATGCAGGGAGAATAAGCAATAATCAATGAAGGCCCGTCGTAAGCTTCAGCTTCTTTCAGGGCATTGAAGAATTGCGCCTGTCCCGCACCCATGGCCACCTGCGCCACATACACATATCCGTAACTCATGGCCATCATGCCCAAGTCTTTCTTGCGGATACGTTTGCCGGAAGTGGCAAATTTAGCCACTGCGCCTGTAGGCGTGGCCTTCGATGATTGTCCGCCGGTATTGGAATACACTTCAGTATCCATTACCAGCATATTCACATTTGCGCCGGAAGCCAATACGTGGTCTAATCCGCCGAATCCTATGTCATAGGCCCAACCGTCGCCGCCGAAAATCCATTGTGAGCGGGGTACAAAATAATCGCGTAATATATAAATTTCTTTACAGATTTCGCAGCTGCACTTCTCTATCAAAGGAAGTAATTTCACAGCGATTTCGCGGGTCTTGGCAACATCGGCGCGATTACTTATCCATTCTGCGAACAATACTTTCTGTTCAGAAGTACAATCCTTGCAATCCTGTCCGTCTAACATGAGTTTAACCAAACGGTCGCGTACCCGCTCGGAGCCTAAGTGCATACCAAAACCGTATTCCGCATTGTCTTCAAACAGGGAGTTCGCCCAGGCCGGGCCTTGTCCGTTCTTATTGCAGGTGTATGGAGAAGAAGGATAGGAACCGCCATAGATAGAGGAGCAGCCGGTAGCATTCGACACCATCATGCGGTCGCCGAAGAGTTGGGTGATAGCTTTGATGTAAGGCGTCTCGCCACAGCCGGCGCAGGCGCCCGAAAATTCAAAGAGCGGCTGTGCAAATTGACTGTTTTTCAGATTTTGTTTTTTATCCTGAACGGTATCCTTGTAACCTACGTTAGTATGCAAATAGTCGTAATGTTTTTGTTCGGGCAATTGCGTATCTAAGGGTTGCATCACTAAGGCCTTGGTCTTCGCAGGACAGGTATCGGCACAGTTACCGCAACCCGAACAGTCGAGCGGACTCACTTGCATTCTGAAGCTATATTCTTTAAAGGGGCCGTTACCTTTTATGGTTTCCAAGCCGCCGGGAACTGCTTTCAACTCTTCATCAGTTAAAAGGAATGGACGGATAACAGCATGTGGACATACGTATGAACATTGGTTACATTGAATACAGTTGGCCGAAATCCATTCGGGCACGTAGGTGGCAATACCGCGTTTTTCATAAGCAGAAGAACCGCAAGGCATGGTACCGTCTTCGTAGTTTGCGAAAACACTCACGGGAAGTTCGTCGCCATTTTGAGCGTTCACCACGTCGGCTACGCGCTTCACCCACTCAGGAGCTAAGCGATGGTGCGTGTCGGCTTCGAATTTACCGCTCAACGCGCCCCATTCGGCGGGAACCTCTACTTTTATGAAAGACTCGCCTGCATCTACGGCAGCGTAGTTCATCTTCACCACTGCTTCGCCTTTTCTGCCGTAGCTATAGTCAATAGCTCCCTTCATTTCTTTCACCGCCTGTGCATAATCAATTACATTGGCGATTTTGAAGAAAGCCGATTGCAGAATGGTGTTGGTACGATTGCCCAAACCGATTTTTTCAGCAATTTCGGTAGCATTGATAATATAGAAATTGATTTTCTTTTCGGCTAAAGTGCGTTTTACAAAATCGGGCAGGTGTTTCTTGGTGTCTTCCTCGTTGTACATGCTATTGAGCAAGAATGTGCCGCCGACTTTAATACCCTTGAGCATATCGTAGGTACGCAGGTAAGGGAACACGTGGCAGGCTACCAAATCGGGTGTTGACACATAGTAAGGCGAGGTAATCGGATAGTCGCCGAAGCGCAGGTGGGAACAGGTAAACCCGCCTGACTTCTTCGAGTCGTAAGCGAAGTATGCCTGACAGTATTTCGGAGTTGTTTCACCGATAATTTTAATCGTATTTTTATTGGCGCCTACCGTACCATCGGAGCCCAAACCATAGAATTTACATTCATAAGTGCCGGGTTTGGCTAAACTGATTTCAGGTTTCAGCGGTAAGGACTTAAAGCTTACATCGTCAATAATACCTATGGTAAAACCGTTTTTCGGTTCGTTTAAGGCTAAGTTTTCAAATACGGAAATAATTTGTGCAGGGGTAGTATCTTTTGAAGACAAACCATAGCGGCCGCCCACTACCATAGGCGCATCGGAACGGCCATAAAGCACGTCTTTCACGTCTAAATACAAAGGCTCGCCGTTAGCGCCCGGCTCTTTCGTGCGGTCGAGTACGGCTATGCGTTTAACCGTAGCAGGCAATACGCGAAGGAAGTATTTAGCCGAGAAGGGGCGGTAGAGGTGAACGGTGATAGCGCCCACTTTTTCGCCCTTGGCATTGAGATGGTCAACGGTTTCTTTAATGGTATCGCAAACAGAACCCATAGCTATAATTATACGCTCGGCTTTCGGGTCGCCATAATAAGTAAAGGGCAAATAATGACGGCCGGTAAGCTCGCTAATTTCTCCCATATAACGCGCTACGATATCGGGAACGGCGTCATAAAAAGGATTTGCAGCTTCGCGTGATTGGAAGTAAACATCGGGATTTTGAGCCGTGCCGCGGGTAGCGGGCTTATTGGGATTCAAAGCACGTTGACGGAAAGCGGTCAGGGCTTTATCGCTGACCATGCCTTTGAGGTCTTCGGCGTCAATCGCTTCAATCTTTTGCACCTCGTGCGAAGTGCGGAAACCGTCGAAGAAACTCAGGAAAGGAACGCGCGACTTCAAGGCCGAGAGGTGGGCTACTGCCGATAAATCCATTACTTCCTGTACGCCGCCGGACGCCAGCATGGCAAAACCTGTTTGACGGGCAGCCATCACGTCCTGATGATCGCCAAAAATAGAGAGGGCCTGAGCGGCCACAGCGCGCGCCGATACGTGAAATACTGCAGGCAGCAATTCACCTGAAATTTTGTACATATTCGGCACCATCAATAATAATCCCTGCGATGCGGTAAAGGTAGTAGTAAGCGCGCCGGCTTGCAAGGAGCCGTGCACAGCGCCTGCGGCGCCGCCTTCACTTTGCATTTCCACTACTTTTACGGGTTCGCCCCAAAGGTTTTTCTTCCCGTAAGCCGACCATTCATCTACATATTCAGCCATGGTGGAAGAAGGGGTTATGGGGTAGATAGCCGCTACTTCGCTAAACATGTAGGCCACATGCGCTGCCGCATAATTACCGTCGCAGGTAATAAATTTTTTTTCTTTCTTGCTCATGATAGTATTATTTGTTTAATTGTTTAATTGTTTAATTGTTGATTTGTTTGTCATTGCGGGTTGCTTCGTGCCTCGCAATGACAACGAAGCAATCATTGCTCATTTGCTCATTTGCTCATTTACTCATTTACTCATTTGCTCATTTACTCATTTGCTCATTTGCTTATAAAACGGTATTTTCACCACTTTTGCTTTCAGTAAGCGGTCGCGGACTTTTACGAAAATTTCGGTATCAACTTTAGAAAAAGCTGTTTGCACGTAGCCCATGCCAATACCCACTTTAAGCATGGGTGCCATGGTGCCGGAGGTTACTATACCAATAGGGTTGCCCGAAGAGTCGGCTAATTCATAACCGTGGCGGGGAATACCTTTATCAATCATCTCGAAGCCGACCAATTTACGGCTCAGGCCTTCGGCCTTTTGTTTTAGTAAGTAATCCTTATCAATAAAATTACCTTTGGCTTCGCTGAACTTGGTAATCCAGCCCAAACCTGCTTCTATGGGCGAGGTGGTGTCGTCTATATCGTTTCCGTAAAGGCAAAAGCCCATTTCGAGGCGCAGGGTATCGCGGGCGCCGAGTCCAATAGGCTTAATGCCGAACTCCGCGCCAGCTTCAAACACGGCTTCCCAAAGTTTAGGACCGTCTTCGTTGGCCACATAAATTTCGCAGCCGCCCGAACCTGTGTAACCGGTGGTTGAAAGAATGGCGTTAGGAATGCCGGCTACCGTCAACTTCTTAAAAGTGTAGTATTCCATATCTTCAATCGGTTGGTCGCAAATTTTTTGCATGGCTTTCAAGGCCAAAGGCCCTTGCACTGCCAACTGGCAAATCTCGTCAGAGGCATTGTAAAGTTCCTTTCCGGGTGTGAGACCGAATTGAGGAGCTATGGCGCATAGATGTTCCCAGTCTTTTTCTATGTTAGCCGCATTAATAACTAACAGATAGGTTTCTGCATCAATGCAATACACTAATAAATCGTCAACAATGCCGCCCTTTCCGTTAGGGAAACAGGAATATTGCACCTTTCCGGGGATTAGCACTGCTGCATCGTTGGACGTAACGTACTGCACAAAAGCCAAAGCCTTAGGCCCTTTCACCCACACCTCACCCATGTGGCTGACGTCGAATACGCCCACTTTTTCGCGAACTGTCCGGTGCTCTTCGTTAATACCTGCATATTCTATTGGCATGGTATAACCCGCAAAGGGTACCATTTTTGCCTTTAAATCAATATGATACTTTGTAAATGCTGTATTTTTCATTTCTTTTAAATTTAATCTGCGAAGGTAAGCATAATAGTTCAAAGTTCAAAGTTTAAAGTTTAGCAACTGTTTTGAATTTTTCATTTGATTCGATTAAACATCAATTTTATCATGGCTATTTGTATCATTGTTTCAGAGGCACTTACAGTACCTGTATTAAATTCAAAACAGTTTCTAAATCTCAAAAATAATTTGTTAAAAAGACGAAGTTGAAATTATTTTCTAAAAACCCAAAAAATAAACAAGAACCAAGGTCGCGCAACAGCTACGTTCGTTATCGACTGGCGTTTCTACTGCAAATACTCTTCAATTATTTTATTCCCATAATCGCTTTCGCCCGAAATGCTTATCATAATGGGAATTTGTCCTTTTTTGTACAACAACGCTGTGGGCGCAATTTTGCCGTTTTGTTCTTTTTTTGTGTCGATAACGATTTTTTCGCCATCGGCAAGCGTGAAAGATAAATATTGCTTTTCAGCGTCAACCGCCTTGATGTTCATTGTTTCGTATTGCGCTTGTCTGTCGTATCTATACATTACCCATTCTTCGTATGTTTCTTCGGGCGTGATAAATATCAGGCAGGTTTTGTTGATGTCTTGAATGTTGGATTTAGCAATTTCTTCGATATTTGCTTCAAAATTTGTTATCTGCATTTGGGAATTTACTTTGCGGAAATTGAAGATTTCCCAATCCGGAAGAATATACCCAAAATCATCAAACAACGGATAATCTTCAAGTTTTCCGACAATAAGACAATTTCGGTCAAAATGTTCGCTGTAATATTCGGTGGTTTCATCTTGCCGAACTTCGCCCAATTCGCAACCCCAACATACCGTACCATCATCAAAAAATACAATTTTACGCTCGTCCCTGTCTCCGTTGGCTTTAAAATAGTATTTTATTTTCTTTGTCATTTGCTTTTCCTTCTTTTCTTGTATCGGGTATTCAGACACTCTGTCGTTTACAACATATATTTCCGCTTCTGCTTTATATTCGGAAGTCCATTCGCCAAGACCTCTACTTTCATCTAACCAAACAAAATAATAATCAATGGCAAAATCTTCTACAGATTTCAGACAGAATACAATCGTATCGCCTTTTTGATAGGTTTTTACAATTTCATATTCAAAATCGTTTTCGTCATAACCCGTTTCATCAACTTTCACAAGGTTATGTTGAATGAATTTGCTGTTTCCAGTTATTTGTATGACAGAGAATGGGCTGTCGTTAGCCGCTAATTCGCCGTTTTCAGTTATCAAACTTCGCCATTTGGCAGGAAATGTTGTTAAATCAAAAGTTGTTTTGTCTTTTTTGTTTCCGCAACCGCTTGCGAGAAACACAAGAACGCTTAAAATTAAAATTGTTTTTTTCATTGTCATATTTATTTTTTGCAAATTTATTATTTTCTCCTACATTGTCTTTTTCGCTTCGGTGTCCGTACGCACTGTCCGCCGTCTGTAGCTTAAAAAAATATTGAAACTTTAATCGTTGTTATTTGGAAATGAACATAGAATTCCGCTCGTTAGCGGCTGCCCTGCTCGAATTCCTTATCTTTAATCCTTAAATGTTGTTTCATTGAGTGTCAAAAATACTCGTTCTTCCTTAATCACATCTCGCTCTTTCAGGTAAGGAACGAGTTTTCCTTTTAGCAACCAATCAAGCAAGTTGTCTATGAAAATATGACTTGGATTGCCAAAAGAATTTTTCACAAAATAGATTTGATAATTCTTTGTGTGATTAAGAAATAATCGCCATTCATTCTTTGTCATATAAAAAGTCGGTTTGTTTTTGACTGTCCCTTTACACTCAATATAGTATTCAATAGTTCCATTTTCAATATCAAGAATTTCAAAGTCGTGGTCTAAATTACTTTCGCCGTTTTCATTCAACCATTTTACCCTGTCTGGATATTTTCGTTTCAAAATTTCAAAAATATATTCTTCGGACGCTTTTCTAATTCTTTCATTCAATTCTGCATCTTCTGTAATATCTGGAATTGTTGTTTTGTTTGATTTCAAATCCTTCAATTGCTCTTTGATACTTTTGATTTCTTCTATTATGAATTGTAATGCCTCGTTATTATCGGTATTTGGTAGTTTTTCTTCTTGTAGTTTTTCGATTTCCTCCTTTGGACTTTCTTCTTTTACAGTAGGCAATTTAATTTCGGGTTGAGTAATCTGCGACACAACAGAAGGCGCAGCAACAGTAGATGATACTTTTACTGTACTATAAAAATTGGACAGATTAGACTTGACGATTGAAGAATTATAAGTCGTTCCACTCACATATGGGATAAAACTAACGGAACCATTTGTTATATCAGAAATCTCTTTTGCTTGTATTTTGCCTTTGTCTTTTAAGCCAATACCAATTATGTGTATTTGACAATTTACGCCTTCGACATTTGCTTTTTTTGCTTCTGCTACATAATCGCCTCCTCCTGTTTCCTCGCCATCTGTTACCAAAATAATTTTTTTATTAAAAGCGGCATATTCTTTTAATGTCGTAACTGACGCTTTAATTGCAGCAGTAATTGGTGTTCCTCCGTTGGGTGTTCCAAGAGAATTTACAGCCTGAATTATTTCTTCTTTGTTAGTAATATTCAGGTTAAGAATTTGCTTTATAAAAGGAGTAGACTTTAGAGGCTGCGTGAAAGTCTTTATCCCAATTCTTGAAGAGTAATCAAGATTGGGAATTACATCTTCCAACAATACTCGTTTAGTCAAAGGAAGTTTTTCTTTCATACTTCCCGAAAAGTCAATCAAAATTTCTGTTACAGTTTCCGGTCTAATGGTCAAAAAGTATGATGAATTTACCCTAAAAAAGGCTTAATGGTCAAAAAGTATGATATTTTTTAGCAAGAGAGATGCCCAATTGGGCATCTCTCTTGCTAAAAAGACCCCTTAAAATATTCGTCTATAAATATCATGCGATGCGT
>Ga0099364_10004183_pt1 | contig 21947 bp, 19 predicted proteins | sample TergutTh196P3_FD_73070 | JGI IMG/M metagenome (GOLD analysis project Ga0099364, IMG submission 73070) | Microcerotermes parvus P3 segment gut microbial communities from Pointe-Noire, Republic of the Congo - Th196 P3 | ecosystem: Host-associated > Arthropoda: Insects > Digestive system > Gut ...
TTCAATTACAGTGTGTTCGCGGTCTGGCATGGAAGCCCGACCCTACAAATTGTTAGTCCCCCTCAACTTCGTACCACGTAACCCCCGTCACCAAAATAACCTCGCACCCCCCCGCGCCTGTATCGGTGCGGGTTGTGCTGGTGTTCATGCTGTACCATCTGCCGCGGCCGGTCTCGTAATAAACATTAACCAAATAGCCCTCGATTTTGACGTAATCATTTTTACGCAACGCCCTGATAAGCCGCGCAGTTTCGGCATCGGCGGGGATGAGGGGGCAGTTGGCGGAATTGAGCGCGATTATATCCAAGCCGCCGATATTCGCAAGCCACTGCCCGTTCTGAATTCGGTAGTAATAAAAACGATTGCGCTGGCTCCATTTTATATAATCGTCCACCTGCTCATTCGCCATGTAACCCCACGCCAAAGCCGCATCGACCGGGATTAGGCTATCCTTGACACCGCCGTAATAATCGCGGGTTCGCAGCACCCTCGCCGTTATCGAATACTCGGCAACCTTCGTAAGCTTAACGTCCGTCCACCAGACCGACTTAATCACTTCGCCGGTCGTGCTAATTTGCACAGGCTCGGCAAAAGACAGCTCCTGAATCGAACTTATGTATTCAATATGGCCTCTTTTTGCAACATGCGCGATAATTTTCGGCAGTACAAAAATTGCAAACAACGCCACCAAGCAAACCGCCAACAGAATTTTCTCACCGGTTCGCTTACGCTTATATTTCGTCACAGGCGGCAATGATTGCGACAGGTTCATAAATTCTGTGTAGGGGTTGTTCTCGGCGTAGGCGGCGAAATCGGGGTCGGCGGGTGTTTGATGTTCGTGAGGGTCTTGCATAACGGCGAACTCCTTTCAAATAATGCAGAAATGATAATGCAGAATGCAGAAATAATTTGGGTTATTCTGTTGTGAAAAATTTATTGTAGGGCAGGGGCTTTGCTCCTGCCGTTCACGCCTTGTTTGCCGCATTTACTGTTGCCTGTAATATTTTTCAACGTAGGGGCGAACTGCGTTCGCCCGCAATTGTCCATTGTCCATTGTCAATTATCAATTGTCCATTGTCCCTACGTCAATCCCCGGTCGGTTCAATAATCGAAATACACGAATTATCCTCGTCAATTTCCGCGAGAATTTCCACGACCTCATCAAAAGTCAAACCCGCGGTAATTTCGATGGCGTCGAAAAAGTCGTAGCCGTGAAAATGCGCGTCCATCATGGCGGTTGCGGCCGCGCTGGGGATGCCGAGCATGCCGATTGTCTCGCCATAGGTTTTTTTGCGGACGTTTTCAAATTCATCACGCGCTAAGCCGCTTTGCTTTGCCGATTTTAACGCCGCTTTAATTTCCTCGAAGACCTTGCGCGGGTCGCTCGATTCGCCGTCTGCGGTGAGTGTGAAAAAGCCGCGCCCGTCGAGTACACCCACGCTAAAGCAATTGTTAATCAGCCCCTCATTCAATAGTCGGTCGTAAAAAGCCGAGGTTTTTCCGAGGACTGTTTCGAGTATGATATTGCAAATTATTGAACGCCTGACTAATTCCCGCCCGGTGAAGCTTGGAGACTTGAAAAAGATGTTGAACAGCGGCATTGAGCAGGTAAGTTTCTGGACAATTTCGCGCTGTTTAACTTCACGCGGCTCGTCCGGGAAGACCGCCTCAAGGCCTAAATCGGGCGTGGGTTTTAGAAGTCGGTCGCAGATTTCGAGGGTCTTTTCCACATCGAAATTGCCCGCAATTGACAAGACCATATTGTTCAAATTATAGAAAGTTTTGTAGCACCGATACAACAAATCCTTGTCAATTTTCGCAATTGATTCAATCGTACCGCCGATGTCGATTCGCACGGGATTGCTGTGATACAGGGCTTGCAATCCGTTGAAAAACACCCGCCACCCCGGCTCGTCCTCGTACATTTTTATTTCCTGCGAAATAATCCCGCGTTCTTTTTCGACACTCTCGTCTGTGAAATACGGTTCTTGCACAAAATTCAGCAAAATTTCCAAATTTTCCTCGAATTTCTGTGAGCAGGAAAACAAATACGCGGTCTTGTCGAAACTCGTAAAGGCGTTCGGGTTTGCGCCCGTCTTCGCGAACAGCTGAAAGGCGTCGTTAGAATCCTCGCCACTCGCATCATTTTCAAAAAGTTTATGCTCCAAATAATGCGCGATGCCTTCGGGTACGCACACAAAATCGGCGTCGTCTTTGGTCTTAAACTTGACGTCAACCGAGCCGTATTTTGAGGCGAACAGCGCGTAAGCCGAGGCGAAGCCCGGCATCGGGTACAGGCAAATCGTCAGCCCGCTCGGGTGTTTTATCACTTGGTATTCTTCGTTTACTCGTGGGTTTTTTATTACTGTTTTTTTCATTTTTTGTTTACCTCGTATATTTAATTTTTTCTGTTCATCAGTGGTAATTGTTTCATTGCACTTTGGGCGGAGCGCAGCTCCGCATAACGGGGGACGTTCATTTCTTTGCCCGGGCAAAGAAACGAACCAAAGAAACCCGCGCCATGCGGCGGGCACGATACTCGTGCGTGTCCTAACACGAAAACCCGCCGACAAAGCCGTGCTTCTCAAAGAAAGGCGGGCGGCTTTTCGTATTGCGTACATCTCGGTGAAAGGTTGCGGGGTTTTGGGTCGTTGGGATTTTTTCAATGTTGTTGCTTAGTGGGTGCGGAAAACATTGTGGAGTTGTAAATTATTCAGTCGGAAAACCGTCGCGGAGCGACTCCACAATTGTCCATTATCCATTGTCAATTGTCAATTGTCTCCGTCCCCGACAACACATAAAAAGTATCAAGCCCCACAGCCCTCGCCGCCGCCGTAACCTCCTCGCGAGTAATCCCCTCATAGTTTTTCAAAAACTCCTCAGGCGATTTAATTTCCCCTGCATAAATCCTTGTAATATACCACCACGTCAAGGTGCAGAGGTCGTCGTTGACGGTTTTTATGTTGTTTAATTCGGACAACAAGGCGTTGTTTAATTCGTCGTCTGTGAAGTCGCCGGTCTTGACATTTTCGAGTTGCAAAAGAATTTCCGCCTTGGCTTTCTCGATATTGCATTCTTCAACACCGCACGAAACATACATCGCGCCCTTGTATTTATTCAGCCGCGACCAGCAGTAATAGCAGAGCGAGAGCCGTTCGCGGACGTTCAGGAACAGCTTGGACGAGATTGTGCCGCCGTAGAGATTGCTCATCAGGCCGAGGGCGGCTTTTTCGCGGCTGTCAAGGGCGTGATTGACCTTGAAGCCAAGCACCATCTTGCTTTGGTTGACCGCCATGCGTTCGGTTTTTTCGGCTACTTGGGATTTTAGGACACTGTAGTGCGTTTTGCACTGTGTTAAATTTTTTCGCTCACCCAAAAACTCCGCAAACTCTTTTTGTGCAATATCAAAAGCACCCGCAAAATCGTTGCACCCCACGCACATTACCTCAATTACGGCGGTCTGCAACAGGGCTTTGTAGGCGGCGTAGAGAGTTTCGGGAGTAGCGGCGTTGGTTTTTGCGACACTTCCCAAATGATTCACGGCGGCGGGTTCACCCGCGTACATCTCACGCTTGGCTTGTGCGGCGGCGTAACTGCGCTTGTCGTTTATCTCGGCTTCAATGGTCTCGACTTGCAGGCGTTTGCAGGTCTCGGTAACTGCCGCACGGAACACGCCCGATTCATCGAGTGCAGGCCGAAACAGGCAGTCGAACAGGGTCTTGACGGCGATTGCGGTTATATCCTCGCCATGAAGGGCGAACTTGTCGTCCATGAAAGTCATCGAGATTCCCAAAAACGAGTCGTCCCCGAAGCTCTCGATTTCGTAATCGGTTTTGGCTCTGTAGAGTGACGCCAAAAAGTTGTTAAAGTCTTTCATAGCCGGGTAATTCACGTTGCTCTCGTGCAGAATCCGCGGTATCAGCGCGTACGCCGAAGCCCGGTCTTCACTAAGCGGCGCGAAAAACCCCACGGTAATCCTGTTGAACTTATAGCGCGGGTCGCTCACGCTGTTAAAATACGCACCATCGGCGATTTTGCGGCGGTTAATTAAATTTGACATTTCTGTTTTTACTCCTTTGTATGGGTTGTCTAATTGTATTATACCATAAGTTTGCAGAAATTTCCATATGTTTTTGAAAAAAAGAAAACCGTGTTAAAAAACACGGTAGGTAAGATAATACATAATGTGTAGAACAAAAGAAAGGAGACAACTAAAAAACAAAAACAAAACAAAAACAATCATCACAACGGAGGAATTTTGCATAGGAATCTTGCTACTAAGACAATTGTAACAAACCTTATACTATTTGTCAATAGTTTTCTGCGAATTTAATTATTTTTGTAACAATTGCACAATTCGCATAGTATTCACATAGTTAAAACCGCTAATTTTCGGGGCGGTAATCGGCGGTAGTTGACAAATTTCGCCAAAACTGTTATAATTAAATTGCCGCCCCCTATACCGGCAACGGAAGGAGGGTTACATAGACATGATACACACATTCATAATCTCCGTCGCAGCAAGCGTAGTCGCCTATTACGTTTGCAAGTGGCTTGATGTGAGATTCGGCGGCTAAGCACGTTCCGGCAAGTCAGCATGAAAACACCCCCGAGCGCCTAACCTCGGGGGTGTTGCTGTGACAGTTTGGTTGCATAATGACACACACATCATTGTTTTCCTAAAGCTATCATACCATAAAAAAATCCATTTGTCAACCCCCAAAATAAAATTATCTCCCCAATTTCCGCACAACCCCGATAATCTTCTCGCAAGTCCGCTCGGACAGCGGCTCGTGCGGCGTTAGGTTGTTGATGTAATTCAAGAGCTTGTCTTTGCTCGAAAAGGCGCGGTTGTTTTTGCGGTGCATGTCGATACGCAGCTTGACGTTCGGGTTTGAAAAAAACAGCAGGTTCTCGACCCAGACATCCGCGCCGTTTTCGCGGAGAATATTCTTTATAATGCCGCGTTGCCGCTTGAGTTGCATGAACGGGTTGAGCATTTTCTTCTCGACACTTTTGCCCTCGCGGAAACTCTTGCGCTGTACCCAAAAATCGTCGCCCTCGCCGCCCGTGATTACGCCTGAGTGATTTTTCACCTCGATGATTACCACGCCGCACTCCCCGATTAAGAGCATGTCTATTTCGGAGCGGTTGCCTTTGTGGGCAATCGGCAGGTTGATGAATACCGCGGATTTTTCGCCGCACCTCAAATGCTTGATGATTTTGAACAAGGCGCGCTCGCCATTATGCCCGGAGAGCAGTATCTTATAATGCCGTGTCAATGCGGCATAAGCAATCGCAATCCCCGCAATCAGCACCGCAAACCCGGCAATCTCCAAGTAATGCTCTAATCTCAACCGCCAAAACAAAAAAGCCAACACAAAAAACGGAAGCACAATAAGCACAATCCGCGTGACGGAAATGAAAAATAACTTGCGGTAGTAAGGGTTTTTGTTACGGTAAATTTGCATAAAACCTCACAAATAAATTAGCTGTAGGAAATACCGTTCTTGTGCGTTTTTACGGGCGAACGGAGTTCGCCCCTACATGGTGCAAAAATTTTTCTGTTGTTAATAATTATCAATGTGGTAGGGGCGAACTGCGTTCGCCCGCATGTTCGTACAAACAACAGAAAAAATTTGCACATTGTCAACTATCCACTAAACATTAAATCTAAACAACACAACATCGCCGTCCTTAATTATGTACTCCTTGCCCTCGATGCGGAGCAGGCCTTTTTCTTTTGCGGCGGCGGCACTTCCGCAGGCCTCGACGTCCGCAAACGCGGTCACTTCCGCTTTTATGAATCCCCGCTGTAAATCGGTGTGGATTTTGCCGGCGGCGGCGGGCGCTTTCGTGCCTTTCTTAATCGTCCATGCGCGGACTTCCTTAGGGCCCGCCGTCAAGAACGAAATCAGCCCGAGCAAGTCATAGCCCGCCTTTATTATACGCGCCAACCCCGATTCGGTTACACCCAAATCGTCAAGGAAAAGTTGCTTGTCGGCCTCATCCATGTCGGAAATCTCGGCCTCGGTTTTCGCGCATATTGGGAACACGGCGCAATGCTCGGCCTCTGCAATCTCGCGCACTGTGATATACTGCGGGTTATTTTCATAGTCGGCAAAATCCTTGTCGCTCAAATTCGCCGCGTAGATTACAGGCTTTGCCGACAACAGCGGTGCGTCCGCAAGCAGTAGCTTGTCGTCGTCGGACATGTCAAAGGCGCGTGCGGTCTGGCCCTCGCTCATGAAGTCAATCAGCTTTTCGAGAAGTGATACTTCAGCGGCGGCGGTTCCAGACTTGCCTTTGAGGTTTTTGCGCGCACGTTCCAAGCGGCGTTCGAGAATTTCTATGTCGGAAAAAATTAATTCCAAGTTAATAGTCTCGATGTCTCGACCCGCATTGATACTGCCGTCCGAGTGGATTACTAACTCGTCCTCAAAGCACCGTACCACATGCACAATCGCATCGACCTCGCGAATGTCGCCGAGAAACTTGTTCCCCAACCCCTCGCCCTTAGACGAGCCCTTGACCAACCCCGCAATATCGACAAACTCAAGCGTGGCGGGGGTTTTCTTGTCGGGTTTGTACAACTCATCAAGCTTATCAAGACGGTAATCGGGGACATTTACCACCCCGACATTCGACTCCATCGTGCTGAACGCATAATTCGCGGACACCGCCCCCGCCGAGGTCAGGGCGTTGAAAAGGGTGCTTTTGCCGGTGTTTGTGAGGCCTACTATTCCTAATTTCATTTGGGTTTTTACTTCCTTTTTATTTTTTATGTTTCATGTAACTTTCGGCGCGGCACAGCCGCGCATAACGGGGGACGTTCATTTCTTTGCCCGGGCAAAGAAACGAACCAAAGAAACCCGCGCCATGCGGCGGGCACGATACTCGGCGGGTGTCTTAACACGAAAATCCGCCGATACAGTTGTGCTTTGCCAAGGTAGGCGGGCGTATTTTCGTATTGCGTACATCTTGGGGATGGGTTTGTGGGGTTTTTGGTTGTTTGGGTTTTTTCAATGTTGCCGATTTGTGGTTGTGAAAAATTTATTGTAGGGCAGGGGCTTTGCTCCTGCCGTTCACGCCTTGTTTGTCGCATTTTCTGTTGCCTGTAGGTTTTTTCAGTGTAGGGGCGAACTGCGTTCGCCCGTGTGGTTTTCGCGGTTGCGTGGTGTTTGTGGAGTTGTAAATTATTCAGTCGGAAAACCTGTCCACGGTCGCTTTAGCGACGGCGGACACCACAATTGTCCATTGTCCATTGTCAATTATTCATTATTCCTTATTCATTGTTCCATAGGATAAACCACGCCCCACCGCGCCCTCAGCTCGTCCATTATTTCCATAACCCGAATAATCTCATCATGCGGCATTTCGGGGCACTCGATTTTGCCCTCGGCGAGTGCGTTTTTGCAGGCTATGAATTGATATTCGAGGCCTGTAATCTGCGCGGGTATGTCGAACTGCACTGTCTTTGCGCCGTGTACGTGGGTGCGAATCCACTCGCAGTTGTTGATGTTCTCGAATTCGATGTAGCCGTATGTGCCGCGGATTATGCCCTTTTTATCGGTAAATTCGTCAAGCGAGGCGTATAGCTCGGCTTTTTTGCCGTCCTTGAAGTTGATTGTAATATAATCGTGCAAATCCGTGCCTGTGTGGAACAAGTCGGCGCGGGTATCTATGCTGTCGATTTCGGATTTTGCGAACGCGGCAAGCGCGAAGTTGAGCGGGTAGACCCCCAAGTCCAACAACGCCCCGCCCGCCAATTCGGGGAGGTACATGCGTTCTTTGTGGATATTGTCGTAGCCTAAGTTTGCGGTGAGTGTCTGCGGTTCGCCGATTACGCCCGATTTAAGAATCTTATCAAGTGCAAAACGGCTCGGCATGTACCGCGTCCAGATTGCCTCGGCTATCAGCAGGTTTTTCGCCTGTGCAAGCGCGATTAACTCGCGGGCTTCTTTCGCGTTGACCGTGAACGCCTTCTCCACCAAAACATTCTTACCCGCCTTGAGACACAGCTTTGCGTGTTCTTTGTGGTGGGAGTGCGGGGTGGCGATGTAAATCAGGTCTAATTCGGGGTCGGCCGCCAACTCTGCGTACGAACCATAGGCTTTCGGGATTGCAAATTCGCCAGCGAATTCGGCGGCTTTTTCAAGGTCGCGTGAAGCGACGGCGGCGGCGTGAATGTCTTCGTGTTGTAATTGTGCAAGGGTCTGCGCTACGCGGCGGGCAATCCAGCCCGCGCCGAGGATTCCTACTTTCATGGGGGTTACTCCTTTTTGTTAATGCAGAATGCAAAATGCAGAATGCAGAAATAATTTAATTTCTATGTAGTTTCCTTACGGACGGCAAGTTATAATTTTAGATATTTCTGCATTCTGCACTTCGTTTAATGCAGAAATGATAATGCAAAATGCAGAAATAATTTAATTTTAATGCCGTTTGCCGACGGAAAAGAACGTTGTAATTTTAGTCATTTCTGCATTCTGCATTATTATTTCTGCATTAAATTAATATCTCATTCCCCGAATTATCCACCCGCTTTGCATTCTGTGCGAACAGCGACACGAAGTAGACTATTGCCATAAGTGCAAACGCGAAGATTACGCTGAACAACATTTCGGCGGTGTCGGGAACTTCGTACAATGCGCGTACCGACATGCTGTTTAGGCTGAACGGATTGTACAACAGCAACTCGCTGTCAATGCCCGTGCCTAACAGCGCGAACAGTGCCGGGATAAACATCGAGGCGACTATGCAGATTGCCGCGCTCATGCCCGCTTTGCCTGTGGCGGTGCCGAGGCTGATGTGGAACGAGGTGTACATGGCGAGGTTTATTCCCGCGAGTATACCCGCGAGTAACACTTGCGAAAATACAAGGTCGTTATTAACCGTTAAAATTACCGATAATCCCGCCGACACCAAAGTCGCCGCTATGCACAAAACCATTGCGGTTATGGGATAGATTATAAACTTCGGCAGGATATACGCGGTGTTACTGAGGCCGGCACTGCGCGGGATTATAATCGAGCGTTTCTTTTGCTCGCCCCCTGCTACGGGAATGATTACGAGCAGGAAGACGATTAGCAGGGTCATCGAAATATCGCCGACTGTTGAGGTTACGCCGGTTGACGCATCGGTGAAACTGAACATGGTCGATACAGCTTCCAACTGCGCGCCAAGCTCCGCCATTGCGGCATCTGCCTCATCGCCGAGACCGCTCTCCTCCATATCCATCCCGGAAACTGCGGTGTCCAACAGGTCAAACATAATTTCCATGCCCTTGAGCATTGCGGGTGTGAAAATCGCGAATCCGATGAATACGGCAATTAAAATTACCGCAATCTTAGTACGGAAAAAGCCGAGTAGTTCTTTCTTGAAACTTGCTTTTACTTGTATGTCCATGAGTATCTCCCTTCATAATAATGCAGAAATGATAATGCAAAATGCAGAAATAATTTAATTTTGAAGCCGTTGTCCGACGGATACGCGGGTTGTAATCTTAGTTATTTCTGCATTCTGCACTTCGTTTAATGCAGAAATGATAATGCAAAATGCAGAAATAATTTAATTTTGAAGCCGTTTGCCGACGGAAATGAACCTTGTAATTTTAGTTATTTCTGCATTCTGCACTTCGTTTAATGCAGAAATGATAATGCAAAATGCAGAAATAATTTAATTTTGAAGCCGTTTGCCGACGGAAATGTGGGTTGTAATCTTAGTTATTTCTGCATTCTGCATTATCCATTCTGCATTGTTTTAATGTAGCCTGTAGTAATTCCTATATAAATATCCTCCAGACTTTGCCGTTTGAACTCGATTTTTTCGGGGACTGTGTTTAGGTCGGCGAGGGTTAGGATTACTTTGTTGTATAGCTCTTTTTCGGTTACTTCTGCTTTTGCGGCTATGGTGATTCCTTCGGCGGGCGAGAAGTCGTGTCTCTCTGCCAAGTTAATTGCGCGTAGGGCGTTGACTGTGTCTGTGGGGTACTCGTGCAGGGCGATTCTGATGACGTTGTTTTGGTCGAACTGCTTTTTGACATCGCCGATTAACCCCTCGACCTGCATTACACCCTCGTTCAGAATCCCGACTTTGTTTGCTACTCTTTCAACGTCCGCCAAAATATGGGTACATAATATAATAGTAGCACCGCCGTCCGCCAGCCGCCGTATTACCTCCATTACCTCTGCCCTGCCCGCCGGGTCAAGCGCGGAGGTCGGCTCGTCCAAAATTATCAGCTCGGGGTGGGCGTACAGGGCGGCGGCTATGCCTATGCGCTGATTCATGCCGCGTGAATAGCCTTTAATCAGCCTGTTCGCGCCGTCTTTCATGCCGGTGATTTCCAAGACTTCGGCAGTCCGCGCTTGTATATCGCCCTCGTATCGGCAACACGCCCCGATAAAATCAAGGTACTCGACAGCGTTCATGTAGCCGTACAACGCGGGTGTCTCGGGCAGGTAGCCGATTTTGGGGTTGGCCTCGGCAAAATTCACCTCGCCCTCGTCCTTGGCTATGATGTTACAGATGATGTTCATGGTCGTGGTTTTCCCGCAGCCGTTCTTGCCCAAAAAGCCGTAGACATCGCCTTTCTCAAGGCTCATGTTGAGGCCTTTGAGGACGGGAAAGCCTTTGTAGCTTTTGGTTAGGCTTTTGATTTTTAGCATGTTTATCCTCCTTTTATATAATGCAGAAATGATAATGCAGAATGCAGAAATGGTGTTGTTCATATGTCTCGGATTTATGCACAAATCCCGTGCGCCGCCTTGTTTTGTAAATGTAATTTACATTCTACCATAAAATTTGCCTCTTGTCAAGGGTTTATGGTAACAGAACCCGAATAATTTGTACCGTCGTGAATATTTATTATCTTGATGTTTATTCGCCCCGTGGTGAAGTCCGACATATCAAACTCATAATCGCCGTCGGTCAGCATTTCATCTATTTTTGTGTTCCCTTGCGAGACTATGAAATGCACGGTATTGCTATAGTTTACGCTTACTTCTATGCTTGACGGCGAGGCCTTTGCCGCGTAATAATTTGAGAAAGTGTATCCCGCCGTCGCCTCCTTGAAAGACATCTGCCAATAATTGCCGGAGCTTTTTTGGCTAATGCCCTTGCCCGTGGCGTTGTCGGAAAAGCTGTACTGATACTGCCCCGAGGTGTAAGAATACATAAATCCGCCACTTGGGAAGAATATAGAAATCATCATAACAGCATAGAGAATTAAAACTACAGCGAAGCAAGGTATGCAGGCTATTAATAATCCATGTCCTGCTTTGGTTTTACTTGGGCCGTTACTTAAATCGGCTTGGCTCAATTGATTTCCGCACCTTGAGCAGAATACGCCCTCACTCGTTTGCTTATTGCAATGTCCGCAGATGACGTTGTTTTGCTTACGCGCTATCAGTATATAGAGAATCAGCCCGAGGAATCCCCCGCTCCCGACCACTAACAACGCCCACAGCCCCGCGGGCAGCCCTTTTGCCTTGGCGTCCTTATACACCCATATGGTTGAAAGAATTACCGCCAACGCGCTTGCGAGAAGAATCCCGACTATAATTAAACCGATAAAATTACTACTACTGCTCATGGATTATAGTCCTCCTTGTAATGTTTTTTGAACCGACCAAAGCCGGAATTGCAACCAAACCGAACAAGCCGATATAACCTATTATAGTTGCTATAACGACTATATTCACGCCCACTGTGATAAACACCAACCCGCCAAACGCAATGCTCATCAGCCAAAAGCCTATCTGGACAAAGCCCAGCAAAAAGCTTTCCTTTTTGTCGGCGGCTTCGCGGAGCCGTTGCTTTGTCTTTAGCACAAGGCGGTCGTCAAGCGGTGCGTCCTCGCTGAAATGCGCCTGCAACAGCATATCAAGCTTATTATCTTCCATATTCTATCATCTCCATTTCGTTTTTAATTTTACCTTTTGCTTCATGTAACAGCCTTTTGACCGTGCCTTCGGGTTTTTTGATGATAACTGCAATCTCCGATATCTTCGCTTGCTCACGGTAAAACAATATAATCGGGATTTTGTGGCTGTCGGGAAGGCGGTCTATTACCTCACAAAGCGCGTCCCGCTCCATTTTCCTCAGCACAATGTCCTCAGGAAGGCTGTTTGTATCCGCGACTTCGTATAATTCCGAGAGGTCTGTTTCAACAGTGGGGGCAAGGCGATTTCGTCGGGCGTTCTTTTTTACGGCGTTCTTCCTCAAATTTGCCGCGATTGAAAGCAGATAGCTTTTCGGGTTGCCCTGACGGTCGATTTTTGCCGCTTTTTCCAAGGCTATTAAAAAGGTATCTTGAAAAAGGTCGTCCGCGTCGTGCTTGTTTCCTGTAAGGTAAAAGCAGAAATTGTAAATCGCCTTGCCGTGTTCGTCAATCAGGTTTTCAATCTCAATCAAGTCATCACCGTCTTTCGATTTGGTTTTCTGTAATATGTTTTCCCGAGTAACGAAAAGGTTCGCTTTTTTGAAAAATTTTTTAGGACGGATTTGCATATCCGTCCCTTCGTTTCAATCGTTCATATGTTGTCGAAATGTGAAATGTTGTTGTTTGTGCAGTGTTTGTGCGGGTTTTGCGGGCGGATTTGCAATCCCGCCCCTATTTCCTGTTAACCTCATTCATCGCCCTATCAATCTCCCCGCGAATTAGCAGCCGCAGTGCCTTAACGGCGCGGTCGAGCGCGTCCTCCAAGGCTTTGCCCTCGTCCTTTTTGAACGGCGACAAGACCCAGTCTTTGACGGCGTAATCCTTGTGTGGGGGCGCGCCTATGCCGATTTTTATGCGCGGAAATTGGTCGGTGTTGCCTTGCAGGATAATGCTTTTCATGCCGTTATGCCCGCCGTCACTGCCGCTTCTGCGGATTTTCAAACTCGCGAACGGTATCGCGAAATCATCGAAAATAATAATCGTCTTCTCGGGGGGAATCTTGTAGAAATCCATCGCCGCCGAGACCGCCTCGCCGCTTAGGTTCATGAAAGTCGTCGGCTTCATGACAAGGCATTTCACGCCGTCAATCGTTTCGAGAGCAGTAAGCGACTTGAATTTCAGCTTGCGTACCTTGAAATTTTCCTGCTCGGCAAGCAAATCCACCGCCATAAAGCCGCAGTTGTGGCGGGTGTTTTCGTAACGAGTGCCGGGATTGCCGAGCCCGCAAATAATAACGTCAGGGGAATTAATCCCGCTTGAATCGCCTTGTTTATTCTTTTGAAATCTTTTGAAAAATTGCATGAAATTTCTCCGTCATATTATTTTTGATGTACTTTACTAATTATACACCATGTTTTTATAATTTGCAAGGGTTTACATTAAGTATATATGTCGCGTGGGTATACTCGCGGTATATTTTGAGGTGTTGAAAACTGCGGGATAATGCGGAATTATGCGATAGTGTACCCTGCTGTTCATATCTAAAATAAACATGAACTTTTGCGACTTGCTGTAACTCGAAAGTATGAAACTTTTTATTTTGTGAAAAAATTTTTACGGTAAATATTGGCAGGGCGAATAATAAATATAGTGGTGTTTTTATAAATTTCACCTTTGTGAATACAATATGAACAATAAATGACGTCATGTTATTTTTGAGGGCGGCTTTTGGCGGCGCGGAAATTTCAAAGAAAGCCTTGACTAACCATGTTTATTAATGTTAAAATGGTGTTAGGGGGTGAGGGTTTGAGAATATCTGCTTCGATACTTAACGCGGACTTGGCGAATCTTGAAAAAGAATTACTGCGGGTGGAGGCTTCCGGTGCGGACATGCTTCACCTTGATGTCATGGACGGGGTTTTTACCGAGAGCATAACTTTCGGCGATTACGTCATTAAAAAGCTTCGGCCGCGCTCCCGCCTGCTTTTCGACACTCATCTGATGGTGAAAGACCCGACCAAGCTAATCCCGCTTTTCGCAAAGGCGGGCGCGGATATGCTGACGATTCATGTCGAGAGCGATTGCGATGTTGCGGCGTGTTTGAAACTGATACGTTCGCTCGGGCTACGGGTAGGGTTGTCGCTCAACCCGGGTACGCCTGTTGAGAAATTGTTCCCGTACCTGCCGCTGTGTGACTTGATTTTGATAATGAGCGTTGAGCCGGGGGCGGGCGGGCAGCCGTTTTTGGTAAGTTCTTGCGATAAAATAAAAGCCGTCCGCATTGAGGCGGACAGGCAAAAAGTCTTGTTAGACGTGTCGGTGGACGGCGGGATTAACCTCGAAACTGCCGAGCTTGTACGCAAGGCGGGCGCAAGTGTGTTGGTTACGGGGACGTTTTTGTTGCGGGCGGACGATATGGCGAACTCCGTTCGCCAATTGAAAATGGACAATTGACAATGGACAATTGTGGAATCGCTCCGCGCTGTTTTCCGTCTGAATAATTTACAACTCGACAATGCTCTTTCTCGATTGCGGGATTGTTAAATTTTAACACTCGCCATCCGTGGCTTCACGCCTATTAGAGTCTAAAACCGTCGCAACGCGACACCACAATTGTCCATTGTCCATTGTCAATTGTCCATTGCGCCGTTATTAAAGCAGTTCCGATAACCTTTCCGCCGCCTCCTCCTCTATCACCTCATTAAAATACTCCTTAGTATGATACAACTCGCGTTCGCCGCGTAGGATTTCGCCGTATTCGCGGATTATGCCCGCGATTAGCGGGTGCTTGCTGTTCTCGCTCCTTATTATAAGGCGATATTTGGAATTGTTTATGCCCTTGTAGAGCGCGGTGTCTACGTTTAGACGATTCCACTCCCGCTGTTTTGCCAAGCCGCGGCAGACCCCGCCGAGTGAGGTCAGGCACTCTGTTTCAAAGATTACTGCGTTCTTTTGCGGTTCGCGTTTTGGTGTTACCGTTTCGGTGAAACTTATGGGGTTGTAGCCGGTTTCATTTTCGCGTGTAACCCGTTGTTTCTTTTTGCCATTACCGCCCTCGGCTTCAAGGCTGGAGACGTACAGCATACAGCCGCCGTCCGGCCGCGGGAATGCCTCGACAAAAATCCGCTCACATGTGAAATCGAAGCCGAGCTTCTGATTCCTATGGTCGGTTTTGTCTAACTGGTCTAAGCGGATTTTCTTCAACACATGGGCGAGAAGCCGCTTGGTCTCGGGGTTCTTCCCCGACAAGCTCTCGTACTTGATGTCAAGGTCAAACATGTCAAGCCGACTGAGTGTTAATTTTAATGTATTCGATGATAAAATATCTATCTGCATCTTTCTCCTCCATGCCGCCTTTCTATAGATTTTTCGCCGTTCATATCTACGAATTTCATGAAAATTATTAGGTTTTTCCTGTAGGGGCGCGCATTGCGCGTCCGCAAATCCACGCGGGCAATGCCCGCAAATCCACACGGGCACGCCCTTTTCACGGGCGGGCAATGCCCGCCCCTACATCATGTAGATATAATATTAAGGACTACCAAATGAACAATATCCCCGAATCTGAATCCCGCAAGACCGCGCTGTTCGAGCGCAAGCCGCGGCATATCTACGCCGACCAATTGCTCTGCCTTTTGGTGCTGCTCGGTATGGCGGTGCTGAAAAGCGGTACGCGTGCCCTCGGCTTGGCGGCGTTTGCGGTTATGTCTGCTGTAATTGTGGACTGGCTTTGCTGTCGGCTGTCGAAAAAAGGGTATACCTTCGCCGATTTATCGACAATTTCAACCGGCTTGTGTCTCGCGCTGATGTCGCCCGCTGTGTTGCCGTACTCGTTTATCGTCTTCGGCTCATCGCTTGCAATCGGCGTCAAGCATATTTTCGGCGGCAAGGACAACTATATTTTCAATCCAACAGCTGTGGCGTTCGCCTTTCTGATTATCTGCTACCCCGGGCGGGTGCTGGCGTTTCCTGCGGTTGGGGAGACACAGTCGCTGTTCCCGCTCTGGGCCGAGAGCCTGTTCACCCGCGCCGATAGTATCGAGTTTCTGTTGCTTAGAATGGGCAGTTTCCCGCCGATTGCGCCCGTGGACTTTCTCATCGGCAACTTTGTCGGCCCGATTGGGACTACTCATGTGTTGATAATTTTAGTCTCGGCAGTATGCCTGCTGTTTCGGCGTTCGATTTCGCCTGTGGTGACAATTGCATGCCTTTCGGTTATAACTATTTTCAGATTATTGTTCCCAATTTATGACGATATAATCGGCGGATTGGGCAGAGAAATTTTCGGCGGGTACTTGTTTTTCGCACTGATTTTCTTGGCGAACGACCCGCAGACTGTCCCCAAAACCATATTCGGCAGGCTTTACTACGGGATTTTGCTCGGTGTCTTCACGATTATTTTTCGGGGGGCAAACGACGGGCTTATGCGCGGCAAAGTCGAGGGCTGGTTTATATTCGCGATACTTGCGTCCAATACTTTTTCCTGCCGCATGGACATTATCGCCGCGAAAAATCGCGATTTTGTCTATAAAATTGCCGACTATCTCAACGAGAAACTTACCGCTTACGAACGGTTCAGCGAGGACGCCAAGAAAGGCAATACTCCGAATCTTTTCGACACACAGGAAATCGAAATTGAACCCTCAAATTATGATATGCCGCCAATTGACAATAAGATTATAAAAGTTAGGCGAAAAAAGCGGAATGTTTTGGCGTTTGTGATTGAAATAACAAGAAGCTTGCTGAATAAACTAAAAAGACCGCGCCAAAATCTCCCGCCGCCGATTAATACAAGCTCGGGGGGAGTTTCCGGTACGTCAACAACCCCCCCGAAAACCCCGCCGTTTTTTCTCGCGGCGTTCGCGGCGTTGTTTGAGAGCATGAAAAAGCCGTTCGATATTTTGCTCGCCAAACCCGCCGAGACCTCGCCCGTGCCGATGATTGCAATGGAGAGCATTACCGCCGAGCCCGCCGAAGAGGACGAGGTCGAGGTCGAGAACACGGCCGAGATGAAGATTACCGACTTTGAGGAGATTGCGGCGGATTGCGCGGAGTTTGAGGCGGAACTTGACGAACAATTGATAATTGACAATTGACAATGGACAATTGTAGGGACACGATATATCGTGTCCGAATGATGCCGCGAAATTCGGGCGAACGCGGAAACGCGGCGCGGTGTTATGTAGGGAACGGTTCATAACCGTTCCGTATGTTTCGGCGATTTATAGGACGGAACGGTTCATAACCGTTCCGAAAAATCGCTCGACCTTATAAAACGGAACGGTTACGAACCGTTCCCTACAATATATTTTTCAACAACAGAAAATACGGCAAACGCGGCGTTAATTACGGACGACCGGGGCGGTCGTCCCTACGCAAAACCCCACGCACGCCAACCCTCCTAAACTACAGAAAGGCCCAACCCATGCCGCAACACAACCTTGCACATTGCGCGATTTTAGGCGGCATGGCACTGAAAATATGAGCAAACCAATTAAAGGCCGCCCATCCGACGGGCTCTTTCGGCAAAACATAGTCTTGATGAGCGGGCTGCTTATCGGGCCGGTGATTGCCGGCGCGAAAGACTTCTACAGCGCGGCGGCGATTTCGCTCGTCTTCTCGCTGATTACCTTCTTTTCGGTTGCGATATGCAGAATTGTCCCGCGCCGATTGGTTTATACTGTGCGTATAATTCTGTACGCAATAGTCTCTGCGGCGTTATACGTACCCGCCTATCTGATTTGCCGTAACATTATGGGCGAGGAGATAATGGTCGGGGTGGGGATTTATCTGCCGCTATTGGTCGTGAACCACGTAATCCTGTCGAAAACCGAGACCCGCCTGTTTCACCTGCCGTATTTCCAGATGCTCAGGGACGTTTTGGGGTACATTGTGGGATTTGTCGGGGCGTGTATGCTGACGGGGATTATTCGCGATATATTCGTCAACGCACGAATCGGGCGCATAGACATCGAGGTAGGATTCCTCGTACCCGCCCTCGAGACTACCTTCGGTGGGTTTATAGTCGTGGGGATACTGGCGGGGGTGTGTCGGGGGATATATAATCGCGCAAAGCGCGATTAATGAATAGGGAACAATGAATAAGGAATAATTGTGGTGTCGCCGTTGGCGACGGTTTTAGACCTTAATAGGCGTGAATCCACGGACGGCGGCTTGAAACATTTGCAATCGTGAAAGAATCGTAATCGAGTTATAAACTATTCAATCGGAAAACGGTCGCCAACGGCGACACCCCAATTATTCATTATTCCTTATTAACTATTCATTGACATTGAACGGAGTGAATTTATGCTATCATCGTTTTTAACCGCCGCACTTTTGGCAATACTATTACAGAACGCCATTTTTGAGCGGGCAATCGGCGCGAACATTTTAATTTATGCGTCTCGGCGTAAGGAGCAGGTTATCGGGTTTGCGGTCGTCATCACCTATGTGACCACGCTTGCTTCGGTGGTTGCGTGGGTTTTGAGCCTTTATTTGTCCGAGTGGGCGTATTTCGGTATACTTATGCCGCTTTTATATATACTTGTAATAAGCGTTATTTATATACTCAGCCTTGTTTTGGTTTGGCGGTTCTTCCCGAATTTATTTCGGAAGATTACGACTTATGTGCATCTTTCGGTGTTTAATTGCTCGGTTTTGGGCGGGTTATTTTTGATTTCGTTTTACGAGCAACACGGCGGGGAGTTAAGCCGCTTTATCGGCTTCGGATTCGGGACAGGCATAGGGTTTTTGGCGGCGGGGTACTTGCTCTACATTGCATACCCGCGGCTTAACAGCAAGTTAGTGCCGGCGGCGTTTCGCGGGCTGCCGATTACGTTGGTTTATGTGGGGATAATCTCGTTGGCGTTGTATGCGTTTGTGGGCTACGCTACAAGGTAATGAATAGTGAATAAGGAATAATGAATAATTGGGGTGTCGCCGTTGGCGACGGTTTTAGACCTTAATAGGCGTGAAGCCACGGACGGCGGCTTGAAACATTTGCAATCGTGAAAGAATCGTATACGAGTTATAAATTATTCAGTTGGATAATCGTCGCGGAGCGACACCACAATTATTCCTTATTCATTATTCCTTATTCCCTATTGATTGAGGTACGTTATGAGTAGTTACAAAAAGAGAAAAGTCAAACGCTCGAAGAGCCTTTATCGGCGGCGCAAAAGCACCGCTCGGAAGGTTCTTGAAGTGATGGCTATGTTACTTGTTGTGGGGGGGTTGTGCTTTGTGGGGTTCGCGGCGGGGCGGCCGCTGATTAACTTTTTCTTTGGTGAAAAACCTATAAATCCCAATGGCGACGGTGACGGCGATTTGTATGCCGCCCCTACCGGTAACGATGTCCCTGCGCCCGACAATAGCGCGGAGATTGTCGCCCGACCGACCGATAACCTGCCGATTGACGATTCGGTGTCGGACTTTTCAAGCTATAACGCCATATTCGCGCCGTCATCTGTGTTGGATAATCAGACTTCGCTTGCCGCTTATATTCGGCAGATTCGCGAGAATGGCTTTAACGCGGTAATCCTTGAAATGAAAGATGCTACGGGAAATCTTGCCTATGCGAGCAGTTACCCGCCGCTTGCGAACACCGATATAATCCGCGAGAACTCGCTTTCCGCAACTCAAATATACGCGGCTTTTGAGGGAACGGGAGTAATGCCGATTGCGAAAATTAACACCGCCGCCGACCATTTGGGGAGTGCAATCCCCGATGTGGCTTACGCGGGTTGGCTTGATGCGCGGCGTGAGGACGGCGGCAGGCCGTGGGCGAATCCGTTCCTGCAAGGTACGCGGGATTACAACTCATTCTTAGTCGGCGAATTGGCTGAAGCGGGCTTCACCGAAATCGTTCTTGCAAATCTAATTTTCCCCCATTTTCGCGGGATTGACTTCAGCATAATTGCAGACGAGTATACTAACCCGGTCAGCCGTTATGCGGGTTTGGTGGGCTTGTGGGATGCTGTGTATGGGAATAAGGGCGCGGCGCGGTTGTCGATTGAGATGAACCTGAAAGATGTCGTCGAGAGCCACAGCGGTTACAGCGATACCGCGGAAATTCTGCGGGGCAGGAAAGATTTGCGGGATACTTCCCTACTCTTAGTCTACAACAAGGACGACTACGGCGCGGAGCTGATTACAGGCGAGAACAGCACGGTTATCCTCCCGCCCGACACCGCCGCCGCGATTGCCCTACTCTACAGGCAAGCCGAGATTTTACTGCAACAAGACTTTGCAATTATCCCCGGCTTGGTAACAGCGGGATTGTCCGATGCCGAGACCGCCGACGCCCTGAAAACCTTCGCCGAGTTAAATTTTGACAGTTTTGTGATACGGTAATACTGAAATTTCGTGCTAATTTACCAAAATGTTTTATAAACTATTGAAATTCTATATTTAATATAGTACAATGGAATAGCGTGGTTTTGTTTTTCACCGGAACCACGGGCGAACCCGGTTCGCCCCTACATTGAAAAAGATTTTTCGGTAGTTAATAATTTTTCATGTAGATTATGCAGACGTTATTAATAGGACACATTGTAGGGGCGAACTGTGTTCGCCCGCAAACCGCAGTTTTCAACCTGCCTTTAGCCTATTCAGAAAGGACAACCCCCACATGAACATAATACTTTACTCGTCCCTAATTCTCACGCCGACTTCCGATGCGCCGCCGCCCGGTGCTTCGATTTTGTCGTCGTTAATGCTGTTTGTGCCGATGATTTTGGTGCTGTATTTCCTTATGATACGGCCGCAAAAGAAGCGTTCTAAACTTGAAAAGGAAATGCGCGATAATCTGCAAATCGCCGACGAGGTCGTGACTTCCGGCGGCATAATCGGGCGGGTATTGAGCATAAAGGACGACACCGTCCTGATTGAAACAGGCGGCGACCGCACACGGATTCGGGTTCTGCGGAGTTGTATTGCGGAGAATCGGACTGTGCACGACGGATAATTGACAATTGATAATGGACAATGGACAATTGGTTGAAATGTAGGGGCGATTTCCTAATGGGCGCGTCCGCATAAAAACAATCACACTTTTCACAAACGGGCGAACTGTGTTCGCCCGCAAATCAGCACAACATAAACGTAGGGACGACCGCCCCCGGTCGTCCGCATAAAAAACAACCGCGATATTCGCACGATAATTCCCGCAAACATGGCGCGGTGTTTTGTAGGGGCGCGCATTGCGCGTCCGCACCCCCACCGGAACGCCGAAAACCCCACAACCGCCAACCGACCCCGAAACATGGCGCGGTGTTTTGTAGGGAACGGTTCATAACCGTTCCGTTTATAAAGTCGAGCGATTTTGCGGAACGGTTATGAACCGTTCCCTACATTAAAATTTTCAAACAACAATAAAAAATAAAGGAACGTAAAACTATGAGAGTATTCTTAATCGACTTTGAAAACGTCCACTCCGAGGGCATGAACGGCGTTGACCACCTTACCGATATGGACGAGGTAGTCATTTTCTACAGCAACAACGCCGACTCGATTTCGTTCGACATCCTGCATAAGCTGATGTTCTGCAAATCGAAATTGAGCTACTACAGAATCAAACGCGGCGGCAAAAACGCGCTGGATTTTCAGCTGAGTTGTTACTTAGGTTTTCGGATACACAAAGACCCCGAGGCCGAGTTTTATATCATCAGCAAAGACAGCGGGTACGATTTCATCATGGATTTTTGGGATTGCGGGTATCTTTCGACAGAACCGAAAATCCGCCGTTTCAATAATATCAAGACACTGCTACAGTGGGAAGATATGCAGAATAAGCAGAAGAAACGGGCGTTGAACGCCTTGCAGAATCTTGCAGAAGAACCTGCGGCAGTTGCCGCTGCATCTGCGCCCGTAACGCCCAAAGCAGTTACACCGCGGGCAGTCACGCCGCGTGCAACAACCACGCGTGCTACTACTACGAGAACAACCGCCCCGAAAAGAGTTCCCGCTGTGTCGGGCTTATCGGAATTGGCGGGATTGCCGCCATTGCCCGACTTACCCGACATATCGGAATTACCCGAAATGCCCGACTTGCCCCCCCAACCGC
>Ga0099364_10004184_pt1 | contig 21945 bp, 20 predicted proteins | sample TergutTh196P3_FD_73070 | JGI IMG/M metagenome (GOLD analysis project Ga0099364, IMG submission 73070) | Microcerotermes parvus P3 segment gut microbial communities from Pointe-Noire, Republic of the Congo - Th196 P3 | ecosystem: Host-associated > Arthropoda: Insects > Digestive system > Gut ...
TTGGAATTCAGCCCATGGATGAGTCCGGAAGCCTTGAGAACCAGTTGTTGACGCAACTGATGAATAACGATCAGATCAAGTTCTAATCCGTTGTGATATCCTCCCGAAGCCTCGTGCTTTGGGAGAAAAACAAAAGAGGCTGGTGAGGTTTGCCAGCCTCTTTCTCTATTCTCGACTTCGGCTGGAATAGAGAAAGGCTGTCTCTCTTTTTCTGATGCAGCGACAGGTCGGAGCAACGGCTGGAGCAGGGAGAAGCCTGTCTACTTCCGGGCAGATCCTGCGGGTCTCAAAAGAACTGTGCCAATGGAAACCATTATGAGCAGTATGGCGACATAATCCTGCCAGCCAGGTGCTTCCGAGAGGAAGAAACTGCCGGAAAATACGCCGACAACAGGAACCATCATTGTTGAAAGACTCGATGCGGTTGGCGGGAGTGAGCGCGCCATTTTGTTCCAGATAATGCTTCCAAAGCCAAAAACAAAAACAGCATTGTAAAAGATCGCAGCCCACTCCGAGGCTCGCGGTGCGCGCCACCCGGAATGTTCGAACAGGAGTGCATAGACAGCCATGCCTGCTACACCAAACAGAAACATCCAGAAAGTAAGGGCACTCGTGGGGAGAGGGACCTGCCGGTGTTTTAGCTGAACCGTTCCAAAGCCCCAGAAAGCAGCAGCACCCAGTACGATTACTATGCCGGTAGCCTGACCTGATAATGCGGAAAACTCGCCGGACAGCAGTAAAAAAGCCGCAGAGGCTGCACAGGTGATGCCAAGAATCGTCGTGCGATTGGGGAGTTCCCTGAATATAATGCAGGCAAAAATAAAGGCCCAGACCGGCATGGTATAGGTCAATATGGCAGCACGACCGGACGTGAGCATTTTAACGCCAGTAATCATCAGTATCTGGCACAGTAAAACATTCGGAATGGACAGTCTGACCAGAGACATGATGTGCGTTCTGGGAATGGCGATGGAATCATTCATCCGGATGGCAACAAGCCACATGACGGGGAGTGCGCAGAATATGCAGATGGCGCGAAAGGTCACTGGCGGAAGATCCGTTACGCCAAACTTCATGACCGGCCAGTTAAAGCCCCAAAAGAGCGTGAGCAGAACCAGCAGGAGGATATCTTTTTTTGTCAGGGTTTGCATGAAATAAATCTTCCGATAAGACGTTACAATATCACATTCTTCGGCGGAGGTACGAATGAGTTTTTTTGAAAAGCTAAAGCGATCATGGAAAAAGGCGGATTCACTTTTATGTGTCGGCCTCGATCCGGATATGGAGCGGTTTCCCGAAAGTATCAAAGGTCAGGAAGATGCCATTTTCCAGTTCTGTAAGGCAGTCATTGATGAAACAGCTGATCTTGTTTGTGCGTTTAAACCCCAGATTGCGTACTTTCATGCCGAAAGAGCAGAAGATCAACTGGAAGCGATTTGCCGGTATCTTCGCAGACACTATCCGCATATCCCGATTATTCTCGATGCTAAACGAGGCGACATAGGTCCTACAGCCAGGCAGTACGCCCGGGAAGCATTTGAGCGCTATGAAGCTGACGCGGTGACGATTAATCCCTATATGGGATTTGATTCAGTTGAACCCTACCTTCAATACAGGGACAAGGGAATCATTGTATTGTGTCGCACATCCAATCAGGGTGGCTCCGACCTGCAGTTTCTGGATGTTGGCAGAGCGGATTCAGGACGGCCGTTGTATCAGCATGTGGCCGCACTCGTTGCCAGTGACTGGAACCGTTCCGCACAGTGTGCGCTGGTAGTCGGGGCGACATACCCGCATGAACTGGCAGCAGTACGTGAAATTGTTGGCGATATGCCGCTGCTCGTGCCAGGTATTGGCGCACAGGGTGGCGATATCAGGGAAACAGTAAAAGCAGGTCAAACGGCTGACGGGTTTGGGCTGATGCTTAATTCATCCAGGGCGATTCTGTATGCCGGGACAGAAGAAGGAGAAGCCTTTGCAAAAGCATCGCGCCGCGTTGCAAAAAAGACACGCGATGAAATCAATCAGTATCGTCATCAGAGAGGCTGATCCGGGCTGCTGAGAGCACTGGACAGAAGCCGTGCTGTAATATCGACGATGGGTATGACCCGCTGGTATGCCATACGGGTAGGCCCGATGACGCCCAGTGTCCCGACGATATTGCCATCAATCTGATAGGGAGCAGTAACAACGCTCAAATCATCCATCGGAACCAGCTGCGAGTCCCCGCCGATGTAAATCTGTATGCCTGCGGCGCTGCTTGAGAAGTCAAGCAGCTTCATCAGTTCGGTTTTTTGTTCAAAAATGTCAAAAAGCCGGCGAAGCGAAGATATGTTTTCTGTCAGATCGGATACACCAAGCAGATTTTTTTCTCCGGAAATAACAACATTTTCGTTGTTCTCGGACAAGGCCTTGTCGCTTGCTTCGATTGCAGTTGCCATGAGTTTTTGCAGGCTTCTGTGCAATTCATGCAGCTCGGCCTGGAGACGGCGCCGGATTTCATCGGGTTTCAGGCCGCTGAAATTGCGATTAATGTAATTGGACGCCTCAACGAGCTGGGGCGGACTGTAGTCCGTGTCGGTTAACAGCAGCCGGTTCTGGATGTCGCCTGTCGGTGTGACAATAACGAGCAGAATGCGTTTTTCTGCCAGGCGTAAAAATTCAATTTGCCTGAAAGTGAACTCGTGTCTCGGTGCCAGTACGACACCGGTAAACTGGGAAAGTGAAGAAAGCATCTCGGCAGCGCTTACAATGCTTTTCTGCGGATGGTCCGTCTGCAGCCTCTGTGGCAGAGCGGGTTCGACAGAAGTTTCGCCGAACGGCTGTGCGGTGAGCAGCGCATCAACAAAAACCCTGAACCCGCGCGGGGTGGGTATGCGGCCTGCTGAAGTATGCGGGCTTGAAACAAAGCCCATCTCTTCAAGGTCAGACATGATGTTGCGAATGGTCGCGGGAGAGAATTCCAGAGTTGAAATTTTGGACAAAGAACGCGAACCAACAGGCAGACCTTCGGCTATATACCGCTCCACCAGTGTCTTTAGCAGTTCTTTCGCGCGTGGTTCAAGTTGCATTGCTGTAGATGGCTTTTCCAGTTATTGAACTATCAGACATATTCCTCTGTTAGCGACGGGACCTGATCTGGATAGACTGAAAATAGCTGTTTTGGGCAGGTCGGCAGTCAGGATGAGAGGAACAATAATCCAGCTTCAGAGTTATTCGCTATTTTTTAATTGTATCACTTCATATCGCCAGACTACAAAAAACGCATTTGCAAATTCCGGAGGCGCATTCAAAGCCCGCAGAGAACTGTTCAGGGTGTTCAAACCAGGGAAGGGAACTGCCAAAATGAGCAAATTGTACAAAATTTACTCACTGCCCGTTTTCATGAAATGAACGGCTTTTAGCAAAAACAGGGTAAAATCGTCAGGATATCCTGAATGTTCGTGATGCTTCACTTACGGTGCCTGCAGACAGAAGAAGGAATGCTTTCCCGTTTCTGATGATCGTGAACTCTTTTCTTCAGGCAGACCAGGACTCCATCCATGCAGGGCATGGATGAATGCGACAACAGTTGCTGCCTGTTAAGCCCGTCTGGCGAGTCAGCGGACAGGATTGATTTTTGATGCAGTTCCTTCTTCTGTGGTGAAGGAACTTCACTGCGGAGACATTATGACCGAGGACAGGAAAATTTTTGCAATTGTATCCCGATCCTATACGGAAGTCATTCTGAAGGAACTGGAAGTAATTACGCAATTCCTTGAGGAGAGAGGGCACAGTGTGGTTTATGAATCACAGACTGCCATCAACATTCCATTTAAAAACATTGTCCCGATGAATATCGAAGATGTCGGAGTCAGGGCAGCAGCAGTCATTGTGATTGGCGGGGATGGCACCATGCTCGGTATTGCACGCCGGCTTTCGCCGTACACGGCACCGTTAATCGGCATTAATTATGGTCGTCTGGGCTTTATGACCGATATTACGCTGGACCAGATCGTGCCCGTTCTGGAACAGATACTTGAGGGAAGGTATGTATCAGAAATGCGTTTTCTGATAGATGGTACGATTGTTCGTGAAGGCGAACCCATCTATCAGGCACTTGCTTTTAATGATATCGTTATCTCTCGCGGCGGTACCTACGGCATGATTGATCTCAAGGTGGAAGTAGACCGGCACTTCATGTACCAGCAGCGCTCGGATGGCCTGATTATTTCAACGCCAACCGGATCAACCGCCTATTCCCTGTCCGCAGGCGGGCCGATGATGCATCCAAACCTCGCGGGAATTGCCATTGTATCTATTGCGCCACATGCACTGTCAAACCGTCCGATTATTGTGCCCGACAGCAGTGAAATCGTTGTTGAAGTGATTGAGGCCAATCAGCCCAGCATCAACTATGATTCCCAGTCCTTTGCCAATCTGAAGGTAGGAGACCGGATAGTCATAAAACGCTCGGCTCATACCATTACTTTTTTGCATCCTGAAGGCTGGAGCTATTATGATACGCTGCGTGAAAAACTCTACTGGGGCAGAATAAGCAAGCGGGAAAAATAAGGGCGAGATTCAATTTCAGATCATGCCGGGCGTTTTTAAAAAAGGCCTGAAGTTCAATAAACAAAAAGCTATTTACTCATGTTACACACACTCGCCATTCGGGACTTTGTTATTGTCGATGCCCTGGAGCTGGAATTTGGCAGGGGCTTTTCTGTTCTGACAGGAGAGACCGGAGCCGGCAAATCCATACTGATTGATGCACTCGAACTCGTGCTTGGCGCACGAAGTGATTCGGGCATCATCAGAGAAGGTGCTCAAAGAGCTGAAATTGGTGCAGAGTTTTCTGTTTCCGGGCAGGCAAGAAGCTGGCTGTCAGAAAACGAACTGGATGCTGACGGCGATACGGTCCTGCTCAGACGTGTTGTGGACAGTTCCGGTCGATCCAGAGGTTTTATCAATGGCGTACAGGCAACCGTATCCCAGATGCGTGAACTCGGTGAAATGCTCGTCAGCATCCACGGGCAGCATGCACATCAGTCCCTGTTAAAGCAGGAGGGGCAGCGCACTCTTTTAGATCGGCATGCAGGGTTACAGGAGACGGTTCAGGAAGTAGCCGGTCTGTACAGACGCTGGCAGGACCTTCGCGCAAAATTGCGCGAGACAAAAGCCAATGTGGCAAGTCTCCAGGAAGAAAAGACGCGACTTGAGTGGCAGGTAGAAGAACTTGAAAAGCTTGCTCCAAAGGCAGGCGAATGGGAAGAGATAAGTGCTGACCACACGCGTCTGGCAAATGCAGCGGAACTGATGGGTGGTGCCCAGGAGGCGCTGATGGAAATATCGGAGTCTGACATGCCCATTCTGTCGCGCCTCAGTGCCCTGCAGCAAAAACTGGCCAGGCTCTCCGATGTAGACAGCGGGCTTGTCCAGGCTGTTGAACTGCTTGAAACGGCCCGGATTCAGCTCCAGGAGGTTGCTTATGTCTTAAGAGACTATCTTTCAAGGATTGATCTGGATCCGGAGCGGCTCCGGCAGGTTGAAGCCAGACTCGAAGCGCTCTATTCGGTAGCGCGAAAATACCGGTTTGCCCCCGAGAACCTGCATCCGGAACTTCAGGTTTTGCACACCAGGCTTGGTTTGCTCTCGGATGCCCAGGACATTGATGCACTGGAAAAAGCCGAAGAAAAAGCAAAAAAGGCCTATATGGCTGCTGCGCAGGATCTGAGTAAAAAAAGAAAAGCTGCGGCAGACGAACTCGGAGATGCCGTGACGTGCATTATGTCAGACCTGAACATGGATGGAGGCCAGTTTGCAGTCAGCTTTCATCCGGTCTCACCTGGTGCGTACGGGCTTGAGAATGCGGAATTTATGGTAGCAGGCCATGCCGGCTCGCCACTGCGCCCGCTGGCCAAAGTAGCTTCAGGGGGCGAACTCGCCCGCATTGCGCTGGCCATATCGGTCATCATGTCGCAGGCAACCGAGACGCCAACCCTGATTTTTGATGAAGTCGACAGTGGAATTGGAGGCGGGGTCGCCGAAGTGGTCGGTTACCTGCTGAAAAAACTTGGCTCGGCCCATCAGGTGTTGTGTGTGACCCATCTGCCACAGGTGGCAAGCAAGGCAGCTGTTCATTTTCAGGTCAGCAAGTCAGCTTCAGAAAAGTCTTTGCATCCGCTGTCGCGCATTGTAAAGCTCGAAGGTACTGATCGGGTCGAGGAAATCGCCCGGATGCTCGGAGGGGTTGAAATTACTGCTACAACACGCGAACATGCCCGCGAAATGCTCCTGGACTGAGTTGAATTAAAAGAAGTTTCCGGGAGAACTTTAGGCGTTCTGGACGGGCAGTCTGCAAATGCCCGGTCAGACTGAATTTGAGCCTGAAAGAATCTTTTTTGATTTTTTCCATGAAAATGGCTTGAAAAACGGGCAGATGCCCTTAAATTGCGAAATGTTGCTTGAGTTTTGTTCTGGAGGAAATCGTGCAAGACGAAAATAAAATCAATGAGCAGGAACCACTTGGGAATGAGCAGGGCTTCACATTTGACGATTCCGTGCTCACCTTTTCCGAGGAGAATACGGATGCCCTCGTGCTCCAGGCCAGGCTTGCTTCAGCCGAAGAAAAAAGTGCTGAATTGCAGGACGCGTACCTGCGTGCCAAGGCCGAGGTCGAAAATGTTCGCCGCAGGGCTCAGGAAGATGTGGTAAAGGCGCATAAATTTGCAATAGAGGGTTTTGCTGAAGCACTTCTGGCAGTCAAGGATTCTCTGGAGATGTGCCTGGCAGTGGATTCCCCGTCGGTTGAATCGATAAGGGAAGGGGTCGAACTCACCCTGCGGCAACTCACGCATGTATTTGAAAAAAACAGGCTGACTGCCGTGTTGCCGGCAAAAGGGGACAGGCTTGATCCAATGCTGCATCAGGCATTGTCGACTGTTCCATCCGAACAGCCACCCAATACAGTTGTAGAAGTGCTACAAAAAGGCTATATGCTGGCGGATCGTCTGATACGACCTGCAATAGTTGTAGTTGCAGCAGGCAGGTGATCTTGAAATATCTTAAAGAAACACCATATACAGACTGGTTCAGATTAACAGAAGCCGGATATTCCGCAGCGAATAATGAATAAAGCTGGTTTTTCGCTGCAAGAGGGATATCCGGATCAAAAAAGAAGTTGGAGAGGAAATAAATGGGCAAGATTATCGGTATTGACCTGGGTACGACCAATTCATGCGTTTCGGTTTTCGAAGGCGGTCAGTCCAGAGTGATTGAAAATGTAGAGGGTTCACGTACTACGCCTTCAATAGTTGCGTATCAGGATGATGGGGAGACGCTTGTTGGTGTTGCAGCCAAACGTCAGGCGGTGACCAATCCCAGGAATACGCTGTATGCGATCAAGCGCCTGATCGGGCGGCGCTATGATGAAAAAGAGGTACAGAAAGACATTGGCCTCATGCCTTTTTCCATTGTAAAAGCTGACAATGGCGATGCCTGGCTGTCCGTCCTGGATAACAGACGTCTGGCACCCCAGCAGGTATCAGCTGAAGTTTTGCGCAAGATGAAGAAAACGGCAGAGGACTACCTGGGCATGGAAGTAACAGAAGCAGTGATTACTGTTCCTGCCTATTTTAACGATGCCCAGCGCCAGGCAACAAAAGATGCCGGTCGCATAGCCGGGCTTGATGTCAAACGTATTATCAATGAGCCGACAGCAGCAGCACTGGCCTTTGGACTTGACAAGGTCGGCAAGGGTGACAGAAAGATCGCGGTTTATGATCTTGGCGGGGGAACATTCGATATTTCCATTATCGAAATAGCTGATGTAGATGGAGACAAGCAGTTTGAAGTACTGTCTACAAACGGGGACACCTTCCTGGGTGGCGAGGATTTCGACCAGCGTCTGATTGATTATATTATTGATGAATTCAGAAAGCAGAGCGGCATCAATCTGAAGAATGATCCGATTGCGCTGCAGCGGATCAAGGCTTCTGCCGAGCGCGCCAAGATTGAGCTTTCTTCTGCCCAGCAGACAGAAGTCAACGAGCCGTACATTGCGATGAATGACGGAGCACCGCTTCATCTGAATGTGCGGATAACAAGAGCGCGGCTTGAGTCCCTTGTTGAAGACCTGATTGACCGCACCATCGGTCCCTGCAGAACTGCACTGGAAGATGCAGGACTGAAAGCAGATGACATCAATGACATCATTTTGGTCGGTGGTATGACCCGCATGCCGAAGGTGCAGGACAAGGTCAAGGAGTTTTTTGGCAAAGAGCCCCGAAAAGATGTCAATCCGGATGAGGCTGTAGCGGTTGGCGCTGCACTGCAGGGTTCTGTTCTCTCCGGTGATCGCACGGATCTCCTGCTTCTTGATGTTACGCCGCTGTCGCTGGGTATTGAAACACTTGGTGGCGTTATGACCAAGATGATTCAGAAGAATACGACCATTCCGACCAAGTTCAGCCAGATATTTTCGACTGCTGAAGACAATCAGCCAGCTGTTACGATCAAGGTATATCAGGGTGAGCGTGAAATGGCGATGGGTAACAAGGCACTGGGTGAGTTCAGCCTGGAAGGCATTCCATCAGCACCTCGCGGGATGCCCCAGATTGAGGTTACTTTCGACATTGATGCAAACGGAATTCTGCATGTCAGTGCCAAGGACAAGGCAACAGGCAAGGAAAACAAGGTTACGATCAAGGCCAATTCGGGTCTGACAGAGGAGGAGATCCAGCGTATGGTCAGGGATGCTGAACTCAATGCAGCAGAAGACCAGAAGATGCGTGAACTCGCTGAATCGAGAAATCAGGGTGACGGGCTTTTGCATACGACCAAAAAGTCCCTGTCTGAATATGGCGACAGGCTCGATTCTTCTGAAAGAGAAGCCATCGAAAGTGCCATGACTGACCTTGAAAACACGATGAGGGAAAACGACAAGGAAGCGATTGATGCCAGGATTTCGGCTCTAATATCTGCTGCCCAGAAACTGGGCGAGAAGATGTATGCTGAGGGTGCCGACGCTCATCAGGAAGCAGGTCCCGAACCTGCGCAGGAGCGTCCTCATGATCCTGACGTTGTTGATGCTGAATTCAAGGAAGTCAAAGACGACGAAGAAGAGGACAAGTAGGTTTTCTGAAGTTCTTTCTGGCTGTTGCCGGACACCGGTGCCTTGGTGGCAATCCGGTGTCCGGCATTTGGTCCGTTTGGCAACAGGCGTCTTTAGGGGGTGGATTGAGGTGCGTTTGCAGGAAAAACAGTCCTGCAGAATTTTCGTCCGGTTGTAACTCAAAAATTAGAAAGAAATGGCAAAACGCGATTTTTACGAAGTGCTGGGAGTAGCCAAAAATGCTTCCGAAGACGAGATCAAAAAGGCTTATCGCAAGCTGGCGATGAAGCATCATCCCGATCGCAATCCCGACAGCAAAGTTGCCGAGGGCAAGTTCAAGGAAGTCAAGGAAGCTTACGAAATACTCTCAGACGACAGCAAGCGTACTTCCTATGACCGCTTTGCTCATGCGGGTGTAGACCCGAACATGCGCATGGGAGGCGGATTCGGAGGGGCTGGCCCGGGTGGTTTTGCCGATGCTTTTGGCGATATCTTTGGCGATATCTTCGGTATGGGCAGAGGGCAGCAGCGTGCGGGTACACCGCAGATGTACCGTGGTGCCGATTTGCGCTATAACCTGGACATTACGCTTGAAGAAGCAGCCAGCGGTGCTGACAAGACCATTCGGGTTCCCTCCTGGGAAGTATGTTCGGCGTGTACGGGTTCAGGTGCCAGGCCGGGAACCAGCCCTGAGACCTGTAAAACCTGCGATGGTTCGGGCCAGGTACGCATGCAGCAGGGTTTTTTCAGCATTCTGCAGCCGTGTCCGACCTGTAACGGGTCTGGGAAGGTTATCAAGGACCCCTGCATTCAGTGTCATGGTGTTGGCCGGGTCAAGCGTTCGAAGACGCTTGAGGTCAAAATACCCTCCGGCATTGAAGATGGCATGCGCATCCGTTCGTCAGGCAATGGTGAGCCAGGTGGCAATGGAGGCCCGCCTGGGGATCTTTATGTTGAAATCAGGATTCAGCCGCATCCGGTCTTCCAGCGCGAAGCAGATGATTTGCATTGTGAAGTTGCCATTTCCTTTGCCTGTGCAGCACTTGGTGGCGAAATTGAAGTCCCGACGCTAGATGGCAAGGTTTCTTTTCATGTTCCCGAAGGCACGCAAACAGGCAGGACATTCCGCCTGCGCAGCAAGGGCATCCGGGGGGTTAGAACTGGTCAGGCTGGCGATCTTTTCTGTCATGTCATAGTTGAGACACCAGTCAAGCTGACGGAAAAGCAGAAAGAACTGCTCCAGGAGTTTGACAAACTGGTTGTTGAAGGGGGTGACAGTCACCGCGAAAAAGAACCCAGGTCGTGGGGTCAGCGAATGAAGGATTTTTTCCGATAGGCATAGTCGACTGACGCCCTCCCCGCTTTAATGGACGGGGAGGGCGTGATTTTATGCAGTCGGGTCGTCATGGTCACATCAAATCAAAAACCACGGGGGCGAATGACTTTGCACTTGCCTTTGTGGTTAGCGTTTGAGATCAAAATGTATCCAAAGAAATTTTCAACCTGTTGCCGGTCGCCTTCGACTGAAGCTCTCCAAATCATGGAATCCGGAGGCGGCCCGCATGACTTTCTAAACTTTTTCATCTTTTATGATCACGAAGGTAATAACAAGAATGTGATGAAAATTCTTGAGCCGCTCAATTATCTCAATCTTTTACCGTCTGTGCCTTTGGCCTTGAGCAAACTGTTACCGTCCGAAGTGTGGAATGCTATTGGTATAGCCGTATTTGGGAACTAGGCAGATGTTCATGAAATGCCGTTTATGGTTAGTTCTGGCATTTTGCATCCAGCTAACAGGATTGACAGGCTGCGGAGCGATCCTCATTCTTGGCGATCCACGTTGGGATCCTCCAACTCTTTCAAAAACAGGTTGCATGGAATTGGATGGAACATATCTTAATAAGGGGTGGCTATGGGATTTTGCCAAACCTCCTCCTATCATTGCCCCTTCAAGGAGAATTCCCGAGAGTACTATGCGACTGGTAACAGTTAAAAGATTATACAAAGACAAAGTTACGAAAGATATGCAAGCCAGCGCAAAAAAAAATGGAGCCGTCTCTATTCGTCGAGAAGGGTTGGACTGGATATTTATAATGCTTGAAGAAGATGGGACGCCTTATTTCCAGTCTACACTGCACTTTGACCATCCTTGGGCAGGATGTCGCCATGATAATGGAGCACTGGTAATCCGTCGCTTTTTGGAGGCCTATTACGGTGAAACCGGTGGATCAGCAGTTGCCGATGAGACGGAGTTCTATAGACTGGAGGATGGCTCTCTGGAGGTCCGGTTTCGCCAAAGGTCCTGGCGTCATACGATGTTCAAAGAGCCAACGGGGGGGCCGCTTTCTGGCAGGACTTGGACATTTGAATCTGTGAAAATAACGCCAAACGTACCAAAGGAGAAATGAGTCCTCAAAGGCGATTGGCTCCCAAGAGCTTCAGAAAGCTTGCCAGGTTGCTTGACATGGCCAAGTAATTGTCAGATATGATATGCGCATTTTTTTTTCGGAGCGAGTACAAAAGAGCTGATTTTTCATGCCACACATTCCGGGATTATTGTCCTGATCGACATGGTGCTGATGATTGGAGGATTGTTGAAAAAACAGGATGGAGACAGTCAAGAGCTGCAGCAGTATAGCAATTTTAATAAACCCACCTTTGTCACTGGAGAATACTAATGGGATCGAATGCAGACAAGTCAAATGAAAAAATCAGGGAAACCGTGCGTGCAGGATATGCGGCAATAGCCATCAGGCAAAGCTCCTGCTGTGCAGCACCGCGAAGCGGGCAGGCTGATCCGGTTCGCCTGGCAACTGCAATCGGATATGACACGGAAAGTCTCGCCAACCTGCCACATGGTGCGAACATGGGGCTTTCCTGTGGCAATCCGGTTGCAGTTGCGGCCCTGCAGGAAGGTCAGATCGTGTTGGATCTTGGTAGTGGCGGAGGCTTTGATGTTTTCCTTGCAGGCGAAAAGGTGAAAACTTCCGGGCGGGTTATCGGAGTGGACATGACTCCTGAAATGCTTTCCAGAGCCCGCGCAAATATCGAATCGTACCGGCAACGCACGGGACTGGACAATGTTGAATTTCGCCTGGGCGAGATAGAGCATCTTCCAGTGGAGGATGCCAGTATTGATGTGGTCCTTTCCAATTGCGTCATCAATCTTTCTCCGGACAAGCTGCAGGTATGGCGTGAAATTTTTCGGGTGCTGAAACCGGGCGGGAAAGTCTCCATTTCTGATGTGGCACTTTTGCGACCGATTCCGGCGAGCGTCAGTGAGATGGCGGAGGCACTGATCGGCTGTGTGGCAGGAGCGGTTTTGATTGATGAAACCAGAGACATATTGGAAAAAGTGGGTTTTACATCTGTGGTGCTTACGCAGAAACCGGAATATGTTCGCCAGATACAAAACTCGAATGACGACCCGCTGTATCTGGAAATTTCCAGACATTTGCCTGAAGGCATGGAAGTGGCAGATTATGTGACCAGCCTGACCATTGAGGCAGTCAAATAAGCCATCGAGTTCGCCTGGGATTTTTTGCAAAGCCTGTTATTAATCCGAGCACTAAATTGAAGAGCTGGTTTGGAAACATCAATCCTTGTATTGGGTTTCCCAAAGACCGCCTATGCCAGTAATTAAAGTTTAATCAAGTTAATGCTCGGATTCATATTTGCTGTTTTTCAAGGCGTTACAGGAAATTTCTTTACAAAATGCGGCCAAGGTGTGAAGAACTGGGGGTTTTTCGCGCTAAAACATTAAAAAATCAAGGCAGCCCCCTGTGAAACGCAATTTACCTGTTTTTGCCCTGGTTGGCTTAACGATGTGGTTTTTTTCTGCGCAAAAACCTGGAGGGGTTTTTCGGTTGTATGTCAGGATCAGGAATGATCCTTCTTCTATTGGCCTCGAAGCATGTGCCAATGTCTGTCACGATTCTCATGCTATAAGAAATCATTGATTATAATCAGGAAATAGCCCCTGTTATTTTTCTCGGGTATCAAAACTATCGATTTGATCCAGTTGCGAGTTCGACAAAGCTGTGGTTGTTGAAGTGCGCAGCTGGCTGTAAGCAAGGAAATGACAGGCCGGCAGAGTTGTGAAAATCTGAAGCCTTCCCAGGCAGCATGGATGGAGTGGTAATACTCAGTTTCGAATGCTCATGCGAGACCGTGAGGCAGCCATCATCTGACTGCCATCACGAAATCACGAACGCATGTCATTTTTCATGTGTTATAAAAAGTCATTGATTACAAACAGAAAAACGTCCTCGTCATTTTTCTTGTGTTATAAAACTATCGATTTGATCCAGTTGCGAGTTCGACAAAGCTGTGGTTATTGAAGTGCGCAGCTGGCTGTAAGCAAGGAAATGACAGGCCGGCAGAGTTGTGAAAATCTGAAGCCTTCCCAGGCAGCATGGATGGAGTGGCAATATTCAGTTTCGAATGCTCATGCGAGATCGCGAGTCAAGTATCATCTGACTGCCATCGCAAAATCACGAACGCGTGTCACGATTCGTGTGTTATAAAAAGTCATTGATTACAAACAGGAAAACACTCTTGTCATTTTTCTTGTGTTATAAAACCATCGAATTTGATACTATCAGAAGGGCAGCGGAGCCGGGATTATTGAAATGCCAGAAAGCAGTGGGCAAAATGGAGTACCCTTTTGTGTTGTAACACAAAAAATGATGTGACCTTTTCTGCCTGATATCAGCCATATTTCCTGGAATTGAATAATGGCGTCAATTATTGAAGCCCTATGCTAAAAAAATGGATATCTGATGCCAAACAGCATCTTCGCGCAAGCTTGCATCCTGTCCCTCACGAAACAAATGAAATGGACTGGAAGCTGGGACTGTCCGAAAACAGAGAGTGCCTGACAGAGCATTTGATTGCATTTGCAAACAATGCGAATGGTGGATATTTGGCGTTCGGGATTTCAGTTTCAGGCGAGCTGGTCGGGGTTAATCAGGAGCAGGTTGGTGCGATAATCAGTACGCTTTCCAATATCGGCAGAGATGCGATTGATCCACCAGTTGCACTGGATCACGCCGTTGTAGAATTTCGTGGAACGCCGCTCTTGTTTGTTTTTGTTCCTGAGCAAATGCATAAGCCCGTTTATCGCAAAGGGAAGGGAATCGAAGAGGCCTGGATCAGATCGGGTGGCACGACGCGCAAGGCGTCAAGGCACGAAATAGCAACGCTTATGCTTCGGTCAAAATCGCCGGCCTGGGAAACAATGAGGGCTTCATCACTACTGTCAGCCGATGAAGTGATGGATTCACTGGATATCCCTGCAATAGGCCGCCTCCTTGAAAAACGTCTTCCCGAAAACATCAGCGATTGTCTGGAGTGGCTGTCCGCGCAAAATCTGGTTATACAGGATGAAGCCGGTTTTTATATAACCAATCTGGGAGCAGTAGCAGCAGCCAGGGATTTAAGTCAGTTTGAAGGTTTATCCAGAAAGCATATACGGGCGATTCGCTATCGTGGAACAGGCAGAGTAGAGACTGTTCGCGAAGATGTCGAAAAAAGGGGGTGTGCAGTCGGGTTTGAAGGTCTTATGGCTTTTTTAAAGTCGATTCTTCCGTATTCGGAAGTAATACGTCAGGCACTGCGACAGACTGTAAGTGTCTATCCGGAAGTCGCTCTGCGCGGCTTATTGCAAATGCGCTTGTTCATCAGGATTTTAATATTACGAGAGCGAGTCCCTTGATTGAAATATATGATGACAGGATAACTTTCATCAGTCCAGGTGCACTGCTGCCTGGAAAACAGCTGGATCGACTGATTGGGACAGATCCTGTATCCAGAAATGAAATGCTCGCGGATAAATTCAGGCGGTACCGTATTTGTGAAGAAAGGGGGACCGGGTTTCCGAAGGTGGTGTCTGCGATCGAACTGTTTGGTCTGCCACCTGTCGCATTCAGTGCGTCAGGCACAGCATTTCAGGTTACGCTTTATGCACCAAAAAGTTTTTCCGATATGTCATTGTCCGACAGAATAGAGGCTTGCTGCCAGCACGCAGTCTTGCAGTATATTTCCAGCAGAGCACTTACAAACCTGTCCCTGCGTGAACGCTTTAAGGCAAGTGATCGCTATCGCAATCAAATGACGCGTCTCATTGCAGAAGCTGTTTCAGCTGGCCGTATTAAACGGAAAGAAGGAAGTCGCAGCAGCAGATTTGCTGAATATGTTCCTCATTGGGCCTGATATCGCGAGGCTGTCACCATACGGGATTCAGGTGCCGCCGGTATAGCCGTTTTGCCGCCAGGCTTCATAGACAACAATTGCAACGCAATTGGAAAGATTGATGCTTCGCAATCCTGGAAGCATGGGCAGCCGAACAAACTGGGAGTGTGCAAAATACTCGCGGATGTGGTCCGACAGCCCTTTTGTTTCACTTCCAAAAACAAAAACATCTCCCGGCCTGAACTGGCATTCTGAAAAAGAAATCGAACCATGTGCGCTCAGGGCAAATGTCCTGGAAGGTTCCGGGCTGTTTTTTCTGACGAAGTCATCCCAGCCAGGGTAGACTTTAACAGAAGCAAATTCGTGGTAGTCAAGGCCGGCACGTCGCATTTTTGCGTCATCAAGCAAAAATCCGAGTGGTTCAACAAGATGCAGCTGCACGCCAGCGTTGGCGCACAGACGAATGACATTGCCCGTGTTGGGAGGGATTTCCGGTTCAACAAGCACAACATGAAACATGGTTTTTTCGTTTACTGAAAAAGCGGCTGGGCGGGAAATGTTCGCAGACGGTTTTGCAAAGACAAAGAGCCTAAAGTCTGTCGGGATGCCAGTCGGGCAGACACTGATCTGTGATCAGTGCCCTCCGTTTAAATAAAAGAAACTGCAAAAAATTACTGCCAGGCAGCCAGGGCAGACCGCATTTTTTTCAGTGCTGCCGTTTCAATCTGGCGGATGCGCTCGGCCGAGACGCCAAATTCTGCGGCCAGTGTGTGAAGCGTTGCCCCGCCGACCTCTTCATCAGCCAGCCAGCGGGCCTCTATAATGCGACGTGAGCGCGGATCAAGACTTTTCAGGGCTTCGTCGAGTCCCTCTGATTGAAGTCGATTGAATTCCATCGCTTCAATCACTCTGGATGGCTCATTGTCCTCAGATGAAAGATGGGATATCGGAGCAAAGGCATCTTCATCAGCCGGTGCTTCCAGAGCGATATCGCGGCCATTCATGCGTGTTTCCATTTCAAGCACATCTTCTCTTTTTACATTGAGCTTTTCAGCAAGGGAGTCAATCTGTGCTTCAGTCAGGGAATCATTGCCGTTTCGGTGACTGCGAAGGTTAAAAAAGAGCTTGCGCTGTGCCTTGGTCGTTGCGACTTTGACCATGCGCCAGTTCTTCAGGATAAATTCATGTATTTCTGCTTTGATCCAGTGAATAGCGTAGGAAACCAGGCGGACTCCCTTTGCAGGGTCGAAGCGCCTGACCGCTTTCATCAGGCCGATATTGCCCTCCTGAATCAGATCGGCATGAGGCAGACCGTAGCCAAGATAGCCACGTGCAACAGACGCAACCAGGCGAAGATGCGATAAAACCAGCTCCTGGGCAGCAGCAAGATCATTGTGCTCGCGGTACCTCAAAGCAAGAGCCATCTCACGTTCCTGCGTGAGCATCGGCATTCGGTTGACTTCAGCAATGTAAGCGTCAATATTGCCCAGCGAGCCAACATAGGCAGGAACCAAATCGTAATTCTGTCTGGGCACCAATGCAGTCTGCGTGGTTTTTTGGGACATGATTTTCCTTTCTTTTTCCCCGGTTATGGTCAAGTGAAAATTGTGACGGGTCAATTTTAGCACTCTTTGCATGAGAGTGCTAACAAAAAATGTGATTGGTGGGCAAATTCGGGATGTCGTGTAGTGAACTGTTGACAGCAAAAGTGTTTGGCATCAACTGTCTGCGCCACTATTTTTCATCTGAAGAAAAGCAGCATAAATGTCTGGTTTTTCAAGGGCATGTTACAGTCGTCTGATTTTGTTACCCTTTTTGGCAAGCCAAAAGTGTCACCCATTCGACCTGCTTTAGAATGCAGGCATTCTAAAGCAGGAATAGCCCCGGCTCTTTTTTGACAGAAGGGCACCTCAATTAACGGGTCGTCTCCTCTCCTGCTCGATTCAATTAGTGGATTCGCCTCAGATGACGGTTGACAGAAAGCAGGGCACCTATCCACCCGAGGAAAGTGCTGATGGAAAGCAAAATGATGCAGAGCCGCATGCCTGGCCGGGCAAGCGTGATTTCCGTTGAGTAAAGACGGGCAAGCTCGGAGATTGAACTGTTCAGGGGATACAAAGACAGAGCGACAATAATCAGGGCCAGGGCACCAGATAAAAACCCGAGCAGGATTCCCGTGTAATAGAACGGACGCCGGATGTAGGATCTGCTCGCGCCAACAAGCCGTACAAGGGTAATTTCATCGGTGCGCGTGAGGACCTGCAGGCGGATGGTATTGAAAATCACGGCAACAATGATAATGGCGAGAGTTATCCCCAGGAGGAGAATGCTCGCCCTGACAAAGCGGATAATTGCGGCAAGCCGCTTGATCCAGTCAGAATCAATCTGGACTTTGTGGACAAGCGCAAGATTTTTGAATTGCGCCGCAATATTGTCAACATAGGTGGCAAAGCGCGGATCTCCATCAGTGCCGGCAATGCGGATGAGGTAACTGTCAGGCAAGGGATTTCTGCCAAGCGTTCTGACAATCTCGGATATGCCGTCTTTTTGCTCAAGGGTCTTGAGAGCGGCTTCTTTCGGAATAAAAACAACCTGGCTCTGGCGCGGCTCCGTACTGAGAATCCGGGTAATTGTCTCACCCAGTGCCAGAGCATCTTCCCGGGAGGCGTTAGGATGGATAAAAAGACTGATTTCCGGTTCAACAGCCATTTTGCCCGTCAGATTCTGCAGGTTTTCAAGCAGAGTGATGCCGGCAAAAGGGAGTGCCAGCGACATGGATATAACCAAGACATTGAGAAAGTAATTGCTGGGCGTCCGACGCATCTGAAAAAAAGCGTCTGCTATGGCAAAGCGATGTTGACGGAGCCAGTTTCTCATAATCAGCCTAAGGCGGGAACAGGTGGACTGGGTTTGACAATCTGCCCGCGGTTGAGTTGGATTACCCTGCTGCCACGCTCTATCAGTCTTTCGTCATGTGTTGCAATAATGCAGGTCACGCCAGCAGACTGGAAAAAACGGATTGCGCTGTATACCCTGGAAGCGCTTTCCCAGTCGAGATTGGCTGTTGGTTCATCAGCCAGGATGATTCTGGGCTTGTTGACAATGGCGCGCGCAACAGCAACACGCTGCTGTTCACCTTCAGACAGGGCCTGGGGGAAATAATAGGAACTCTCAAGCAGGCCAACCTTGTCGAGTGCTGCATATGCCCGTGCCTGGGCATCGGAGTGAACAGCGCCTGCGATAGTAAGGGGCAGCATGACGTTTGAGAGAATGTTGCGGTCATGAAGCAGGTTTGGCTGCTGCAGGATGAGACCGAGATTCTGGCGCAAGGCCGAAATGCCCGCTGCCTTGAGATTGCCGATATCCTGGCCGTTTACGGTGAGATATCCCGAATCGGGCTTTTCGATGGCAGCTATCATCTTGAGCAGCGTTGATTTTCCTGCACCCGAAGGTCCGGTAAGAAAGACCATTTCGCCAGGTTCGATGGAGAAAGTAATGTTCTGGAGAGCCGCGATTTCCCCTGGGTAAAAGCGGGAAATATCGAAAAACTCAATCATTGCTGCCATTGTTTAAACTCAGTTCAGTAAGGCGCGTGCAAAAATTTCTGCCGAAAAAGGTTGCAGGTCTTCAATTTTTTCTCCGACTCCGACGAAATAAATCGGGATCGGTCTTGTTTTGGCAATGGCCGCTAAAATGCCGCCCTTTGCCGAACCATCCAGTTTTGTGATAACCAGGCCCGTCAGATTCAGAGCCTCGTCAAATGCTTTTACCTGGGCAAGTGCATTCTGCCCCGTATTGCCATCTATGACAAGCAGGACTTCGTGTGGAGCCTTATCATGTCCCTTTGCTATTACACGCCTGACTTTTTTTAATTCTTCCATAAGGTGAAGCTGGGTAGGAAGACGTCCGGCTGTGTCAACCATGACGACGTTGATCTGTTTTGCCCTGGCAGATTGTACAGCATCAAAAGCAACAGCAGCAGGGTCGCCTGATTCCTGCGAAATAACGGTAATCTGGTTGCGGTCGCCCCAGACAGCAAGCTGTTCCCGGGCAGCAGCCCGGAATGTGTCGCCAGCTGCCAGGAGAACGGACTGCCCGTGTGCGCGAAGATGGTGTGCAAGCTTGCCAATAGTGGTGGTTTTTCCGGCACCATTGACGCCAACAATCATCATGACCAGAGGGTCATGCCGGCCTATTTCTAACGGCTTTTCAAGCGGCCGGAGCATGTTGGCAAGCAGCTCGCGCAGTGCTTCGCGAATTTTTTCGGGGTCCTTCAGGCGTTCTCTTCCCGCTTTTTCCCTGAGGTAGTACAGTAAATATTCGGTTGCTTCAATTCCGGCATCAGATGTAAGGAGTGCCATTTCCAGTTCTTCGTACAGGTCGTCGTCCAAAAGAGCAGTGCCAAAAATATTGAGGTTGGCCGATGTTTTGGCCAGGCCTTCTTTCAGTCTGTCAAACCACGAAGGCATTTCTTCAGGCACATCTTGGCTTGCAGCCGTGTTTGTGGCAGTATCTGAGTCAAGCGTGCCAGTTTGCTGCAGGGAGCCATCAAAAACGTGATCTTCATTCAGCTCAACGAGGGGTGCGCCTGTTTCGTCGGTACTTGCGGTTTCGGTTTTTGTTTTAAAAAAGCTGAACATGGATATTTTGATAAACTGTGTTCTTCTGAAGCAGCCTGTCAGACGAAACAGATCGTTTTTGTTATTCGTCTGCCTGATCAGGCTGGGGCTTTACTGTACCAGACCCGGATAAATGTCATTTTAACAGAGTAGAAAGCATGAAAATTCAAAATATTGTGAGATGTGTACTATTTTCAGTGCTGTGCGCACAAAGTGTTGTACTTGCGCAAGAGGCCAGAGATATCACGCTGCAAAACGGCATGAAAATCATTGTCAGGGAAGACAGCCGTTCCCCAGTGGCTGTACACATGATCTGGTACAGGGCTGGATCAATGGATGAGGCCAGTGGGGCGACCGGTGTTGCCCACGCACTGGAGCACATGATGTTCAAAGGCACTAAAAAATACGGCCTGGGCGAATTCAGCAAACTGGTTGCCCGGCTTGGCGGACGTGACAATGCATTTACCGGACCGGATTATACGGCTTATTTTCAGCTGATTCCCGCCCGTCAGCTTGAGCGCATGATGGAGCTGGAAGCTGACAGAATGAAAAATCTGCTGCTGACGCAGGAAGAGTTTGAAAAGGAAATCAAGGTAGTGATGGAAGAAAGGCGCTGGCGAACGGAAGACCAGCCCATTGCGCTGTTAAGTGAAGCAGTCAGTGCGAGCGCTTTCATGGCCCATCCCTATCGCTGGCCGGTTATCGGGTGGATGAATGATCTTGAGAACATGACGCTCAAAGACCTGAAAGACTGGTACGAACGCTGGTATACGCCCAATAACGCGACGATGGTTGTTGTAGGAGATGTCCGTGCCGAGTCGGTTTTTTTGCTCGCTGAAAAGCATTTTGGCAGAATCAGGGGAAGAGAAATAGTGGCAACACGTCCGCAGACTGAGCCCAGGCAACAGGGCGCAAGGCGTGTGACAGTAAAAGCGCCAGCTGAAAACCCGATGATACTGATGGTATTTAAAGCACCATCGCTTCGTGATATTGAAAACGACGCAGATGTCTATGCCCTGAGTGTACTGGCGGCCATTCTGGACGGTTATGACAATGCCCGCCTTGCGGCGAGACTTGTCCGGGAGAATTCCATCGCAAGCGATGTCAGTGCGTATTATGACCCTCTGTCGCGTGGCCCCAGCCTTTTTGTGCTGGCTGCGACCCCGCTGAGCAATACTTCCCTGCCCGAACTGGAAAAGCGTCTGCGTGCAGAAATCACACAGGTTGCGAAAGAGGGGGTTTCCCAAAAGGAACTGGAGCGAATCAAGATGCAGATTGTTTCTTCCCAGATATACAAAAGGGATTCGTTAAGGGGACAGGCGATGGAAATCGGGGTACTCGAGATGGCCGGAGCAGGATATCAGCAGATGGATGTCCTCATTGAGAAACTGAAGGCAGTCTCTTCAGATGATGTGCGCGCTGTTGCAGGCAGATATTTTGGTGACGATACGATGACGGTTGGCATACTGGAGCCTTTGCCACCCGGTTCCGGCCAAAGTCAGCCGTCAGTCAGGGATGCGGACTGATGGCAAAGCAAAAATTGTAAAAGGGGTTTTTTCATGAAAATGCATTGTTCAAACTGGCAGGCGTTTTTGAAAAGTGCGAGGCTTATCAGTGCGGCACTGTTTCTGCTTGTTCAGATCCCACTTCACGCAGCGGTTACGATAGATGCCTGGACGACCAAAAATGGCGCACGCGTGTATTTTGTGCAAACCCATTCCATTCCGGTTCTTGATATCAGCGTAGACTTTGATGCAGGCAGCAGATACGACCCGCAAAACAGGGCAGGTCTGGCTTCAATGACCAATATGATGCTCACAAGCGGTATTGCCGCTTCTGTCCGTCCGGTAAAAGAGGCTGCGATGACGGAGGCCGGCATATCGGATGCCTTTGCCGATACTGGAGCGATGCATTCTGTCTATGTCAGTGCTGACCGGGCCGGAGTGCGCCTGCGCACCTTGTCTGAAAGTAAAGCTTCCAGCAAAGCCATAGCGGTTTTAGCCAGAATGCTTGCCCGACCGGCCTTTCCGGACAAGCTGT
>Ga0099364_10004185_pt1 | contig 21939 bp, 14 predicted proteins | sample TergutTh196P3_FD_73070 | JGI IMG/M metagenome (GOLD analysis project Ga0099364, IMG submission 73070) | Microcerotermes parvus P3 segment gut microbial communities from Pointe-Noire, Republic of the Congo - Th196 P3 | ecosystem: Host-associated > Arthropoda: Insects > Digestive system > Gut ...
CTTTTTTTGGCTGATCTATCTCCGGATGCAAATCCGCGTATATGTCTAATTCTTCCCGGAAAAGCTCCTTTGAACTTTGTAAATTAGCTTCCGCTTGGTTGAGATCCCTTGAATTTCGAGCGTAGCCTTCCCTTATTTGAACAGAATTCTTGATCATAGAACCGCGCTCATGGTCGTTTTGAAGCTGCTCGTCGCGGTCCATTCTTTGCTCATATAATTCCTGCGGCGTTGGCAGGGGCTTAAGTATTCTCAGCGCCTCGCCGATTGTGCGCCAGAAGCCGCGCTTCGGCTTTTCCTCTTCCGCATCCTTAGGTGAAATTCCTGTGTCAAGGCGTATCTGCGGATTGGGTTCGCTGCTGTTTTCTTTGCCCGGGGGGCAATACTCAATAACATTGTCCCTGGCATACGCTTCGGTGAAGAGAAACGCTTTCATGTAATCCGTTTTTTCTTGAGGGTGCATACCCTCCGTCCTCTTGTTTTGCTCAAAAATCGAAGTCACGCTCTTGCCGTTTATAAACAGCCGGTCAAACACAGATAGGTTATCTTCCACCCCCGGGGTCCTATTCATTGCAGCAGTAGATCCAATGTTATAATCAAACACCATGACCGCGAACGCTTTTTCCTGCTCAGTTAGCGGCTGATTTGCACGCATTCTTTCGACTATTGTGTTTTTGCCTATGGAATCAGGCATTGTCGCGATTGAAAATGCAGAGTACCCCGCCATTGTTTATTCCTCCATGCTAAAATAGATTTTTTTGCGCGCCGGTTAGTTTCTTTTCCCGCCCATGTCCAGGCCCACGGATTCCTTTATCAGCTTTGCGTTAAGGTCGCCCATATCTTTGTCAAATGCGGCGGTTACTTTTTTGGTGTCATCATAGGACATTTTGAGCGCTCTGCCATCGGGATGTTCACGGTCTTTCGGCACAGCTTCCCAGAAGTTGGTGAGTTTTTTCAGTACGGAAAAACCGGCTTCCCTATTCCTTACGGCATCCGGATTATTCCTTATTTCTTGTTCTTCATTCGCATCTATCCCCGCTATGCCAACCTGCTTTTCCATTTTTGTCGCGAAAGAAGTAAGGTCACGTTTTTCTGACACCAGCTCTACGTCAATGCCTTTCCCAAACCCGGTCATGATGGTTTGGCCAAACAGCTTTTTCGCTTCCTGCGTAGTTGAGAGCTGTTCTTCGGCTTCCCTGTACTCTTGCGCTGAAACCACTACTACTTTTTGCGCCTCAATCTTTTGCTCTTTTTTGGGCGGCGCTTTCGCCGGTTCCAACTCGTTTAAGCTTATTTTCTCCTTGATGGACTGCACTCCGGGCCTGGCGCCGCCTGCCTTTTCCAGAACAGACTGCCTGATTGTAGACCCGCGCGCATTATCTTTTCCGGAGGAAGTGTCAAGCGCCATCTTTTGCTCGTATACTTCCTGCGGCGTTGGCTGGGGCTTAACAATCCTAAGCGCCTCGCCGATTGTGCGCCAGAAGCCGCGCTTTGGTATTTCCTGCTCTAAATCAGCTTCAGCAAGCCTTGTGTCAATCCGTATCGCGGGGTTAGGTTCATTGCTGTTTATTTTGCTCGGCGGCAAAAAATCTATGGGCTTATCCCGCTTCAGCATTTCGGTGATCATGAATTGCTGCATATACCTATTTTCCTGGCCGGGCTGCAGCGTTGCCAGTTTATCTTGGCACAATTCCCTTACGCTTACGCCGTCAACAAACACACTGTCATACATATCGATGTCAAGATCGCCAGACTGCCGCCCGAGTTGTACCCTGAGGCTGCCTGCACTTGCCCCGATATAAGTTTTTTCAGCGTCTGATAATTCTTGCCCGTTGCTGAATTTTTCAATCATCTCGTCTTTATTGATAGCGCCTTGCCTTTGCGTTGCCATCGAGTAGAAGTTGAATGTAGTTGATCCTGCCATTGTATTTTCCTCCTAATATGTTTTTGCTTAATCTTTATATATAATAATACGGATAGGCGGGAAAAGTATCCAATAATACTTTTCCCGCGGCTGTGTATTTATTGGATGTCCAGTGATTCATACTTTTCCGTGCTGATGAAGTAAGTTGTCCAGTAAGGCAGCGCGTCCGACGTTGTGCCGATATACTTGCCGTATGTGTTGTAAACATAATAATTCCCCGGCAAGTCTATGCGTACGTTATTTCCCGCGGCTTTTAGGCCCACGGTTTGCAGCCTGTAGATATCCGCGATGCTGCTGTATTGCCGCAGGACGCTCTCAAACCTTGTGCTTGTGTCCGTGGTAGCCACGCCGTAGTATGTCCTGCCGCGGGTTGTGTTGATCGTAATCGTTACGCCCTCGCCGATATAGAAGCTGACGCCGCGCGCGGAATCAATCGCCTTTGCGCCGTCGCCGCTTGATGTGTCTACATAATCCCCGGAGCTGATTTCAAATTCATCCGTTAAAACCTTGCCCTTTACGTGGATGAGCGTTTCGTTCACGCGGGTATTGTTGTTCGCCAGGTAAATGGAATAATCAAAGCTGCCGCCTACATACTGAATCCCCTCGGCGAAATCAATGCTGATGTACGAGCCGCTGTTATCGCCCTTTAGTAAGATGGTAGACGCGTTCCTCCCCTGCGGTGTGACTAGCTGTAGCTTGATGTTCGCGGCTGTCAGCGCTCTAAGGGCAACATTGCCGGTACTAGCGGACAAGGTTTCTCCGTCTTTGTCCAAAAACATATCGGCGGTAAGCTTAATTCTTATTTCCGTACCCGGCCTGACTTCAAGGTCGGCAAGATCGCCGATGTCTTTAATCGCCGCCCTGCCCGCAATCGTAACATCTGACGGTTTTAGTGCAACTTCAAAGCCTGCCGCGTTGACTGTCGCAACCCCGGTTGTTACAACTGTCGGTACAGATGCCCCTACTCCCGGCGATAAACAACATACGATTATTGCCACGATTAAAATTCCTGCCAGCTTTTTCATTGATAAAGTCCCCCTTATATTTTTATATAAATTAAGCAAAGTCACTGCTTTACCCCCAAATAGCGCATCGCAAGCATGGTTATGTCGTCGGCCTGCTCCGCGCCGTCCGCGAACGCGTCTATTTCGCTTTTGATACACGCGAGCAGCTCCCCCAGGTCGCTTTCCCGATTTACGTTGAGTATATCTTGCAGGCGCTCTTCGGAGAATAGGTTGCTTTGTGTATCCATTGCTTCTGTCACACCGTCTGTATACAGGTACAGCGCGTCGCCCTCACTGAGTATGATTTTTTCCTGCCGGTATACCATGTCCTCCATCCCCGCGAGTACCACGCCGGGTTTCGCCGGGATCGGCTTAAATGAGCCTCCCGAAAGCAGCATCGGCAGGTTATGCCCCGCGTTGACATATGAAAAACGGCCGCTGCTTATATCTAAAAATCCCATGAACGCCGTTACAAACATCCCTGCCTCATTGTTTTCACACAGGATATTGTTGACGGCCTCAAAGGTTTCCTGCGGGCTTTTGCCAAGCTGCGCATTGTTTTTGATCAGCGTTTTCGCCACGACCATAAATAACGCGGCGGGTACGCCCTTGCCCGAAACATCCGCAATTACAAGCGCAAGGGTATTTGAATCGACGAGGAAAAAGTCGTAGAAATCGCCGCCGACTTCTTTTGCGGGGAGCATGGACGCGCGGATGTCGATCTGCCATTTTGAAAAATCCGGTAAGCTGCCCGGGAGCATACTTGCCTGTATGCCCGCCGCAATGTTAAGCTCCGCGCCTATGCGCTCGTTTTCTTCGCGCTCTTTTGCGTGTGCCTCGATTGAATCTTTTAGGTCCGACGCCATTGTGTTAAATGTGCGCGCAAGCAGGCCCAGCTCATCATTTGTACTTGCCTGCACGGAAATGTCCAAATTGCCCAAATTAAGCTGAGAAACCTCATCGGTAAGCTGTTTGAGCGGCCTGTTTACAATTCTGGAGATTATATAGTAAGCGCCCAGCAGGATGGCGGAAATGGAAAACAGCATAACAAACAGGAAACCGTTATTTTTTCTGTCTACCGCTTCAAAAACTTCCTTTGTGGGGGCCTGTAACAGCAAGGTCCAGCCATTGTCCAGCTGGCGGCGGAATATCAGATATTCGATACCGGTGTGCGGGGATACAAATGAATCGGCGTATATATCCCACCAGATATCGGATACCGGCCTGCCCGATTCCCTTGACATAGTATTCGTTATCCCATAACCTTTTTCCAGGTCAGCTAAAATGATAAAACTGTTTTCTGTAGGTTTTAGGTTATAAAGCCGCTCCAGCATTAAATCTAGATCCCAGTCGATTGTAGAAATGCCGATCAAATTGCCGTTGTTGTCGAAAATCCCCGCGCCCGCCGTTGTCAAGCGTTTTCCGAGCTGCTCGTCAAAATAAGGCAGTGTCCAAACCGCCCGGTGCGGCTGTGTTATATCGCCGATGATTTCCCCGTACCAGACTGCTTCGTGATAATTGAAGCCATTCATAAATGCATCGCCCAAAACCGCGCTGCCCGGCTCCTCGCCGTTATATGCGTAAAAGCACATAAATCGGCTGTCTTCTTCAAATACGTAGGGCTCGTACCAAAAGCCGCCGCCGGATGCAACGATAAAGCTTTTTATATAGTCCAGCACCAGGTTTTCGCCAAGCTCCCGCGAGCGGGATTCTTGTACATACTTGCCCAAAAGTGCGTAGGACACGGCGCCGCGCTCTACCACGGCTACTGCTTTATTTACCCGCTCCGCCTCGTACTCGATCCATCTGTTTATACTTTCCAGGCGCTGTTCCTTATAACTGTCTGTGGCGATTATTGAGTAAATCAAAAATATTGCGCTGATCAGTGATAAAAAAACAAGCGCGATTGTAAGTATTTTAGCCCTTAAAGTTTGCATACGGCGCCCCCCGCAAATTTATACAATTGCTTTTTTAATTCGCAGTATGTTCTTGCCTTTCTCGTAGCGGTATTCCACCGCGTCCATTATTTCCTTCACCATAAAAATGCCAAGGCCGCCGATCTTCCGCTCCTCCGCTTTTACAGTAATATCGGGGTCGGGGTTTTTCAGCGGGTTATACGGCCTGCCTTCATCTTCAAACTCTATAGAAATCTCATCCCCCACGGTAACGCGTATAACCGCGCCGCCGGTTTCGGGTTTATAAGCATAATGGGCAATGTTGACGAATATCTCTTCCACCGCAATTATTATCTGCATTTGGAGCGAAGGGTGGCAGTCCGCGGCGTACAACTCCTCGCCGACAAACTCCGTAACCTTGTCTAAATTCTCCATAACAGCTAATATGACTAACTCTCTCATACCGGTCCGCCTTATTATGTATTGTTTATAGTCTATAGAACCAATTCAAAAGATAGGTGTTTTCCGCGATCCCCGGCCATATAAACCCGAAAGCGGAAAGAACTCTCACCCCGATGTATACTATCACACAGCCGGCGACAGTGCCGCCGACAGCGCCGCCCAGCTTGTTCAGCCAGTTTATGATCGGCAGGCTCGCGAGGGTGTGCAGAAGGCGTGCCGCGCAGTAAATAATCAGCAGCAGCGCCGAAAAGCTGATGACAAACAAAAAACCGCGCGCGATAGACAGCGAAAGCGACTGCGCAAGCGCCTCCCTTATGGTTGTTTCCGTAGTGTTGATGACGTTGCTTATAGTACCGGCGATCCTGCGGGAATTGTACCCGTTAAACCCAAGCGACCGTACCCCTTCGGCAAGGGCCTCTTCCACTGCCCCGGGGTCGGCGTTTTGCGGGATTATAATGGAATCCGCGCCGCGCGTTTCCGCCCAGCCATTTGTAAAGGGCTGTATCATAACGGCGGCGTGCGGGGCAAAATTGTCCACGATGAAAAACGCGCCGAACAAAGCCAGCACTAAAGTAAGCGCGCTTGCCACCGCCATCACTAAGCCCATCTTAATCCCGCGCAGCGCAAAAACCGATATGCACCCGGCTACAACCGCGTCTATAACAAGAAAAATCATCGGCACTTCTCCTTATACCGCTTTGTACTTTAATTAGCAGATGTTTCGCATCTTCCCCGCCGAAGGCGGGGAAGATGCGGCATTATCTTATGGCAAATAAATCCAGCCCGGCTCTACCCATTCATCGTTGCCAAGCTTTACTACAAGGGCTGAAGCGTCCTTTAGGTCGAGCCATGTCGCAATACGGTCCGCCCCCATAAAGCCTACAAGCAGGCAGTCCGCCGCCGCTACGCTGTTGATATGGAACACATTATAAAACGCGCCGGAAACCCTGTAGCCCTCGACAAAGTAACGGCCGCGGGCAGTTACTGCGGTACCCGCCGCGACGGCAGCCCCGCCGCCAAACTCAAGACGTATCACATTCGCCTGGTTTTTTTCCAGATAAACACTAAGGCCGTATTCTAAAGTTGCGTGCAGTACAATGGGCATGGGCGACATCCGCAGATGCACACCGGCGTTTTCGTATTTAAGGCGGGTATTGGGCTGGTAAATGCCCATGTTCTCGCCGCTTACCTGCCATACCGGTTTAGTCTGAGTTGTAAAGTTGAAGTAGCCTCTCCCGGCGGGGAACCCGCTGTCTTTTTTCCCGGATTCGCGGTAGGTGCTGACGTAAACCGTGCTTCCCTGTTTTAGGAAGTTTATGTCCGAATACGCGGCGGTGTTTTGCTGGGATATATATGTGGCGTTTTCGTCCCATGTCATATTGTTTGGGTCATATCGGTCATATTCTTCATTAGAATACGTTCGCACAAAGTTCCAGAAACGGGTGGCGCTGTTACGGAGCAGGGCAAAATCGGAACCATCGGTGCCAAGCTGTTGGGCGATCTGGGCCGTTTCCATCATTCTTGCTGTCATACCGCCAATACCCCCGGCAGAGGATGCGGATGGGGGCGCCATAAGCTCCGAATACCGTGCAAGCAGGGCCTGTGTATGCTCCCTGTTTAGCACAATCCCTAAATCCCGTATGCTTTGGCTGTTTGAACGCATACGGAAATATTTAATTTCGCCGCCCGGGATGCTTGTGTTTGAGTATGGGTACTCTGCGCTGTCCCATCCGTAGCGGATAGGCACGGCGGTCCTGTACGTAAAGCTTAAGGTATTGCCCCCCCATCTGCCAAACCGGATCCAATCTAAATACGAAGTCGTACTATCATTATCACCCGCAGGGCGCCCAAAAAAGTCGTTGCCAAATCTGCTGCGGATAAACCTGTATGAACCAATCAGCCCGTCATACAGCACGATCGCCCTGGGCGTGCAGATAAGCAGGTAGCCGTAATTGCGGTAGTCCCCCGCGCGGTGGAAATACATTTCCGGCACGCGCATCTCAAAACTGGCCCTAAATCCCCCCGCGGTCGCGATCGGTACCATCCCTACAAAACCATCGTGTATATTAAGGAAATCATTGTTTGAGTTCATCCAAAAGCTAAACTGCGCCGCACTGTCCGCCATGCGGCGGTAATGCGCAAAGACATAATACGGGCGCTCGTTGCCGTATGCGTCGGTCATCAGCTCGTCTTCCGTGGCCTCGTCGTCGTAGTCGTCTTCGCCGACCTCGTCAAAGCTCATATTTTCGTTGACTTCCATGCTTGGCGCTTCGGGCGCCGTATTTTCTGTTTCGCCCGATATAACCGGCGGCGTGTAGCAGTACATAAATGCGATGTCTATTACTGCGGTCATATTATATTGCACAAACTTGTTTTGCGGTGTGATTATAAGCGGCTCGACATCCGTAATCCGCACATCCCAGCCCGCGTTTGACATATAGCTCCTGTTCAGCGTTTCGTAGCCCGCCGCTCTTGAGATATCGTCGGTGTAGAGCAGTTCCAGCATCGGCAGTATTTTATAGCACCAGAAAGTCGTGCCCCTTAAAACAAACACTTCGCCCATGTCCGTAATCTTTACGAAAAACGGCTGTAAATCTTCCACTTCATAGCTGAACGCGGAGCTGTCCGGCGTTTCAAATATGCTTATTACATCGTCGCTTCGCAGGTCGCCGAATTCCTCCGTGGTAAACTCCTCCGATGTGATCAGCACGGTTTCGCCCTCAGTAAATGTATCGCCGACAGGCACACTGCGGCCGAAAACAAGGTCCTGCAAATTCATAATCTGCACGCGCTGCCCGCTGACAACATTGATGGCGCCTACATAGGTTTTAAGGTAAAAGGCAGGGTCGCCGGCAAGCATCAAAAACCTGTTCCCCGAGGACATTGACGCAATATCAATTTGCTCCACGGGCCTGATTAACCTGAAATAATAGTACAGCATATTCGTGCTTTCGTAAAAGCCGGCAATTTCGCAGTCGTAAAAAGAAAACCTGGGGTCCTGCAATATCATGTTTTCATAATCGAAAATTTTATGCTTGAAGTAAACCTCGGTTCCGGTTAGGTTGCCGCGGTCGAGGATAGCGCTCATCTCCGGTATTTCAAGTACGCCGTAGCGGATGGGCGGGAACGGGCCTGTGGGGATTTTCATTTCCGTAAGGGAGGAATGGCACGACGCAAGGGCCACGCACAGGAATATAATCAGCATGGTTTTAAGCGTTTTGCGCACGTGCGGTCCCTCCCTTACGAAAAATGTTTACGTTTATTTTTGCTCTAATACAGGCTGCGCTGTTGTAACGACTCTGAGCTTTATATTTGAGGCCATATCCTGCGGCTGCAGTTGGTTTAAGTTGAAGCGAAGGGGCATTGTTTCTATCCCTGCCCTATCGTAGTCCAGCTTCATTAATGAGTTATGTGTAGGCGTATCAACAAACAGTACGGGTTTGCCTTGCAATGTGGCCCCAAGCGTTAGTTCCGCATTGCTGGGTTTACCGAGCACCGGCGGGTCGTCACGCATTATCGCGCCTGCATTTACTGCTTGGCCTTTGCTCTCGTCAAGATAGCGGCACCTATCGTAGTTATGATCTGCAGGCGTGTTTGACTCGTTGATCATATTCCCCGCCAACTGCATATTGGCTACTATGGATGCGGGCGTGTTGATTTTTGCGTTCGCCCTGGCAACAATATTTCCAAGTTCCAAAGTGCTGTCTTGATATGCCTTGTGTTTCTCGTCCAGATTGGTCAGCTGCGCCCCGGGGGTACTTGCGAAACTCGGCGGCGTGACAGTATTAGTTTGCGTTACCAGGTTGCTAACGCTCCGCATACCTTCTTCAATGGTCGAGTAAGGCATTGAGTTTGTAAGCAGCGTTTTACTAAGCTCTACTGTCCTTGCATCCGTGTATAACTCGGTCTTAACAAAATGACCCCTCATCCTGCTGAACTCTTGCCCGATATCATGGGTTACTGAACCCCTGCCGTGTATTTCCCTGTAGTTTTCAGTAACCTGCATCGTGTCCGTATGGTTTATGGGCAGTTTTTGCATCTTCTCGTATTTCTCGGCAAATTGTGAGTACACAGGCGTTATCTTTTCGTACAGTTCAGTGCGTTCCCTGGTTGTAATTTCTTCTCGTTGGTTACGATCCTGGTTATCCTTTTCTTTCTGTTGCACCTTCAGCAATTCCGCGCGTTGTGCTTCAGGGGCATTTGCCAGCTCGAACTCATGAGAATCTTTAAGGGCCTTATTTTGGACCAAGTGTTTTTCCGTAAGATCCGCATACTTTTCCGGGTTTGTTTTGGGGTCTGCTTCCGCAACCCACTTTTTAAGCGTGTCGCCGACTTCCTTTTTTTCATCGAGCAGCTTAGTGGGGTCAAGGATATCCTCAAAGCTGTGGCCTTTACCAACCAGCATCGCTATGCCGATGTTGAGACCGCCTCTTGTAAGCCTTATGCCGTGGTTATTGGCGTTGGGGCATTTAACCTGCCCGCGGCCGGTAACCATGTCGCCCTCATAGTCAGCTTCCCCGTACATTGCAATGCCCAGCGCGTTTCTATCAGCGATTATTTTGCTGTTGAAATTATGGCAATCCTGCACAAAGGGGCTGGGGTTTTGTTTTGCGTCGGTTATAATTGCGTCCATGCGTTGCAGTTCACCTTGATAGTCTTTTTCCATTTTCGGGAAGGTTGTTTTTATCGCGTGCTCTTGCAGCCATCCCTTCTTATCCGCCGCAACAAGCGCGTCGAGGGATTCGATTTCTCTGTCGCCCGCTTCCATGTCTAACGCAAGTAACTTTAGACGTATATTGTGAACCGACGAATTAAGCTTACTGTTTATTTTTGGGTCGACTATGTTTTTATCAAAAGCTTCAGCTTGCTTGGTTTGCTCCGATTTGCCAAAGCGGTTCCTTGGCTGTATTTCGGTAACATTGGGCCTTAATGTCAATGCTACAGGTGTATATTTGCCGTTTTGATCCATCATAACGGGCGTAACGTCAATTCTGGCTTTGCCGTTGAGCATCGCGGACATGATTTCCGCTTGAATATGCCCGTCACGTTGACGATTGTCCATTGTTTTAGGGTACTTCGCGCCTTACATCTCATTTGCGCTAACGCCGTTAATAAAAATCAAATCAAACTGGTTTAAACCCAAAGAACGGTGAAACGAATTTTTGCCTACAAAAATCTGGTCGAGCTTCTCACTGAATTCAGCTACAGCAACGTCATGTCCCGGCGTATTGCGTGTGAGGGGTTTTTTGCCCGGGTTTTTCAGCGCGAAAGCGGTTGGCGGCTGGCCGGCTTTGCTTTTAAAATCAAAGTTTAACACAGGGACAAACGACGAACCGTCCAGCGTCGCACTTGCCGCTGCGAAGTATTGACTGGCAAATTCAAGGGATATCCTTGACGAAACAAGATTCTTTTGCGCATCTTGAACTTGAGCTGCAGGCAAAGGTGTGTTTGGATCTCTGGTACCAAGCCCATTCGCCACTTGCTCCTGCAGGTTTAGGGCGCTATATACACCCATCAACTGCGCATATATCAGTGCGCGTTCTTTAATCTTTGGGTCCATACTAGCGGCATATTCGGGGTTATCATCGAATAAGTTTTGAACGTAACATAACTGAGCTTTTAAATTCGGATCAAGTGTGTTTTGCTGCGCGGCATCAACAGTATCCTGGCTGGTCCTGTTAACCGGTAATACCTGTGCCCCTTTTATCATAAGATCCTCAAATATACGGTCGAGGTGCGGCTTCCTCGCTTCCGGTGAACCGTTTATGATGTAATCATCGACAAACTTATCAGCCATTTCCTTTTGCATAAAACCAATATCGCTGTTGTCATTAGGATCAACCTCGGGGCAATACAGTCCAGTTCTCGCGTCATACAAATACTGCGGGGGGTCTGCCTGCAAGTCAGCCGTGCCCCTAGTGGGGAACGGCTGCCCGCCGTTCCGCGTCCTAAAGTACGCATTCCTATTAGCCCTTTGTGTATTATCGTTTAAATTCAGCCTTCTTTGTTCGTTAATATCCATGTCTATCCCCTTTTCCCCGGCGTTACCGGCTCTGTTTATTCAGCTTTATATATCTTTATACGGCTTTGCCGCAAAAGTATCCAAATGCTCCCTGCATCAAACAACCATGCTGCGCTTTGAGTATATGATATATCCTATGCCCGCCGCCAGCAAAATCAATATCCCGCCCAAAACAAGGTTCCTCGGCAGGGAAAACGCGATTTCAAACTCCACTACTGACGTATTGCCTGCGGCGTCCTCTGCGGTGATGTGGTACCTGCCCCTGTTTGTATATGTATCTAGCAAAACCGTTTGGGCGTTATTGCGCAGGACTGTTAGGGTAACACCGTCAGGCGCGCTGACTTTTACAGGGCCGCTTGCCGTGTAGCCTTTTGTAACGCCTTCAAGCTTCACCGCGGGCGGCGACCTTAAAACCGTAAGCCCGCATACATAATCCGGCGCGCCCGAAGCCGTATCTTTCAGCGTTATTGTATATTTGCCGTCCCGTGTAAAGCGGTGGCTGTATACGCCGGATGGGGTAACTTCGCCGCCGTCCAAAAGGATGCCGCCAATTTCAAAGCCGACCGGAACGTTAAAAACAGGGACATCCCGTGTGGGGCGCGTGATGATTTGGAAAGAAAAAGAAGCCTGGTAAACGCTCCCCGGTTCAAGGCTTGTGAGGTAGCTTTCGTCAAACAGGTAGCTTTCGGCCTGCCTTGCAAGCTCATCCATATCCGCGTCTGAGTCATTAAAGCCGGGGGCGGTGTCTGTAAAGCGCGAAAGGTCGGGCGCTTCTATGACCATGGGGGAGATTATCCTTGCGAAATAGTAGCCGTCCTCGTCAAAAACCTCGCCGGGTTCGTTCGAAAGCATCACGCCGTCCCTGATGATGATGTAGATCATCGCGTCATCAACAGAAAGCGTAACGCTTTCATCCGTTATCGCCCCGTTCGGTATATTGGAGGAAAAGCCCCGCCCGTTTTCAAAGGTGAAAACATATTCGCCCCCTGTGTATTCATGGGCGAGTACAACTGTCTGCGCCCTTTGCGTAATATCCGCGGGGATTTCCGGCGCGGTGATAGTAAAGGCGAACACGCCGCAGATGCCGCCGGGGGAAAACACGGTAAGACGGTACTCCCCCGGCTCGAAGAGATAATCGCCGGAGCTGTACTCCATATACACGCCGTTGTACTCCAAGGACCACTCAAGCCCTTCGGGTATCTCGGCGTTTACCACTCCGGGCGTGTCCTGCCCGTTTGGGACCGAGGTTTTAAAGTAATACCCATCCGAAAACCACTGCAGGAACTTCATTTCCTGTGCGGAGTACATTTCCGTCAGCTCCTCGAGAATGTACCCGTCCACGGCCGCCTGCGCGTTAAGCGGACAGAACGCCAAGCTCAGCAAAACAGTCAACAGTATAAACAGGTTCGCGAACCGACCGGGCATAATCACGTCACCTTCCGCCCCTGCTAAAGGAAGGCTCCTGCCGCTCCGCTGTACGCTCGCGCACGGGACCCGATTTTTCCATATCGCGCGATGGCGTCCTTTGCGCGCCGAATTCCTCCTCGTGAAGCTGTGCGTAAGAAACCGGTACGCGCTCATACTGCCCTTTCAAGCTGCCTAAAGCATTGCCGCGCATCTCCGACATTCCCTGTCCCCCCTCTCCTGATAGGCGCCTTACCCGCTCTTCCCTAAGCTTAACCATAGCCTGTTCCCAGCTTTCGCGGTTGCCGGGGCTGTCAAAATATGCCACTTCGGATCACCTCTTCATTATCAGTTATCAATTACAGAATGGATGCCCTGCGCCCAAAGCCTTGTTATCTCGTCGTCGATAAACGCGAACAGTGCTTCGTTGCGCCTTGACATAACAGCAACATATACGCGGATCTCCGCGTTTTGCAGCGGCTGCGCCTGTAGGCGCTCATCGCTTGAACTGACCGCCGCGTATGCCATAAACTCGTCGCATATCATGGCGTCTGCCGTGCCGTCCAAAATTCTTTCGGTGCCCTGTAAAAACTGCGACGGCTGTGCAAAAGAATATTGGTACAGCCCGTCATGCAGGACCTCGCGCCCTGTCATTGCGGCTTCCTCCGGGTAAGGCTCCCCCCGCCGTGTAAGCACAAACGGCCGCCGGGTGTAAAGCGCCCCGGTTTCTTTCAGATTGCCCCTTACGCCGCCCCGCTCAAAGCCGGCGATGCCTATGTCGGCCGCGCCTGTCCTTACAGCGTCAAGTACATCGTCGCGGGAATACGTCGTAAACTCAGGCACCGCGCCCAAAGCCGAAGCCAGCTTGCGGACGATTTCAGGCTCTATGCCGCGTATTTCGCCGCTTTCGTCCCGATATAGATACGGCCGGTCGTTTTCATCGGGTACAGCTACGCGCAAAACCCCCACCGCGCGGATCATTTCCGGTGTGCGCTGTGATACCTCGCCGGAACAAGCAGAAAACAATATTATAACTAAAGTGAAAATTATGGTGATGGAATATTTCATCCGTACATAGCCCTTCCTAAGGAAGTGTCAATCAATAAGTTTCACAACGTCATTGGAGAAAACTGCATAAATTAGAGCATTTTCCTCCAATGACTGTTCAACTAATTTCCCTGCAATTCCTAAAACCTAAAACCTCAATCCTAAATCCTGCGCGCAGCGCTATTGGAACATCCTTTGCATCGGCTCGGTGGCTACAATGTCCACGCTTGCGCGGCTGGACGGCGAAGTGATGACGAAAGCCCTGCCGCGGCCGTTGTTGACGATTTCCTCCTGCTCGGTTTCATTGATCGCGCCCGCCTTTTCGTAGAGCTTGCAAAGGTCGTGCATATCGTTGGGCGCAAGCGGGAATATGAGCGAATACTGGCAGGCGTTTATTATAGCTGTGGATTTGCGCGCGATTTCCTCCGTGCCTACAAAGTCCTTGATGTTTTGCGTTATGACGATTTGCATCCCGTTATACTTACGGATGCGCTTTGCAAGCTGGTGCATGAAGTCCAGGGCTATGGGGAATTTTTCGTCGATAAACACATGGGCCTCGTCTATTACGATGATAATCTTGCGGTTTGCGCCGTACTTCATGTTGTAGTCGCGGTTTTTGATGATCTCGTTATCCAGCCATTTCAGCACCAGCAGCATTTGCGCGTTGGCGATTGTGTTGTTCCTGTTGGCGAGGAGTGTCTGGAAGTTGAACACAATAAAGTTTTCCTTTGTGGAAATCGTCGCCGCGCCGTTCCAGAGGTTGGAGTTCCTGCCGCCCACCGAGAATTTAGATATATAGTTAAGAAGCGTACGCAACGTGTTTTTATTGTAATCGCTCGTAAATGCCTGATACTCTTTGAGGATCTGGTCGTACAGGTCGTCGAAGGTCGGGAAATCTTCCGCGCTCAGGGAAGAGAAATCGCTTAATTCGTCTATGCCCTTTTCCGCGTAAGTGCGCATGACCAGGTTGTTGAGGAATTCCAGCGGCTCGCTTGCGATTCCGGGAAGTATCTGCTTGAAAAACTCCTCCAAAAATTGCAGGTGGGCGGAAAACCCGGTGCTTGCCTCATCTGTGTCCCCTTCTTCGTCGGTAAGTGAAGTTATAATGTGGAAGGGGTTCATGCGCCCTTGGGTCGCAGTGCCGACGTCAATGAGCTTGCCCTTTAATGTTTTCGCGATGGACGCGTATTCGTTTTCCGGGTCGAGGATAAATATCTTGCTGTCCTCCGCCGCCAAATGCGACAGGATCGTTTTGGTCGCGAAGGATTTACCGCTGCCCGACCTGCCGATAATTACCATGTTGCTGTTTACGCGGTCGCGGTCGCGCTTGAAGAAATTCACGAAAACGGGGATGCCCGCGCTGTTGCCGATGCTCACGCCCCCCTCGTCCGCAATGGTGGAATAGACATACGGGAACGCCGCCGCAATGGATGTGGAATGGATAGAGCCGGAGCGTTTGCGCATTGGGTTTGTTTCGCCCACGACAGTACAGCAGTACGCCTCAAACTGTTGCAGGAACATATCCGTGGTTTTTACGGATTCTTCATTTAACATACGCTTTACGCGTTTCTTCGCGCTTACGGCAATGCCCGGCAATCTCGGCTGTTCGGTTTCGGGAAGCTGGCCTTTGCGCTTTTTCCCGCCGGGCTGTGCCCCTGCCTCTCTCGCCGCCTGCCTTGCCTGTGCGGCGAGAAGCGCCCTCGCTTCTTCAAGCTCTGTCTGCTCGTAGTCGATAACCGTGACCGTCATCGTAACGTCATAGAGCGTTTCGTTGTCGTTTTGCAGCAAAGTAAGCAACTCCGACAGGGTGTCTATGTGACCGGAAAGCTCGATAACTTTACTGGTTTTGCCCGTGGACGCCTCCTGGCTCCGCAGTTCGTCAATAGAGCGGTCGATGTTCCTGATAGCGCGGGTACGGTCAATCGGCTGTATTTTCATAACGACCTTGGTGTCCGGTATATTGAACAGGCGGTGGCCCCACGCATTGCTGACTATAGTGGGATACCCGGTTACGCGCAGGGTATTTGTTATCAGCCCGTCATATTTAACGGAGCGGGATGTAAACTCTATTTTGCGCGGCATTATCCAGTCCATGTACTGGTCCGGTTCAAGGTCTTCTATCTCCCGCTCGTCGAAAGCCGATGTAAAGTTGTATTTGAGGAACACTGCCAGTTCTTTGTCGTTCAGCAGGTTTACGGGAAGCTCGCCCTGCCGGAGCTGGTCTGTCAGCGTCCTTGCCACTTCTGTAAGCATCCGCAGGTCCTTGTCGATAAGCACGATATAGTGATAAGGCTTAAAGACCTTTTCTACAAGGTTGATGGCGGAAATATCGTCTATACGGTCTAGGATAATTTCAACCCTCGGCGTGAATTCTTCTTCTTCAACTAAGCCGTTGAGGAAGGATTCTGTCAGCTGGTCGATTTTCGCAAACTCACTTTCTATATAGCTGTCGTATATGACCGGCCTGTCAACTTTGACAAACAGCATTGTCTGACCGTCTGCGACGGTGCGTATAACGCCGCCCAAAACTTTATCTATAATATTGTTTTGCTTGTGCGTTGAGAAAAAGCGGAATTCAACCGAATCCACGGAAATGACCTTTGCAAAGTATTTGCCGCTGTATTCAATCGCGCCGTTCGATATACCCGTAAACCCCATGATTGAGTCAACCGACGGTGCGCCTGTGCTTTTTTGCTTAACGGAAGATGCTTCGCCTTCTTCATCCTCACTGTCTAAAAGCGATTCCCTGGTGAACACCTTTGGCCGCGACATATATCTGAGCATATACAGAACCAGGTTATACCCCTTTACATCGTCTATCGGGATGATCAAAGCGACGGTCATGATGACCACTATGACAGCGACATAGATATTCCCGGGTATGTTCGACGCAAACGCGGAAATCGCAAGTGCCGCGCCGACCATTCCGACAATGACATCGAGCAGGTCAACGTTTTTAAAGAATTCGATCGTTACCCTTGTATGCTTCGGAATGATTCTCATGGCGCTTCTCCATTTCCAAAATTATTGTTCCCACGGGTTGCGTTCGCGCCTGCGTTCGGCGGAGCGCTGCTGGGTTTCCCTCTTGTCCTGCGCTTGCAGGTATTCCTTGCTCATGCCCCTGTTCATTATGTCATTTATGGCGTTGTTGCCGCCGCCTTGGTTCATCGGGTTCATCGGGTCTGAACCCATGCCCGACGAGCCGTATTTACTGATTGCCGCGGAATCGCGCCCGGTCATGAGGTCAACCATGTTGCCCTGCATAAACGCGTTATAGCGCTTGGACGCGGCTGTTTCCCTGCCGGTGATTGTCCTTTTGGAGCGCCCGACTATGCCGCCGATATTAAGTGTAAGCGCGTCCTTGGCATATCCCAAAACATTAGATGTACCCTTGGCTATAGACGAGCCGTACTGTTTTGCGCCTACGCCAAGGCTGTAAGCCCTGCGCAGGAACCTTGCGCCCTTGCTGACGGGCCTTGGCGCGCCGCCCGCTGCACCGCCGCCACCGCCTGCCGCCGCACTTGCTACACCCGCCCCGGTTGCCGCTCCTGCCATAGCCGCGCCTGCCATGCTTGGTGTGGCTGCGCCGGAGAAACCACCGCCGCCTGCATCCGCGCCCGCGCCGCCTCCGTCGCCCATGCCGCCGCCGCCCGATGGCGGCTCTTGGCCGTCATACAGCATTTTTTTAGTAAGGGCATACTGTGCGCCGCGGAATCCCGCCATCGCGCCCTGCCTGATTGGCCTGGTTGCTATAGAGGCCGCGCCCAGCCCTACCTTCCCGGCGATAGACGCCGCCCCGAGCGCCATGCCCCCTGCAAACATCGCGCCGCGCTGGACCATCGCGCCTGTCTGCTGCATGGTTTGCTGCTCCTGCTGTCCCGCCTGTGCGTTCACTAAGGAGGTTATCATGGAGCCGCCCTGTTTTGCGGCAAGGGCGCCGCCCGCCACGAAAATAATCTTGAGCAGGTAATCGTAAGTCAAATACTGTGATGTAAGCGCGCGGGGGTCAAGCCTTAAATCGGGGTTCATGACAATCGGCACAGCCATCAAGTACAAATTTACAAGAATAAGCGTCCCCATGCCCGAAACAAGCTTTGCTATAAACAGGTCACGCCACGCGCCGAATTTCTGCCCGTCGTCCAACGGCATTGTCGATATAAAAAACGGCGCGGTGATATACAAGATCAAAATTTCGAAAATTCGCTGTACAAAGGTAAGCGTAATCGTCGCCAATACAATCAGCAGGAAAATCGCTAGGATGAAGCCTACCACATAATCTATCTTGTTGAGATGGAAGTTCTGTTTTACAAAATCAATGTTCTTCCAGCCGCCTTTGTTGTACGACGCCCTCATGCCCGTGGTAAAGGTCTGCGTGGATGAAAGGTTGTGCGAGGCGTTTTTATTTGCCGTCATGGCGCTTATCTGGAATACAGTGTCGGAAACCGTTGTGCCGGTTTGGTTTGTTATATCATACACCGCTGTCATGACAAGGTTTGAGAGGGTTATCGCGAACAGCATAAAAAACGGTACCAGCAAAAATGTTATGCCCGCCTTGCCCACCGCCCCTAAAATCTTGCCTACGGGGCGCTTGTTTTCAAAGTCGAAATCCAGCATTGAACGTGTCACAGCGTAAATGGCAAAGATAAGACTGAGGGCAAGGCACAATATTGTTATAAGCCAGAAAGCTCGCGTAACTTCTGTGTTCTCAAACAGGAAAATCTGCAGAAGGTTGTTTGGTCTGCTGTTGTAGGTGACATTTTCTATGCCCGCGAAGATTTTAAAGCTGGATTCAATAACCTCCACGAGTTCAAGGATGGATTTGAGTATCGTGTAGAAGACCGAGCTCATCACATCTAGGATAAGCTTTATCGCAAAGTCAATGAGCGGCTTTAATACGGTTTCGAGGATCGGGCCGAGAATGGTCCTGAGTAGAAAGGCGACAAGCTCCATTATCGGGGAGAGGATCGCCCGCAGGATCGAGCCGATAATCCTTTCTATCAGCGAACCAAACGCCGGAATCATATGCACAGCCATCATGCCGCCCTCCTTCCTATAATATTAGCCGTTATACCTTTGTGCGCCCGCGTCCCCGCCACCGCCCTGCGGTGCCGGTGCTGAGCCTCCCCCGCCGCCGCCTCTAAGCATCCCCATAACCTTGCCGCCGACCATCATCCCCGCCATCATTGCCATGCCCATGCCGCCCAGCACGGAGGATTTTGCGTGTTCCGCCGCTGTGGGGTTAAGTATGCTGAGCGGGAGCGTATGACAGTTTTTTATGGCGAGCGCGCCTCCGATCATAAACAGCAGTTTGAGAAGCGAATCCATAAAACCGTTCTGCGACAGCTGTAATCTCCCGCCCATTATCGTGGGGACAATCGCAAGGTACAGCATCATCATAATAACAAGGCCGTAACAGGAAACCAGCTTTGCCACGAACATATCGCGCCAGCTCTCGAACCTTTTGCCCTCGTCCAGCGCCATGGACGCAACAAACAGGGGCGCGGTGATAAACAGCAGCAGGATCTCCAACAGCCTGCGCACAGCAAACAGCGCGGAACCGAACAGGATAAAAATCATAAAGCCGCAAATTATATAGCCTGTTATGAAGTCTATCTTTTTAAGCTCAAAGTCGGCTTTGACCTGGCTGCGCGATTCATAGGATTTATCGCCCTTGAAATACGGGTTGCGCACGGAGTCGGTGAAGCTGGCGTTGTTTGCGTTGTATGACTGGTTTTTCGCGGCATTCATTGTAGAAGTGAGGAAGATGACATTATCCACGGAGGTTTTGCCGCCCTCGAACACATCCTCCACCAGCCTGCCCGCAACCATATTTGCAAGCTCTATGCCGAAAATCATCATTCCCGGGATAACAAGGAACGTCAGCATCGTTTTTCCGAGCCTGCCCCAAATTTTCCCCACGGATTTGCGCGGGTCAAATTCCGTGGGGTTGATGGAGCGCAAAATTGCAATGCCCGTAAAGATTATGCAAAGCGCCGCGGAAATCAGCGTGATCTGCCAGTAGATAGTGGTAATCCCGGCGTTGTCCATGATGTACTGCAAAATAAAGGTGTTCGACTGTTCGTATGCGCCGCCCGGCTGGCGCAGGGCGACGTTGTATATCCCCGCGAAGACAAAGAAGGCGTTGACGAAAAACGACACGAATTTCAGCAGTATTACGAGTATATCGAAGAATATGTCCGACATCGCGTCCAAAAGAAGCTGCCCGAAAAACTCCACCGCCCACTGCAGTATCGGCATAAATGCTTCCACTAAAAGTGAAATCATGGGGGAGACAATATTATCCATGAGCCATGTTATCGGGTTCCAGCACAGCGGGATAAGTAAATTAAGCATAGGGCATCTCCAATAAATCAGACTTTCACGCCTTTGCGCATCCTAAAGAAGTAAAACGCGCCGAAGCCCAACAGAAGCACAAGCATTACAATAAACAGCACAGCCGTAGTATTAAACTTGTACGGAATTGTAAACTCAAAAGAGCTTGTATTGCCCGCCATATCTGACGCGATTATCAAGTAGTCGCCGTTTTTCTTAAGGGCGCCGGCACGGTAGTTTGTGTCGTTCCCATTGAGGAACACTGTAAATGACGCGGTTGGGTCGTCGGAATAAAACGTGACCTCGCTCCCGGTTGCCACGCCGTCCTCAATGCCGGACACCGTAAGCTCCGGCGGGACAGTGTCCAGGACAAACCCCACGGTGAAAACAGGCTCCCCGGGTTCCCCTGTAAATGTAATAACATATTCGCCGTCCTCTTCAAAGCTGACGCTGTCTTTGCCGAAGGGGATATCGCCGCCGTCCTTTGTAGCGGAAGCCACCCAATAATTCTGCGGCGGGCGCAAAGTCTCCGCTGTAGAGCGGAATTGCGGGAAAATCTCGAAGCTGAAGGTATGCTCATCCCGTGTTTCGGGATTTGTGACGACCAGTTTGTAATCGCCCGGTTCTGTTATGCTTCCGTCGCCGAAGAAGGGACGCTCTTCCCCGTTTTCAATCAGCACCCAGGAAGCGCTTTCGGGCATTGAGAATTCTACCGCCATAGGGCTTGACATACCGTTGGGCAGGTTAGATGTATAGTACAGGCCGCCCCCGATAAAGTGCCGGAAAACGCCGTCCCCGTAAACCTGTTCATTTTCCCCGTCCGAAACTACGGTATCCTGCGGCGTGCTTTCTGTATCTGCCGGCGTATCCACAACCGCGCCTGTATCGGCGATTGAAAAGTCAAGCTGCGCCATGTACGAAGGCCCGGTGGCGGGAAGCTGGTAAATGTTCAGCCTGTAAATCCCCGGCTCCGATATTTCCGCGCCGGATGCGTATTCTATAACACGGCCGTTCCAAAGAATCTCATATTGGATTTCGGCGGGGAATTCAAAGTAAACCGGGGCATCCGTAAGGCCGCCGCTTGTAGAGCTGATAAAGCTGATGCCGTTTGAAAACATCATCCTGTAAGCGTTGCCCTCCGGCATCTGCGTAAGAATATCCGTAAAAGTGCTGTCCTCGGCCGGGAGATAGCCGCCCGTATACCCGCCGTCCCCGGCATAAAAGCTGTCCTGCGGCGTATCAGCGCGCAGCAGGTTATCGTCAACTGTAAATGAAATCTGCGTAAAGTGGACGATTGCCCTGCGCCCTGTCCTTACGTGGGCGGGCGCGTAAACCCTCATGACATAATTTCCCGGCTGGGTATATGCCCTGTTGTTCCCGAAGGTTATGCCGGTGCCGTTGCGGGTAAGCTCGTGGCTTGTGTTCGGCGGCAGTACAAAGAACGCCGCGCCGACCGTTTCCCCATCGGCGACATTTGCGTAAAAGCGCTTGTGGTTCGAGAATATGTACTCTATCATGCTTTGCCCGTTGTTGGATGAAACCGGGAAGTATTCGCGTATCTGCGGCCTTTGCGCACTGCTGCCCGCCGCGTCTGTACCCTCCGAATACGGCGCCTGGATCCTAAAGGAGAAGACGCCCTTGGACTCGCCCGTACTCAGGATATTCGGGCTGGTTACAATAAATGTGTACAGCCCCTGCTCGCTTAGTATACGGCGGTTTGTGTAAGCGAACGCCCTGCCGTTAAACTCCGCACTTACTTTCATGTTCTGCGGTATGTCCAAGTAAACGCCGTCGCGCGTCCTCGCGTCATTCGGCACGCTCGAAAGGAAGGAGCGCCCGGTTTCAAACGAC
>Ga0099364_10004186_pt1 | contig 21939 bp, 16 predicted proteins | sample TergutTh196P3_FD_73070 | JGI IMG/M metagenome (GOLD analysis project Ga0099364, IMG submission 73070) | Microcerotermes parvus P3 segment gut microbial communities from Pointe-Noire, Republic of the Congo - Th196 P3 | ecosystem: Host-associated > Arthropoda: Insects > Digestive system > Gut ...
CCTACGACGGCAGCCATGAAATAGGTCCTGCTAATTACAGGCGTCCCGGAGACGAGAATTCTCTTAACTCAGAATTAAGGCAATCGTTGTGGAAAGATTATGAGACTGGAGGAGTGTTCGGTAACAATAACAATTTCGTGTACGGATATTATGCTGACGGCTTCTACGACCGCCGTATCAGCGAGAAAAGCACTGAGTTCAGAACCAATGGCGTAGTATCCGCAGGAAACAGATATGTAGCGTACGGAGGGGGATTATTCTTCAACCCAGCTACCAATGCAAGCCTTTTCTTTCCGATTGGTGGGTATCGTTACAATCACACCGGAATTCTTTATTCCGAAGGATTCAAAGGGTACTATCTGACGTCAGCGGGGAAGATGATCACTTTGCAATATGAAGACTTTGCGGCGGTGGAGTCAACTCAGATGCCGGCAGGGCTTAACATACGAAGCGTAAGGAAATAGCGTCAGAAAAATAGTTTTTTTTAAGTTGAAACACAGACAGGTCGAACTTGTAAGAATTTCTTTTGAGTTCGATTTGTTTTTGGAAATAATGTGTGCAAAACGTAAAAAATAAGTGGACAGTTTTCAGTTTTCAGTGCGCCAATTCTGAAAACTAAAACCTGAAACCTATATAAATGCTAACGACTAACGACTGACTTCTAACAACTAAATATCTGCATTTTTTGAGGCATTATTCTAAAAAATTTATAAAAATTTTCGCAAAAATTTTTTTGTTTGTTAAAAATACATTATTTTTGTAAACTTTTTTGAACGAAAATTGTAAATAAAGTAAAAATTAAAGCATAGTATGTCTAATTCAACGTTTTTAACAATTATTCTTCTTTGTATTGTGGTTGCGATTTTGGCAATCGGAAAAAACAGAATGAAGTACAAGAAGGGTATAATGTTCAGTATCACGTCAATAATGTTGCCTGCAATATTGTTTGCCGCTGTTTTGGGAGTTTTTATAGGCGCTCGAGGATTGGTGCATTTCACGTGGGCGGCGCCCCTGTTGCTTATCGCAACTACATTGAGCTACGAAATAGTTTCGCGAAAAGTGCAAAAGCCCTTGGACGAAATGTTTAAAACTATTGACGCTCTGTCTGTTGGCGATGTTGAAGTAGAAATAGACGAAAATCACTATAAGGAGGAACACGAACTTGCGCTGATATTGCGCAAAACGTCCAATTTAGCCGACGAACTCAAACATATTGCGTTGTTTGCCGACCAGATTGGCAAGGGCAATTTGAGCGTAGAACACAGGCTATTGGGCGATAAGGACGTTCTGGGCATGGCGTTGATGGATATGCGAGCGAACATTCTAAAATCCGAAGCCGAAAAGGAAGAGCGCCGTTTGGAAGACGAGCGTAGAAGCTGGGTCACGCAGGGCGTTGCGAAGTTTGCCGAACTGTTGCGCGAAAACAACGATAACATGGAAGAACTGTGTTATTCGGTTATCAGCAACATGGTTAAGTACGTGGGCGCCAATCAGGGCGGTATTTTCCTGTTGAACGAGGACAGCGGAAAGCCAGTACTCGAACTGACGGCGTGTTATGCTTTCGAGCGCCGCAAATACAATCAGAAAACGATAGACATTGGCGAAGGACTTGTCGGGACGTGTTATTTAGAGCGTGAAAGCATCTATATGACCGATGTTCCGCAGGGATACATAAATATAACGTCTGGTTTGGGCGACGAAACGCCTCGCGCTTTGCTTATTGCGCCGCTAAAAGTGAACGACGACGTGTATGGCGTTGTCGAAATAGCGGGTTTCAAGCCGTTTGAGCCGCACGTGCGCGAATTTGTCGAAAAAGAAGCCGAAAGCATAGCATCTACTATTGGCGCGGTAAAAGTGAATTTACGCACTAACGAACTGTTAGACAAGTCGAAAATTCAAGCCGAAGAATTAGCCAATCAGGAGGAAGAACTTCGTCAAAATATGGAGGAGATGCAGGCTACGCAGGAGGAAATGCTTAATAAACAGAGAGAAACAGAGCAAGCTCACGAGGAACTTACCAAAGTGATGGCGGAAAACGATTATCAACTGACCAAATACACTCTGCTCATAAAGGCGGCGAATATTGGTTTGTGGGATATGCGCGTTGTGAAGGGCGATCCTGTTAATCCGAACAACACGTTCGAGTGGTCTGAATCGTTCAGGCAGTTGGTTGGCTACAGCGAGGAAGAATTTCCGAACGTTTTGCACAGTTGGAGCGACAGGCTGCACCCATCGGACAAGGAAAGAACATTAGACGCTTTCTCGCGGCATCTGTTGGACAGAACAGGCAATACGCCCTACGACCTCGAATACCGTCTGTTAAAGAAAAACGGCGAGTATGCTCATTTTCATGCTTTCGGGGCTACCACCCGCGATGAAAACGGCTTTGCGCTTCGTGTTGCGGGCGCAATACAGGATATTACGGAAGCCAAAATAGCCGAACATGAAAAAGAAACTGACACAATCCGTCTGCAACTGCTGCAAAAAAGCATTGATATAGCGTTGTGGGACATGATTGTTGACCCTACAGACCCGACGGGCGCAAGTAATGCGTTCTGGTGGTCGCCCGAATTTAGAAAATTGCTCGGATTTACCGATGAACGCGATTTTCCGAATGTACTGCACAGTTGGAGTGACAGGCTGCACCCCGAAGACAAGGATAAAACCTTAAATGCGTTTTCTGCGCATCTGACGGACGCCACAGGCAATACGCCCTATCACGTAAAATACAGACTGCAACGAAAATCAGGCGAATACGTATGGTTCAAGGCAGACGGCAATACGCTGCGCGACAAAAACGGTACGCCAATCAGAGTTGTTGGTTCAGTTGAAGAAATAAAAAATGATGTATCTTAAAAAAAAATTATATAAAAAATAGCATACATTATAATAATTGTTATATTTGCGGTTTTATTTTAACAAGCATTTAAAATTTTATGCAGGATTACAAAGCAGTTGTTATTGGCGGATCGGCTGGAAGTTTCCAGATAGTAGTGAGGATTTTACAATCTTTACCAAAGAATTTTAACTATCCCGTCTTTCTGTGTTTGCACCGTTTGAAGCACGTTCGTTCGGGTTTCGTGGAAGCGTTGTCGCTGAAATCGAACATACCCGTTATCGAGCCTTACGACAAAACGAGCATACGTTCGGGGATAGCGTATTTGGCGCCGTCCAATTATCACATGTACGTTGAACTTGCTACGCAAATAGCGCTATCAACGGAAGAGCCTGTCTGTCACTCGCGTCCTTCGATTGATTTGACGTTTTTTTCGACTGCAAACGCCTATCGCCAGAGGCTGGTAGGTATTATTCTGTCGGGCGCCAACAAGGACGGCACGATGGGTATGAAAAAAATAGCCGACCTCGGCGGCACAACAATAGTGCAAGACCCTTCGGAATGTGAAGTTCGCACAATGACGCAAGGAACCCTGGACGTCACAAAAGTAGATTATGTCTATAAAACAGACCAGATTATACAATTCTTAAAAAGTATCAACAAGTAAAAAGATGTCAATAATATGAATAAAGCCAACCAAATTTTCAAAACCGGACAGTTGATCTTCATTCTTCTGATAGTCAGCATACTTGCAACGCTTTTTGTTGAGCAGACGGGAATGCCGTTACTGTTTTACCTCTGCGTTGTTATTGTTGCCTTGCTGTCACTGTGTTTCCTGCTTGTATTGCTAAAAACAAAAAAAGTTGTTGAAAGACTCGAAGAAGAGGTCTATTACCTTAAAGAGCGCGAGAAAGCCAATATTGTGAAAAGTCAAACCCAAACCGAAGATAATCGGCATACGGTTGAGATTTTCAGGATAGACGAGGTTTTTGCACGAATTATGCCCGCCGAAAGCGAAACATTCGACAATGCAACCGCCTATTCCGAAAAACTGCTTCACAACATTGCCAACGAACTGAATATCGTTCAGGGGTTGATATTCGCTTTGAGCGACGCCGACCAGATGTTCCATGTATCGGGCGAGTACGCTTACTATGCAGAGGAACGACCGCGCAGTTTTCCGTTAGGGGAAACCCTTTCGGGACAAGTCGCTAAAAACAGAAAAACTTTGAGCCTCAAAGAAATGCCCGATGGTTATATAACCGTCCTGTCGGGCTTGGGCAAAGGCGTTCCGTCACATTTGGTAATTGCGCCAATAGTGTTCGAGGACGTATGTATAGGAGTTATTGAAATCGCGTCATTCAAGCCTTTCGACGAAAACAGGGAAGAATTGATAGGCAAAATTTGCGATGCGATGGCTATTCGTTTAAACCAATTAAGAAATTAAATATATGAGCAAAAACCCCAACAAACCTCAAAAACAAAAGAACAGCATAACGCCATTTGCCGTCTGTGTGTCAGTTATTTTCATATTTATTGCGTGGATTATTGGTTTTGCTTCTTTGGGAATTTCAATAACGCCCATCGGATTATGGGAATTGCACTTGGCGGCGCCGGTATTGTGGCTGATGTACATGATACCCTTTGCTGCGTACTATTTCAGCAAGTCGCTTATCAAAGCGTTTGGCGAAGAGATTGAAGTACTGCGAAACAAGTTGAATATCAGACGTAATCGCGGCGATGCAACGGCGCGGTTTGCGCAGGAAATAGGCTCGGGTAACTACGAAGCCGAATTTTCAGCCGAAGACGACGATATTCTCGGAAAATCGCTGCTGCTGATGCGCGATAACCTTCTCGAAAACAGCAAAAAAGAAACCGAACAGTTGTGGATCAGCAAAGGTAAGGACGTTATTTCGGAAATCCTGCGCCTGCACAACAACATGGAAGATTTGTCGCTCGATGCGCTGATCAACATTATTAAGTATGTAAACTTTTTGCAGGGCGCAATCTATTTCTACGACGAGGACAGCAATAAACTGCGAAACCTTGCCACCTACGCCTACAACCGCCGCAAGTACATCAATCAGGAATTTGCCGTTGGTCAGGGACTTATAGGGCAGTGCGCCTACGAAATGGACTACATCTATCGTACCGATGTACCCGCCGATTTTGCGACGATAACGTCGGGTATCCTTGGCGATAAAAAACCCGCCTGCCTGCTGATAGTGCCGCTTATAGCCGATGAAAAGTTGCAGGGCGTAATAGAATTTGCCACTTTGGACAAGGAAATTCCGAAAATAACGATTAAGTTTCTTCGCGAATTATCCGAAATCATTGCCCGCACGTTCTTTAACCTTCGCGTGAACAAGAAAACGGAAAAACTTCTGCACGAATCGCAAAAGATGACCGAAGAACTTCGCGAAAACGAGGAGCGCCTTCGTCAGAACGCCGAAGAGATGCGTGCCACGCAGGAAGAACTGTATGAAACCAACGAAAAACTCGAAACAAAGATACAGGAAGTTCAAAACGCGCAACGCCGCCTCAATTCGCTGTTAGAGAACGCTTCGGAAATAATATCTATTTTCGACAAAAACCTCAAGCAAACGTATGAAAGCCCGTCAGTTAAGAAAATTTTCGGCTATACGCCCGAAGAAATTATTGACGGCACGGTAAATAAATTCATACCCGAAAGCGAAGCCGAATTGAACAGCCTGTTACGACAGTTGTTAGTATCGCCCGACGAGCATATAACTATTGAATGTCAGTGCGTTCGCAAGGACGGTACGCCGATGATTGTAGAAATAACAGGTCACAACCTGATTACCGACACCGCCATTCAAGGTATAATCCTGAACACGGTAGACCGCACCGAGCGTAAACGCGCCGAAAAGGAAGAGCGCTTGCGCAGTAAAATGCAGTCGCTGTCGGAAAATTCGTTGGACGTTATCCTGCGATTAAGCACCGATGGCGTTTTCTTCTACGCAAACCCCGTTCTCGAAGACTATTTGGGCGTTCACCCGAAAGACGTGGTAAAAAACAGCGTAAACGATATTCCCATTCAGGACAGCCTGAAAGAATTTTTCATCGAAACAATCGCGCTCATCAAGGAAAAACCGGTCAAAATCAACAAAGAAATTGAAATTGCGGTTAAGATGGTGGAAAAAACATCTGTTCGCATCGTAAATTTTGTTGCTATTCCCGAAATGAACGAGGACGAATTGGAAACCATTCTCTTTGTGGGTCACGACATTACGGAAGCGAAGCGCATCGAATTGGAAATTCAGGAAAAGAACAAGAAAATCGAGGACAGTATAGATTACGCGCAGCGCATTCAGCAGTCAATCGTGCCAAGCACCGAGATTATCAAGCAGCAGTTGCCCAAGTCGTTCATCTTTTATGTGCCTCGCGATGTGGTCAGCGGCGATTTCCCTTGGTATGCCGACCGCAACAACAATATTTACATCGCGGCGGTGGACTGTACCGGTCACGGCGTTCCGGGCGCATTGCTCTCTTTCGTGGGCTATTTCATTCTCAACAACATCGTAGACCACCGCAAAGCCTACTCGGCTGGCGAAGTCCTCGATATGCTGCACATGGGCGTCCGCACCACGCTGAAACAGGATATGGAAGGCGCACAAGCCCGCGATGGTATGGACCTCGGACTGTGTAAAATAAATATTCTGAAAAACGAATTGGAATATTCAGGCGCACATCGTCCGCTGTATCTGTTGCGCAACGGTGAAATCATTGAATTTAAGGGCGACCGCAAGGCAATCGGGGGTATCCCTTTGGGCAGAAAACCCGAACTTCCGTTCACCACCCACAAAATAAAACCCGAAAAAGGCGACAAAATATTCTTCTTTTCCGATGGCTTGCCCGACCAGTTGGGCGGTCCCGAACGCAAGAAATATTCGCCAAAGCGCATTCGCGACATGATTGTCGAACACCAGCATTGCTCGATGGACGAATACCATAAACTGTTTGAAGAAGATTTTATGATCTGGAAAACAGGAATAAAGCAAACCGACGATGTTCTGCTGATAGGAATTGAATTTTAAATGTAAAAATAAATAATATTATACAAACCGAAAATTTTTAAAAATCATCAAATATGAGTAATAAACCAGTTGTTGAAAAACGGTCTTTCGTCGAATTTATTCTCGACTTTTACAAGTACATGCGAGAATATGAATTGTCGTTAGTCTATGAGGGCGAGATAACTCAACCGATCATCAAGGCATTTTTGTCTTTAACCGAGACGAAAATGATGCAACAGGAAGAGCCGGGCGCCGTTCAGCGCAAGGTATTCCACGTGATGGTAGAATGTTTGCAAAACGTTAGCAAATACAGCGATTCTACCATTGACCAGAATTATTTATATGCAGGCATGGGCGTTTTCGTTGTAACCCGCAGTACAACGGAATATTGCATCACCACAGGTAATGCAATGGAAACAGCGAAAATAACCGAACTGAAAGCTGTCCTTGAAAAAATTAACAAAATGGACAAGGACGAGTTGAACGAAGCCTACAAAAAGCAAATCAAGGAAGGGCATCTGCACGATAAAGGCGGCGCCGGACTTGGTTTCATTGACATCAGACGAAAAACAGGGAATACCCTTTCGTATGAATTTATGGAAATAGACGAAGAATTTTCGTTTTTCATTTTATCATCAGCAATTTCAAGAATATAACATTAAAATTGATTAAAACACATGGATCCTATTATTATAAGCGCCACAGAAGATACGCCGGGAATAAGATTAGACGCGGCAAGTGAAATTTTTGAAATATCAGGTCGTTCGTTACCCGAAGACGTTGTAAAATTCTATAAACCAATATTAGATTGGTTAGACGCCTACGCAGGCTCGCCAAATAACAGTACAACCTTCGATTTCAAACTCTCGTATTTCAATACGGCTTCATCAAAAATCATTCTCGATATTTTGATGAAACTCGAAAAAATATCAGATATAACCATAAAATGGCACTATCCTTCGGACGACGAAGACATGATGGAAGCCGGCGAAGAATATGCCGACATCGTAGACGTGCCTATCGAAATGGTAGAATATTAAAAGCGCTGTAACGAAATAATTGACTGATATTCGCATTGTTGCGGGGTTGCCCCGCAATGGTTGCGAGTTGGTTTGGAGTGCGTCATGTTAATGTTAAAACGACAAGTAAAAAAATAACATGAAAGTATTAAAATTCGGCGGCTCGTCAATGTGCGACGCCCGTTCGGTAAAATTAGTTAAGGGGATTATTGAATCGCAAAGCGAACAATGTATTGTTGTAGTTTCGGCGTTTGAAGGAGTTACCAAGCAATTGCTTGTAATGGCAGATCAAGCCGTGCAACGTGATGAACAGTACAAAAAAGGAGTTGCCGCCATTGCAGCAATGCACTTTGACGTAGTCAATACGTTGATACCTGAAACAGAGCGAACTTCAACGCTTGCCGAACTGCAACGAATGTTGGGCGAATACGAAGATTTGCTGCATGGATTATTCCTGTTGCAAGACCACACGCCGAAAACCCGCGCGGGTATACTCAGCATTGGCGTGCGATTGTCCGCTTTTTTGCTTAGCCGCATCGTAGCAAATGCAAAATGCTACAATACAGCAGAATTGATACGCACTAATTCGGGCTATATTGACGCAAAAATAGATTTCAAGGAAACCGACAGGCTGATTGCCGAGCGTTTTGCTAATCTCGATCATATTGCAATTCTTCCCGGCTACATGGCGGGCGCAGGCAACGGCTCTATCACCAATCTCGGCAAACGCGGCGCCGATTATGTAGCCTCGGTAGTTGCAGCGGCTATGAACGCGTCGGAATTAGTACTGTTTATGAATGTAGACGGTTTTATGACGGCTGACCCCGACATAATTTCAAAAGCGCAACCTATTGAAAATCTTACATATTCGGAAGCAATAGAATTATCGCATTTTGGCGCTACGGTAATATTTTCGCCCACAATCAGACCCGTGTACGAAAAAAATATTCCCGTATCAATAAAAAACACGTACAATCCGCAGGCAAAAGGAACATTGATTAGTTCCAAATCAACGCCCGAAAATGAACAGTCGCCCATAAAAGGAGTGTCGTCTATTTCCAATATATCGCTGATTACGGTGCAGGGTACCGGATTGGTAGGCATTTCAAACGTGTCGGCAAGGTTATTTAAGGCGCTTTCAGACCATAAAATCAATGTTATTATGGTTACGCAGGCGTCTTCGGAATATTCCATTACCATAGCGGTATTGCCCGACGAAGCCGAAATAGCCGTAGGCGCCTTAAATAAAGAATTTTATCAAAAAATCAACACTACCGGCGAAATAAGACTGCACGTAGAAACCGACCTGTCAATAATTGCCATTGTTGGCGAACGTATGCGCAATATGCCCGGAATTTCGGCTACTTTGTTCCGTTCGCTTGCTCGCAACGGTATCAGCGTAATTGCTACGGCGCAAGGCTCGTCGGAATTGAATATTTCGTTAGTTATCAGGCGCATACATCTGCGTAAATCGTTGAACGCAATTCACGAAGGTTTCTTTTTGTCGAACTACAAGGAATTGCACCTGTTTTTGACAGGCGTAGGCAATGTGGGGGGCAGCCTCTTACAGCAGATACAGAGTCAGCGCGAAATACTGATGCGCAATTTGAAACTGAAAATCAATCTGATGGGCATCGCCTATTTAGATAAAATGTATATTTCGTCCGCAGGTTTAGATCCTGCGAAATATCTCGAAACATTGGAAAAAGAAGGCGAGCCGTGCGACCTAAAGAAATTTGTAGACAGAATATCCGATCTTAACCTGCGCAACAGCGTATTTATTGATTGTACGGGTAACGAAAAAGTGGCGTCGTTCTACGGCGCTTTGTTCGACAATTACGTGTCGGTTGTTACAGCAAATAAGATAGCATGTTCATCGGACTACGCCCATTATAAAACGCTGAAAGAGAAAGCAAAAGAGCATGGCGTAAGATTTATGTTCGAGACCAATGTAGGTGCAGGATTGCCTGTGATTACCACCATTAATGACCTGATACACAGCGGCGACCGTATATTGAAAATAGAAGCGGTACTGTCTGGTACGTTAAACTTTATATTTAATGTATTGAGCGAAGACGTTCCCATGAGCAAGGCAATTCGCATGGCAAAGGAAAAAGGCTACTCCGAGCCTGACCCGCGTTTAGACCTCAGCGGTACGGACGTGGTGCGAAAATTGATTATTCTTGCTCGCGAATCGGGGTATTCCGTTGAAAAAGAAGATGTAAACGTTCAGACGTTTCTTCCGCCAGAATGTTTTGAAGGCTCGCCCGATGAATTTTGGACAAAAGTAGAGGCGTTAGATGCCGATTTTGAAGTCCGCCGCAAAGAATTAGCCGCACAAAACAAAAAATGGCGATTTATTGCCACCTTAGATAACGGCAAAATGTCTGTTGGCTTGCAAAGCGTGGACAGCAAGCACCCGTCATACGAACTCGAAGGCAGCAACAACATCATCATACTCACTACTGCCCGCTATTTCGAGTTGCCGATGGTTATAAAAGGTTATGGCGCAGGCGCAGAAGTAACCGCAGCCGGCGTGTTTGCAGATGTTTTGAGAATAGCGAATGTGTAATTATTATAAATATTTTAATATGATTAGAACAATAATAATTCTGTTTTTGTTTTTATGTAGTAGTAACGAAATAATTAAAAGTCAAAATGTTATGAAGTTTGAATTAATACGGTTGCCTTATGCAATCAATGCTTTGGAACCTGTGATAAGTCAGCAAACGCTTGAATTTCATCATGGTAAGCACCTTTTGACGTATGTCAACAACCTGAACAATCTTATTCAGGGAACAAGGTTTGAGACTGCCGACCTCGAAACGATTGTTAAAGAATCGGACGGGGCAATTTTCAACAATGCCGGACAGATTTTGAACCACAATCTCTATTTTACGCAATTTTCGCCTACAGGCGGCGGAAAACCCAGCGGACGGTTGGCTCAAGCGATTGACGCCGCATGGGAATCTTTTGAGAATTTTCAAAAGGAGTTTGAAACCGCCGGCACAGGCTTGTTTGGCTCAGGTTGGGTATGGTTGGCTGCCGACAATGATGGAAATTTGTCTATTGTCAGAGAATCAAATGCAGGAAATCCGCTCACGAAAGGGCTAAAACCGTTGCTAACTTTCGATGTCTGGGAACATGCGTACTATATAGATGTTCAGAACCGTCGCGCCGACCACCTGAACAGTTTGTGGAAAATTGTAGATTGGAACGTTGTAGAAAGCCGATATTGAAAAGCGTTTTCAATTTTCGGACAATTCTTCGTATCTGATTAAACGATATATGGGCGTGACTGTGTTGTCATAAGCATCAGAGACTTCGATCCGTATTTCTGTGATATTTTCAAGAGCCACGAGCGCAACAAATTCGAGTTCATCGCCTATTTGTGCTATCGGAATAGCCTGACCGTTGACAGTTAGAGATTTTATCGGGCTTTCATCTGATATTTTCCCTCTAATTGTGATAGATTGAAGTGATTGAGGTATTAGTATTTCAAAATTTTCATGCAAGGGGTCGGTCAATGTCAGCACAGGGGGGCGATTTTCGCGGTGCAATTCAAAGATGGCATCGGCGCGACGGGCTGTTGCCTGAATGTGATCGGGTTGAAGCCTTAGTATTGCATCGAAATCTCTGATAGCGTCCTGTATTCTGTTGGTTTCTAAATAATATGTTCCCCGCCATAAACGCGCCTCTGTGTTATTGGGGTCAATATCAATAACATAAGACACATCGTCAATAGCGTTTGTGTAGTCTCTCATTATTGCAAGCCCTCTGCTTCGTGCTATAAGCGCTTCCTTTGAATCGGGGTCTATTCTTAGAGCCGCCTCGGCTGCTTCTATTGCTTCTAATGCCTGATTCAAATCTGCTGCTATGTTTGCCGACGCTATGTAAGCGTTGATATATCCTCTGTCAATCCTAACCGCCGAACTATAAGCCCATTGCGCTCGCTGCCACTGTCTTAATCCACTGTAAACTTCGCCTAAAAGATAATAACTTGTTGCCGTTTCGGCAATACGAAACGTTGAATCGCTCATTCGCGAGGCGGCTTCATAATCGTTTAGTTGCAACAATATTTCAGTCTTGGTATGGAAAGCCGGCAAAAACCTTGAATTAAGTCTGGTGGCTGTGTTGAGACTTCTCATCGCTTCCGGCAACTGTCCGTTCATAAACTGATTGCGACCTAATGAATACCAAAGACTTTCGTCATCAGGCTCTAATTGAGTCAAACGAGTGTAATCATCAATAGCCCTTTGGTATTGACCAAAGTCTTCGTAGGCGGCGGCGCGTATTCTCAACAGTTGTTCTTCCATATCAGGAAAATCATCCAACGCTTCATTAAGAATCTCTAATGCTGCTTCGAGGTTGTTATCAATATCTTGTAAAAAATCATCAAAAAACTGCGCCTGTGCGGCTAACGCACAGAAACATAGCATGATAACAATACCGACTCGCTTTATCAACATGAAAATTACTTAACTTTATTGTATTTAATAACTACAATCAAATACTATGCCGAAAATGATATTTTTTTAATTTTTAAGAAAAAAAACTCAATGCGCCTCAGATGCGTAAGCGTAAATACTGTCAAGAACACGCCTGCTAACCTGTTGTTCAGTGGTTTGCAAAAATTCGCTAACATCCGTTTCTAAAAAGAAATCTTTTTTACTCAAAAGTTGAAACTGTTGAGTATACGGATAATGATACGACAACAATAAAAAGGTAAAATCTATATTCATAGGCTCAATTTAATTCTGTCACTTAAACGTAATTTTGATACAATTTATTGTAATAATGACTTTTTTTTCTCTGTTATTATACAAAAATAAATGGAGAAAACTGCATTTATAAAAAAAACCTTCAAAAAAATTAGAAAAAATGTAACTTTTTTGTGATATTTTCGTATAATCTGAAAATAGAGAGTCATAATATAGTATGAGTGAAGAAATTTTAAAGGCGTTAATGCAACTGTTTGCATTGATTGTCAAGCAGGACGAGGGTATGTTGAGCGGCGAGCGGGCTTATGTTGAGTGTTTTCTCAACCAGCAGCTTAGCCATGAGACAGCCAGCGAATACTTGCGGCTGTTTGAACAACAGGCTCAAGGTTCCGAAGACGCCGAAGATACCGGAAAACAAAGGTTGACTTCGGTTAAGGATTCTGTGCGCGTATTGGGTATTTGCAAAAAAATTAACAAAACGCTGACGCAAGAACAGAAGGTTGTTTCGTTGTTGCGATTGTTCGAGTTAGTAAACTCCGAGCGCAGTTTTACCAAGCAACGCATGGCTATTATCAATACCTGTGCGGAAGTTTTTAAGGTGTCCAATGAAGAGTTTCAAAGCATCGAGGCTTTTGTATTGAAAGATCAGCCGGAAGAGTTAGACCAGCAGGATATTCTTTTGGTTAGCAGTTGCAAGCCGAATTTAGGACATGCCAAACTTATTGACACAACCGAACTGCAAGGCGTAATTGCCATACTTCGGGTACCGAGCGTTGATCTATATTTCCTGAAATACACCGGCAACGAAGCGCTTTTGTTGAATGGTCTTGTGATAAACAATCGCCGTATCTACTTGTTTGCCAGCGGCAGTACGGTAAAAATGCCCAAAGGCAAGCCCGTATATTACAGCGACGTGGTGGCTCATTTCCTTGCCGATGTTACTGCCAACAAGATTTCGTTTGAAGTTTATGATTTAAGTTTTAAGTTCCCCAATGGGCATATAGGCTTACGCAATATCAGTTTTAACGAGGGACACGGCAAACTCATAGGAATTATGGGCGCCAGCGGCGCAGGAAAAACAACATTATTAAATGTATTGTGCGGATTGGAAAAACCATCGGACGGCGAAGTGCTTATCAATGGCTTAAATTTGCACACTGAAAAGAAAAAACTTGAAGGCGTAATAGGTTATATCCCGCAGGACGACCTGCTTATCGAGGAATTGACTGTTTTTGAAAATCTCTATTTTAACGCTAAACTTTGCTTCCGCAACAAGCCCGAAGGCGAACTCGTGGAACTTGTTCACAAAACCCTGCACAGTCTCGGACTGTTAGACCGCAAGGATTTAAAAGTAGGGTCGCCGCTGAACAAATCCATAAGCGGCGGGCAACGCAAACGATTGAATATTGCGCTGGAACTTCTGCGCGAGCCGTCAATACTATTTGTTGACGAACCCACTTCGGGGCTGTCGTCAAACGATTCGGAAAACGTGATGGACTTGCTGCGGGAACTCGTTCTAAAAGGAAAATTGATTTTTGTTGTTATTCACCAGCCATCTTCGGATATTTATAAAATGTTCGACAAGATGATCATACTCGACACGGGCGGATACCTTATATACTATGGTAATCCTGTGGAGGCGGTGATGTACTTCAAACGCATTGACGAACAAATCAATAGCGATGTAGGCGAATGTCAGGTGTGCGGAAATGTTAATCCCGAATTGATATTCAGCATCATAGAGGCGCGTGTGGTGGACGAATTTGGGCGATACACCGATAATCGAAAAATCACGCCGCCAAAATGGGAAGAACTTTATCTCACAAATTTCCCTGCAACAGCGCAAGAACTCACGCAAGACGAGCCACCCAAAACGTTAAGAATACCCGGCTGGTTTAAGCAATTACGAATTTACACCGTTCGCGATTTTTTCTCAAAAATCAGCAACACGCAATACATGAGCCTTACGATGCTCGAGGCGCCTGTGCTGGCGTTCATTTTGGCGTTCGTTATCCGCTATATCGCCGACCCGATGTCGGACGTATATATCTTCCGCGAAAACGAAAACATACCTATTTTTATCTTTATGAGCCTCATTGTAGCCCTGTTCCTTGGGCTGATTGTGAGCGCAGAAGAGATATTCCGCGACCGAAAAATACTGAAACGCGAGGCTTTCCTCAATTTGAGCAAATCAAGTTATTTGGTTTCAAAATTATTGATACTCTTTACCATATCCGCCCTTCAATCGTTAATGTTTGTGCTGATAGCCAATTCGATACTCGAAGTCAGAGGCATGTATTTTACCTATTGGTTGGCGCTGTTTTCAACGGCAGTGTTTGCCAACATACTTGGCTTAAATATTTCGGCAGCGTTCAACTCGGCGGTCACCATATACATTATAATACCGTTGCTTATGATACCGATGATGGTGTTGAGCGGCGCGATGTTCAGTTTCGACAAGTTGAACCGTACCGTTGGCAGCATCAACAAAGTGCCGTTGGTAGCGGAATTTATGGTAACGCGCTGGTCATACGAGGCGTTGATGGTGCATCAGTTTAAAGACAACCGTTTTGAGCAGTTGCCTGGAATACCCGGACATCCCACTCTATACGATATTCAAAAACGCGAAAGTATGGCTGATTTTCGGCAGGTATATCTGATGCCTGAATTGGAAAATCGTCTTAATTCGTGTTTGGAAGAATTAAATTCACAAATAATACTTGAAAGAACCGCGTCTAATTTGAGCGCTTTACGCGAATGGGTGCAGACCGAGCGGAACTTAAATCCCGAAGCGCCGACGTTAAATTTTTCGCTGCTGGCTCCCGACAGATTCAACAGGCAGGTTGCCACACAAACAAGCGCTTTCATTGGAGACATGGAATTGTGGATTAGCAAGGTACAATCGCGCCTCAACTCGTGCGTTGAAGAGTACATGCGGCTACAGGCAGACTTGAATGATGAAATATTTATGACGACTTCGCCATTTTTAAGGCGATTACTTGCACAGAGGACGATACAGATAGAAGAAACCGTAGAAGATTTGGCGGTACTGTACGACGTGGTTATGTACGAAACGATGCTGAATCCGCTTGCAGAACCTTTTGACTATGAATTGCTTACTCCCGAATTTTTCAACATGGAAGTAGCCGCGCAACTTAAAATATTCATTGATGTTATGGCTGAACGGTACACTATTTCAGATTTGGAAAGACATTTGAGGCTTTGTTTGGAAGAATATGATCAGTTGGCGGCGACTGTTAGAATGGAAGGAAATGAAAACGAATTGAGGGTATTAATCAACGAGTTGAAGAAGGAAATGTCTCTCAATCCTTCGGCTGTGTTTGATATTTCGCTATTGACGAACGAAAATTTCAGCCTTGACGTTGCTTTTATGCTTAATGATTATCTTGATAGAATGACCGAGCGTTACATGCGGGAATTTGAATATGCCAATGCTGCAAAGGAAAATTTGATTGGCTTCATGCTCGACCAAAACGCGCCGTTGTACGCGCAACTCAAAAATGATTATCAAAACGAACATCTTGGCGATATTGTCAAAAAAGCGTTTGAAAAGAATAAAATATTGGAGTTCAACGGCGAATTAGTTCAGCAAATTGATCCGATATACAAAGATCCGACTACAATCGGCAAGTTCAATGTCAGAACACATTTTTTTGCTCCCCGAAAATATTTTATGGGACAGTTTTACGACACTTACTGGTTCAATATCAGCGTGATATGGATATATTCGGTGTTTTTGTACATCTTGCTCTACTTCGACGGATTAAAAAAATTTTTAGATTTTTTTGGAAAAATTAGTTTTAAGAAAAAAAAATAGTTTACTTTGTATTTTTAAAAAAAGAAACTGTATGAATTATAAATCATTGTTTATCATAGCCTTTGCATTTTTGATGCTGCAAGGGTGTAACATGTGCCGCCGACCGTATGAGGGCTTTGTAATACCCGATATGACCGAAGATTCCGGAGAATTACAGATAGATCCGGAAACTATGGCAGAGATGGTGGATAATATTGCTTCGCCGATTGAGGTAGCTTCTTTGATAAGATCGTTGGAAGTGCCTTTTTCTCAACGACATTTATCAAGCACGAGAAATGTTTCGAGTTTTCACACCGCCCATGAAAGAGCCTTCAATCTTGGCGTATATGGCTGTAATCTCGGATATTTGAACATGTATGGCAGGGTTTCACTCGTTTTGGATTATATCTCGGCAATAAGAACTCTTGCCGATGGTATAAATGTAGGACAATTTTTCGACTTTGCCACTTTGAGACGTCTTGCCACCAACAATCAAAATATTGATTCGTTAGTGCATATTTCTCAACAGAGTTTCAACAGAATAGACAGATACCTTCAACAAAACAATCGCGGCAACCTCAGTATATTGATGGTAGCGGGCGTTTGGGTGGAAGGGCTGTATCTGTCGTGTCAATTTTTGAAGGAACGCCCCGATGAAGGACGTTTGGCGGAAAGTATCTGCGAACAGAAATTGATGCTCGACCAGTTGATTCTCGTACTTGGTAATTACAGCAGAGAGCGATACATTGCCGACCTGATTACCGAATTGAACACTCTTAAAGTGCTTTTCGATCAAATCAGGATAACCATCGAGGTAGGCGAACCTCAAATGAGGGAAGTTAACGGAATGTTGACTTTTGTGCAAACCGATAAAAGTACAATTCATTATACCGACGAACTGATGCAGGCAATCATAGCCCAATCAGAAATCGTCAGAAACAAATTAACAAAAAATAATTAATTAAATCATTCAGCGAAATGAAAAAGATATTATATTTGACACTGTTTATTTTTGTAGTCACTGCGTTCTTTTCCCAGTCAGCGAAAGCACAAACTGAAGCGCAAAGAGTTGAATTATGTACAAGATTGGCAGGTGGCGCTACCTTGCAGAATAGTTATACGCCTCAACTGTTGGGCGCAAGCCCGGGACAACGTCCTCCAAATTTCAGGCAAGCCGTAGCATTTCGGGCAAGAAACGTATACAGAATAACCGTCTGTACAGACGAAGATTCGCAAGGCGAGGCTATTGTACAGGTGCTTGACGGAGCAACGGTATTGGGAACTAACTTGAGATCTGATGGCACAATCGTTCAAAATTTCGACATCGAGAGTTCCAAAACCGGGCCGTACATGGTTATGGTATCAATTAAAGACGGTAGAGAGGGATCAGCCGTGATAGTTATTTCTCACGTTAGATCAATGTAGCGGCGATACATTATTTTAATATGGATTTTAGATTTTTACGTCATACATATTTTTTTGGTTTAATTTGTTGTTTGATGAAAGCCCTGTTATTAGGGCTTTCTTTTTCAAAAATAGCATAACATTCAAATATTTACATGAACATTGCATTAATAGGTTACGGTAAAATGGGTAAAATGATTGAAACCATTGCCATAGAAAGGGGACATCAGGTAATATTGAAGATTGACGTTGATAATTTATCTGATTTTACGCTTTCAAAAATCGGAAATGCCCACGTAGCCATCGAATTTACTAAGCCTGAAACGGCTTTTACAAACATTATTCGCTGTATCGAGTACGAAATTCCGGTAGTTTCGGGTTCCACAGGCTGGTACGACCGATTGGACAAGTTAAAAACCTTTTGCAAAGAACATAACGGCTCAATGCTTTGCACTTCAAATTTCAGTCTTGGCGTCAATGTATTTTTTGAAATCAATCGCCGCCTTGCGCGAATTATGAACAAATTTCCCGATTACTCGGCAAGTATCGAAGAAACGCATCACACTCAAAAATTGGACGCGCCCAGCGGTACCGCCATAACATTAGCCGAAGGCGTATTAGCCGAAATTTCACGCATCGAAAAATGGGAATTGGACGACAAAAATTCAGGCGACCGCGATAACTCGTCTCTACTGCCGATACACGCTATACGCAGAGACAACGTACCGGGTACGCACAACGTAAAATATTCGTCGGACATAGACGAAATCGAAATTATCCACACAGCGCACAACAGAAAAGGATTTGCTCTGGGCGCAGTTTTGGCGGCAGAATATATCCACGACAAAAAAGGCGTATTTACAATGCAGGATCTGTTGAAATTATGAAGACGGTTTGACTTTTACAAGTTCGAGCGTATGTCCCATTTTTTCTTGTTTTGTTTTCAAATATTGACGATTGTATGGGTTTGGCGCTATTTCAATAGGCACGTTTTCTATAATTTTTATTCCATATCCTTCAAGGGCTATACGCTTCACCGGATTGTTTGTCATCAGCCGTATCAATCCTAATCCCAATTCATGCAAAATGCTTGCCCCTACTCCGTAATCGCGTTCATCGTCTTTAAATCCGAGGTCTATGTTTGCTTCTACCGTATCAAGTCCCTGATCTTGCAATCTGTAAGCGCTCATTTTGTTGTAAAGTCCTATTCCCCGTCCTTCCTGATTGAGATACAAGACCACGCCTTTTCCTTCTTTTTCTATCATACGCAGAGCCTGTTGCAGTTGTTCGCCGCAATCGCAGCGGTACGAGCCAAGAATATCGCCGGTAATGCACGATGAATGTACGCGAACTAAAACAGGCTCGTCCGGTTGCCATGTTCCCTTAATAATGGCTAAATGTTCCAAGCCGTTTGATGTTTGTATGAACGGCGTAACCTCAAAATTTCCGTATTTAGTGGGTAGTTTGGCACGGTCGCCCATCTTTATTATGGATTCCTTTTGCAAACGATATTTGATTAAATCGGCAATGGAAATGATTTTTAGGTCGAATTTTTTGGCTATTTCAAGCAGTTGCGGCAATCGCGCCATTGTTCCGTCTTCGTTTAGTATTTCAATCAGTACGCCTCCGGGCGCCAAACCTGCCAAACGAGTGAGATCAACTACCGCCTCTGTGTGTCCGGCACGTCTCAACACGCCTTTTTCACGGGCTTTTAACGGCGAGATATGTCCCGGACGCGCAAGATCTTCAGGGCGTGTTGCAGGATCAACCAATGCACGAAGCGTCTTTGCGCGGTCGAAAGCGGAAATGCCTGTTGTGCAATCTCTTATCAAATCAACTGAAATAGTAAACGGCGTACCATGAAGCGAAGTATTATGTCCCACCATCATATCCAATTCCAATTCGCGGCATCGCTCCTCTGTAAGCGGAGCGCATACCATTCCGCGTCCGTGTGTAACCATAAAATTAACAATTTCGGGAGTAACCGTCTCTGCGGCACAAATGAAATCGCCTTCATTTTCGCGGTCTTCATCGTCTACTACAATAATCACCTTTCCATTGCGTACGTCCTCAATGGCTTCTTCTATACTGTTCAGCATGTTGTTCATTCAGAATTTGAAAATTTTTGCAAAAATAACATTTATTTATCAGAATCACCCAAATTTTATTAGAACTTGCCGAAAAATATAATTTCAAAGTTATCCAAAATGCCTGAAAATAAAAGAAAAAAGATACGGGAAAATAGGCAATTTTAGTTCAATAGAAATATTTTTTAAATCGGTTATAAAACGTCTGATTTTTGTTAAAAAAAATACCCCAAAACGTAACCTTTTTCATTTTTTTTCGTATAATTAAGTAGACACGGGGAGTTGTTATAGCAAACATGAATGAGGAGCAGGAGAGAACGTTACATTTAAATATTTTCACATAAAATGTCGTAAAATCACAAAAATAATAGCGCTTCAAAATATTTTTAACCAAAATTTGATTAACAAAATAATATTTGAAAACTGAACATGGAATCAATTCGTAATATATATAAGACGGGGCTTGGACCTTCGAGCAGTCACACGATGGGACCAAAATTTGCAGCCGAAATGTTTCTAATCAATTACCCATTAGCCGAATCGTTTCGCGCAACGCTTTACGGGAGTTTGGCGGCAACGGGCAAGGGACATTTGACGGATCTGGCAATCGTGAAAACGCTTTATCCTTATCCGGTGGAAATTGTTTGGGAACCCAAGATATTCCTGCCCAATCACCCGAACGGACTGAAATTTGAGGCTATTGACGAGGCGGGAAATATTGTCGGTAGCCGGGTTTATTTCAGTATTGGCGGCGGAGAAGTCGTTGAAGAAGGCGCTGCGCCAAAGGAAAATGCACAGGTTTACGACCTTTCAACAATGCATGATATTCTTGAATGGTGCAAACAAAAAGGACGAAACTATTGGGAGTATGTTCTTGATAGAGAAGGCGATGAAATTTTGACGTATCTCGGCGAGGTTTGGGAAACGATGAAGGCAGCCGTTGTACGCGGGCTTGAAAACGAGGGCGTACTGCCCGGCGGATTAGGATTGCAGCGCAAAGCGTCTTCATATCACGTGAAGGCGGCTGGTTACAAGGCTTCGCTGAAAAGCAGGGCGTTAGTTTACGCTTATGCGCTGGCTGTTTCAGAAGAAAATGCCGGTGGCGGCGTGGTAGTGACTGCGCCTACCTGCGGCTCGGCGGGCGTGTTGCCGGGAGTATTGTACCATTTGTACAAAAGTTACGAATTTCCCGACAGCAAAATGATAAAGGCGTTGGCAACGGCAGGATTAATAGCCAACATCGTGAAAACCAACGCTTCCATTTCGGGAGCGCAAGTTGGTTGTCAGGGCGAAATAGGCGTAGCCTGTTCTATGGCAGCGGCGGCAGCTAATTATTTGTTTGGCGGCAGCGTGGCGCAAATAGAATACGCCGCAGAAATGGGACTTGAACACCATCTCGGATTAACCTGCGACCCCGTGTGCGGATTGGTGCAAATTCCATGTATAGAACGAAACGCCTTTGCCGCAGCGCGCGCGTTAGACGCAAACCTGTACTCCTCTCTTTCAGACGGCGTTCACCGTATCAGTTTCGACAAAGTGGTAGAAACCATGCGACAAACAGGTCACGACCTGCCAAGCCTTTACAAGGAGACGTCAGAGGGCGGATTGGCAAAACAATTTCAAACGATTGTATCCGCAAGGTCGTAAACTTGGAATAAACCGACAAAAAGCGCGTAAATCGCAACCGACTGAAAGAGCCTGACAAGACAAAATGCGCGAAGGAACGATGAGAAAGCAAAAAAAATAATGGAAAAAATTGAAGAAATGAGATGATTTTTATTGTTTATCAAAATAATTATTGTAACTTTGCCGCTGTAAGTATTTCAGAAAAATGGAACGTACGATTATTTCATTTGATTACGCTATCAAGGACATTCTGCGCGACAAGGCAAATTTCGACATCTTGAGCGGTTTCTTGACCGAGTTGCTCGAAAAGCAGGTAACGGTGCAGGAAGTTTTAGAAAGCGAGGGCAACCCTACAACGATAGACGGCAAAGTCAATCGTTTGGATTTGAAGG
>Ga0099364_10004187_pt1 | contig 21930 bp, 24 predicted proteins | sample TergutTh196P3_FD_73070 | JGI IMG/M metagenome (GOLD analysis project Ga0099364, IMG submission 73070) | Microcerotermes parvus P3 segment gut microbial communities from Pointe-Noire, Republic of the Congo - Th196 P3 | ecosystem: Host-associated > Arthropoda: Insects > Digestive system > Gut ...
CCCCCTCACCATCACTGACTCTGCTGGAGTCTCCTCCTCCACCTACTATACTGGTCAAATCTCTATTTCCTCCTCCACCTCCTCTGAGATCTATCTCTCTGTTATTAAAAACATCCCCTTCTCTCTTACCATCGGTAAGGTAGGTGCTTTTAATATTACTTTTGGTACTAACTCCGGCATCACCGTTTCTACCAACTCCTCTGATGAAATCATTGTCTCTGGTTCTCTTTCCTCTCCCGTCTCTATTCCTTTTGGGATTACCACCCTTGTCTTTACTATCTTAGATGAACCTTCCACTCAGGTACAGAATGTGGAGTTTGTTTAGGCGACAATAGCCAAAAAAAGCTAAAAAATGATATAATAAGATGTATGGCCAGAGACGAAAAAGTAAAGCTATTTATTAAGGAAAAAAGAGATTTATTTTGGTATATCCAAGAACCCAGAGAAGATAATGTAACTGATGAATTACTAGTAGAGACAATTTTGAATTATGGACGAATGAAAGATGTTTGGACTCTAATTGAATTAATGGGAATGCAGAAAGTAGCGACGACTTTTCGGAGCATGCTTTCCCAAGGACGCAAGCAAAACAACTTTTTCCCAGCAGTAAAAAATTACTTTCAATTATTTTTTAACCATTATGCATCCGGAAATACTAAGTAAGGAACAGGTCGAACTCTTACCTGTATTGCAACAGTTTTATAAAGACTTTTATTTAGTTGGCGGTACAGCTATTGCCCTGCAAATCGGACATCGCCACTCTATAGACTTCGATTTGTTTACCAACAAACTTAGTGTGGGACAGGCTTGGCAAAGATTTACCAAAAAACAACGGGCTAAGATAATTTTTGAAGACGGCGACCAAATACATTTCTTGGCCAACAAAGTAAAAGTTACTTTTTATGAATATCCGTTTACTATTAAGGCGAATATTGATTTTGATGGGAAATTGAGAATGCCGGACCTATTAACTCTAGCTGCTATGAAGGCCTATGCGCTTGGTAGAAGGTCAAAATGGAAAGATTATGTAGATATGTACTTTCTGCTAAGAGATCATTTAGTATTTGCCGATGTCATCAACAAAGCTCAGGCAATTTTTGGAGATATGTTTTCCGATAAAGTATTCCTCTCTCAGCTGTCTTATTTCAACGACATTTCATACGAAGAAATGCCGGTATATACGTCTAAAATTGGAATAAACGATACAGAGATAAAGAGATTTCTGACGCAAAAAGCTCTGGAGGCAGGTACCGAAGCCTAAAGTGATTGTGTAGGTTCAAACACATTTCGGACTTTTATCCTAGATAAATAGGAGAAAGGATAACGAAATGGGAGTAAATACTTATCAAATCTGTTCATCTAACTTAGTGGGTCGTTGGGGTTATGATATGCTCATGAAGTCATATCAAAATAGTCTAAAATATGAAACTAAAAAAGAGATTGTTGATTTTAGATTACATGTCTTAAACCATTACTATCAATTTGGACTTAAGTCAGTCCTAAATGCCTTCCCCATGATAGGTAAAAGCACCTTGTATGATTGGAAGAAAACATATGAGATGTCAAAGAGGAGGAAGGTAAGTTTAGTTCCCAAGTCAACCAAGCCTAAAAGATACCGGCAGTCTCAAGTGGATTATCGCTTAATACAGTTTATCCACGACATCAGAAACAAATGCCTAATAGATAATGAATATGCCCATTTTACCAACCTTACTACAGCAGAAATGAGGATAGTGCCTTATGATTTATCAAAATACAAGATTAAACCATTTCTTGATCAAGTAGCCCAAGGATTAGGTATTAAATCTATTGATGAAAGTACCATTGGGAGAATTATTACCCAAAAGGACTGGTACTTTAAGAAGAAAAAATTATTTCCTAAAAAAACTCTCAAGAAAATACAGAAGGATATCTTAAGAGCTAGACAAGCTCCACATCCAGAAAAACTAGGGTTTGCAGAAACTGATTGTATTATCCATTATGTTGGTGCTAATACTCCCATTAAATGTATTAACTTTATCGATGTCTTTGGTAAGATAGCCTACAGTCAGAAAGTAAGCTCTATTAATTCACAAAATGCTAAAGATGCTTTTTTAATCTTTAAACAACACTGCCTTGATTATTATGGTTTTGATATTTTTGCTATTCAATCAGATAATGGCTCAGAGTTCTTTGGTGATTTTATCACTTACTTTGATCAAGTAGAGCCTCATATTACTCAATACCATACCCTTCCTAGATGTCCTAAAATTAATGGGGTCATAGAAAGATTTAATGGTATACTACAAACAGAGTTCTTAAATCAGTCAGAGGCGGCATTAACTGGTGATTGGTTATCTTTTAACCAAGAATTAACCACCTACCTCTCATATTACAACGATAAAAGACCTCATGAAACCCTTAATCTTATGAGTCCTAAAAATTATATTGAAAAATACTGTTCCGAAATGTAGTGAACCTGAACAGGCACTTGACAAATGCGGTGGAAATAAATATAATGCTTGTTATAAACTCACCCGCTCGCACAGCAATGTCCGGCGGGGTTTTTCTGGGGTAGGAAATGGAGCTGGGGTGCTATAATACGAGATATGAAAAAACGTCGTTGTAAAATTATTATTGATGGGAGCAATTTTTATTTTAAGTTAAAAAACGTGGGCTGTGCAAAATTGATGAACGGGGATTTATCTGGTTTCTTAGAATCGTTATTATTGCCAAGTGATAAGTTGGTGGGAATAACTTATTATGTGGGACAAATAAAGGTGGATCAAACGACTAAGTCAGTAAAGTTACATGCGCAACAAAAGAAAATGTTGGCTAAGTTGCGTAGGGATGGAATTAATGTGTCTTTGGGTTATCTATTAAAAAATAATGGTAAGTATCATGAAAAAGGTGTGGACGTAAAAATGGCGATGGATATAGTGGTGGCGGCTTATGAAAAACAGTGCGACCAGATTATTCTAATATCGTCGGATACTGATTTATTGCCAGCAATTGAAATCGCCAAAAATAAAAAGATGGCGGTGCGCTATATCGGTTTTAAGCACAAACCCAGTTTTGCACTAAAGGCTAGAGCAAGTTCGTATAAATTATTGAGGGAGGACGATATTAAAGCGTTTTTGCCGAAGTAATGTTTTACCAAATGTCAATAGTAGATTGCTAAATTGGCTGACAAAAAGTAGCGATCAGGCCATGTCCTCCAAATACCTCGCCGCAACCTCCTCCGCCTCCCCACAACTAATTTCTTTCCCATAGCGCAGATATAAAGCTCTCTGACAAAACTCTTTCACTGTCTTGGTATTATGAGTGACCAAAACTATAGTCTTGCCTCTAGCCTTAAACTCCTCCATTTTAGCCAGACATTTTTTTTGGAACTTTTCATCGCCCACCGCCAACACCTCATCCGCCAACAAAATATCAAACTGCGTATGTATCGCCACCGCAAAAGCCAGTCGCACATACATCCCGCTGGAGTAATTCTTTACTGGCTGGTCAATAAACTCTCTAATTTCCGAAAAATCAATAATGTCCTCGATAATTTTTTTGGTTTCTTCCTTGGTGGAGCCCAGAATTATACTATTGAGATATATATTTTCCCTTCCAGTCATATCGGGATGAAAGCCCGCGCCCAATTCTAATAGCGGCGCAATCCGACCATTAACCACAAACTCGCCCTGAGTCTGCTGAGTTACTCCTGCTAAGATTTTCAACAAAGTTGATTTTCCCGAACCATTGGGACCGATAATAGCGAAGCTCTCTCCTTTGGCAATCTCGAAACTAACTTCCCTCAGCGCCCAAAAACTATCCATCACTCCTTTTTTCCCCTTGCCGATTAAAGCGGGCAACATTTCCTTGAATGTCTTTTGCTTCTGCGAGCGAAACAACTTCGAGAGATTTCTAGCAGTAATGGCTGGTTGTTTAGACGACATCTGCAAATTGTCCTTCTAGTTTCTTAAAAATCTTAAAACCAACTCCCAACAATACGAGGCTTAAAAATAACGCCAGTCCCAAACTAGTAAAATTAGGCCAACCACCGCTCAACACCACTTCCCGATAAGCATTAACAAAAATAGCCATCGGATTAAATCTAAAAATCCAGCGGTATTTCTCGGGAAAGATACTAACCGAATACATGATAGGAGTGAGATACATCCATAACAATAGAATCAGATTTATTAAATACTGAATGTCGCGATAAAATAAATTGAAAGCCGACAGCATTAAACCAATCCCATAAGTAAGCAAGTTTTGGATCAAAAGAATAGGGATCACCCAAAAGACATGGAAAGTGACTGGTATCCGGAAAATAAACATCATCGCAATAAAGACAGTGGTGGATAAAAAGAAATCAATATTTTTAGCCAAAATATTGCTTAAAACCAAGATTTCGCGCGGAAAATAGATTTTGCGAATCAGCCCCGCATTACTCACTAAAGAACCAGTGGCTGCTTGGAGCGAAGTGGAAAACAGGGTCCAAGGCAAAAGACCCGAAAACAAAAAAATCGAATAAGGAACGCCAACATCGGCCAACTTAAAGACAAAAGAAAAAACAAAGGACATTACCACCATCTGCAACGCAGGGCTCAAAATCACCCAAAAATAACCCAACACCGATTGTTTATAGCGCTGTCTGATTTCGCGCAACGTCAATTCCCAGAGCAGTTGGCGGTTTTGTTTAAGGGTAAAAGCGGTTAGGATAGACATGAACTTTCATTATTCTAACATAATTGATGTCAGCATTGCTTGGTAGGTATGGTTTTGCTCTTTTGCATGGTTTTTATCTTAAAACAGTTGTCGTGGAGGTTAAATAGCGAATAAACTTTTTAATTCTTCGAGAAGGTAATTTTTGAACTACCTCATTTAGTCTAGTTATCTGCTGTTGCAAATGATCAACTTGCCGGTGTAGTGATTTAGTTTGTCCGTATTGATTAATACTATCTATGAGAAAGGGATTGGTTAAATTATAGTAACCGGAGAATTCATCTATAATGAGCTGCTCTAGAAATGGTGAGTTAAAAAAAGATTCGTTGATAATGACTTGCGGCTCTTTAATGGCGATATCAAGCTTTCGCCAAAGCTCTACTAGACTACTAGAATAACTAGGCTGTTGTTGAGATAATATTTGATAATACTGAGGCATAACTATTTTAGTATCAAACTCGGCCTTGATTTTGGAACGTAAATTGTACTTTTTGAAATTATTGTTTAAAGACTTCATCTGACTGCTAATAAAACTGATGTCGACGTTCGGTTCATTAACGTTAATGAAGTTGCGAGACTTAATTCTATCGAATAATGTCTCATCCAACAGACCAGTGATTCGACCATAACTAGCCAATAATACCGGCAGGCCCGCTGCCCCCCCCTCTAAGACAACTTGTCCTTGACCAATAATACCATTATATGGTTTGCTACTCAACATATCTAATAAATTGTCTGCCCAGCCAATAAATCTAATATAGCAATTTTTTTCCGATTCGGCAATTTTTTTTAATTCATCCATGGCTGGTCCGTGCCCGTAAATATCTAGTTGCTGAATGCCCAACTGATGAGCATGACGGATAACTTCTATAATCTCTGCTTTTCTCACATTATCTAACCTTGCAACCATAGCCCAGCAATGGTTTGGCACTGGCTTAATATGCTGATAATTGGATGTTTTAATGGTATTTGGTAAATAAAATACTTTTTTTGCTAGATAAGCATCTTCAAGTGTTTGCTGATAATGAGCGCTGACGCTGACGATAGCTAAATTTAACTCGGAAAGAAAATATCTCTGCAGAAAAGTACCGATAAATGCATTATTAAAATTTAATGAGGCAATCCCATGCAGGGTGTAGACTATGGGCGTACTGGTTAAAACTCCAGCAAAGACGGCTGGGAACAAACTATAGAAGGGATGAACATGGATTACATTAATTTTTTCACTATGAATTATATCAATGATAGCCTGAACACTTTTATAGAATTCTTTTATGGTAATGTCTGGACCGAGATTGCAGTTATAAATTGGGTATGATGAGAGTGATGGATGAGGTTGGTAGTTTGAAAAGCAGAAAACAAAATCTAGCCTGTCTTTTAATGAGACAACTTGTTTAAGTATGTGATTTTCTAATCCCCCTCGTAAGAAACTCTCCGAAATGATTAGGCATTTTATCTTAGGATTTGATTTAATTGTGCGTTCCATTTGGCGATCCATTTCTCTTTAGAGAAAACTTTACTAACTGATACAGCGTTATTTGACAGTTGTTCCCTCAATTTAGGACTGTCAAGTACTTTATAAATGGCTTTAAGTAATTCTGAGGCGTTTGGATTAACCAATATACCGTTAAATTCGTCTATAATTAGGTTTGTTAAGCCTCCAATATTAGTAGCGATAACTGTGTTTTTGCATGCCATTGCCTCTAGACATGATAATGATGTTCCTTCTGAATAAAGAGTGGGAATAAGAGAGATATCACTTTGTTGATAAATAAGTTGCATTTTATTTTGATCAATTAAACTATGCTTTACCCTTCCTTTATATTTTTTTAATAAACCATTAAGATGGTTGTTGATTTTTTGACCATGAGCAAATCCAACGAAATGCACCTCTACTTGCTGATATTTGTTTAAAATAGTGGGTACTAGCGGGGCAAAAAGCCAATAACCTCTTTCATCTGAAAGTCTGCGGGGAAAACAGATGCGTATTTTTTGAGAGGTTAGATTTTGTTTTTTTTCTATTGGATGATATATTTGGTGATCGACATAGTTTGGAATATAAGAAAATTCTTTTGTATCATACGTCAATTCGCGGCTGAAAGTTGATCTTAAATACGAAAGAGTGTTGGTGTCGACAGACACTATATGGGTAAACTTTTGCAGTATTTGATGCAACCATTTTTTATCGAGATTTTGATGAGGAGTATCCCAGGTGACGCCATGTGAAATCAATATTGATGGTTGATGGATATCTCCTTGTTTTCCCCAGTGGGTATAGCCAGAATAGATGGATAGTCTAGATGATTTTAGTTTGGCGATAATTTTAAGATAGTCATTATAATTGGCAGGAATTCCCACTATGGTCATGCCCCACTGCTTTTTTATCCAGATGTCTTTTTTCTCATTACCACATTGAATTAAAATAACTTTAAATTTTTGTTGGAGAAATAAAGCTGTCAAATCTCTGCAGTATCTCTCGGCGCCGCCAGAAAAATAGTTAGTTCCATTTGAATCAAAAAATTGCGCTTGGAAGATATAAATGCAATTCTTTTTTGGGTGCCGATCTACTTGTTGAGAAATATGGTTATTTATTTTGTTCGCAATGGTATGATTGAGTCTTTTTCTGGTGATTTTTTTTATTAATGTGGGAAAGAAGTGGAGTAATTTATATCTTAAAACTAATAGTTTGTATTTAAGTAATGATGAAAAAGTTTTTAGTTTTTTCATCGAATTGACTTTCGTGAGTTTATGGAGCTGACTATCCTCTCTCCACTCCTCCCATCCCCAAACGGATTTTTCCAGCCTCTAGGCGCTGCCAATATTTTTTCTGCTCCCTCAATTATCCTCTTTTCATCACTCCCGCCCACCAAAATATTTGCTCCCACTTCAATAGTCTCTGGTCTCTCCGTATTTTCGCGCAAAGTTATGCTGGGCACGCCGAGAATACAAGCTTCTTCTTGAATGCCGCCGGAGTCGGTCATAATGAGCTTAGCTGCTTTTATCAAGCTCAGCATCTCTAAATAGCCAACCGGACTAACCATTATTATTCCCTCGTAATCAACTTCAATGCCCAGCTCCTCTAAGCTTTCTTGGGTTCGCGGATGAACGGGAAAAATAACCGGCAGTCCTTGTTGGCGAGAAATGGCGGTGGCGGCATTGATAATAGTAGTAAGATTATGTTTGGAATCAACATTGCTGGGACGATGAGTGGTGAGTAAAATCCAACCCCTTTCGTAGGGATCATACCCGTTTCTTAAATCGCGCAAAACGCCTTCTTCCTCGGCAACTAACAAGTTTTGCCAGACGGCATCGACAATAGTATTGCCAGTGACCAAAATCTTTTTTTGGTCAATCCCTTCTCCCAGCAAAATATCCTCTTGGCGCTTACCCACCGCAAAAAGCATGTCGGAGACATGGTCAGTCACCACGCGATTAATTTCTTCGGGCATAGTGCGGTCATAGCTACGCAACCCCGCCTCCACATGCCCCACTTTAATTCCCAATTTAGTGGCAGCGAGAGCACCGGCCATGACGGTATTTGTATCTCCCTGCACCAAGACCCAAGTTGGCTTTTCTTTTATTAAAATCTTTTCAATGGCCTCCAATTGTCTCCCCACCATTTCTCCGTGCTTTTTCGCAGCAATCTCTAAATGATATCTTGGTGATGGTAGACCCAGCTCCGCAAAAAAAACCGCATCCATATTAACGGAGTAATGTTGGTTAGTATGAATGATAAAATACCTCAGCTTATGCGCTCGACAAGCACGAATCACGCTAGACAACTTAATTATTTCCGGCCTAGTACCCAAAATGATCCCTATTTTCATTGCTCAATTATTTTCTTTAATTGAGTAAACTTATTTGTCCAACTATTTTCTTTAGCGATAGCTTTTCTCATATTTTGCAGTTGATCAATTTTATCATATTTTTCCTCATTCAAAGCCTTATCAACTTGGGAAATAAAGTCATCCCTGCTTTTTGCTAAATAGCAGACTTTTTGATATGTCTGCAATTCTCTCAAATTAGTACTCACCACTGGCTTCCCTAAAGCTAGATATTCAAAAAACTTAACCGGACTAGTGGCCTCAGTCAATTTATTCATCTCAAAGGGGATTAAACAAACATCAAACTTGTTGATTTCCTCAGGAACTCTCATAAAGCTTATTTCGCCCCGCAATTTTATATTAGCGTATCGTTTTGCGAGTTTGCTAATCAACGGATTATTATTTTTGCCGATGAGCCGGATTTCTTGATGGGGGTATTTTTGCGCCAAACTAGCTATAATCTTGCCGTCCATCCATTCTTCAATCGCTCCGCAATACCCAATAATTTTCCCCTCATTTTTCTTAAAGTTTAGGCTGGCAAAGTTTTCATAATTCACCCCATTAGTTATGGTAAATATTTTATTGGGCTCTACCCCTTTTTCTCGCATCCAAGCTCGTAAAAAATGAGCACTAACCACCACTTTGTTTGCTTTAAGCGCCATTCTCTCCTCCAGCTGGTCGAGTTTTTTTGCCTTAAGGGCAAATCCTTTATGCCAGTCAAAACATTCTCCTATCAATGTTGAGCGTTCATTTTCTCCCAACCAAGTAAAGTTCATCCAGAATGGTTGTTGCACCAGATGAGTGACTTCATTACTGTCCAGCTTCAAATTGGTCGCTGTTAAAAAATGTTCCCAAGATTTTTTAATCACTCGTGAACTTAAATCAGTAGGAGTTTGAGTATAAATAAAATAATTCCAATCCGAGCCCAAAGTTAATAGCCAGAGATTTTTTTTCTTTGCTTCAATTCTAAAAGGAGGTAGTTTTTTTTCTCTCTCCACCGTCAAAAACTCATTTTCTATATAAATGACTAAATAACCATCGGCGGCCAACCTGTCTGCCCATTCCTGAGGTCTTTGGTGACGAAAGTTATAGCTAATTGTGCTCCAAACAACCACAACTTTTTTATCCTTCCAGCCACTAAAGTCAGGAATCTCTCCTTCGATTTTTTTATGCACCGCCAATATTTTTTGCCCCGCAGCTTTGATAGTTTTGCGCAAAATAATACCCGACATAGTTCCTCCATTATAGCATTAACCAATTCCCCCCTTGCAAACTATATCAAACTATAATAAAATGCGTCGTTTATGGCGCGAATCTTAGTAGTCGAAGACAATTTGCCACTTGCCCAAACTCTAGTGTCTCTACTGACTCGTTTTCATGAAGTCTATAGCGCCCAAAGCGTCAGGGAGGCCAAAAGAAAAGCTCAAATCAACACTTTCGATCTGGTCCTCCTCGACAGACAGCTTCCCGACGGAGATGGGCTAGAGCTAATTTCCTATTTTGCCGACAACTGTAATCATAGTTTGCGCACTTTAATTTTAAGTGATCTAGGCCAGACGAAGGAAAGAATCGAAGGATTGGAGGAGGGGAGTGATGATTATTTAGCTAAGCCTTTCTCGCTAGAAGAACTAAGCCTGCGAGTGCAAGGTTTGCTGTCTAAAGACAAAAGACTTCCTAACAGCACTTTGCGTTGTGGAGTTCTGACCTATGATGTGGAGACTCGACATCTAAGCATCAAAAATCGTCTGGCCGTAATCTTAACCAAGAGAGTAGGCTCGCTGATGGAACAATTTATGCGCTATCCCAACCATATTCTCACCAGAGAAAGCCTCATCAGGGCCATTTATGACGATAATTATGGCCCTTCATCCCGCGATCCCAAATCCATTGACGTTTTAGTATCGCGCCTAAAAAAAACAACTACGAGGATATTCGTCATACGTGAATAATATTTATAACTTGGGCTATCAGTTCGTCATTCCCCGAAAAGCCAAAAGGCGCTCCTCTAGACTTGCGCCACCCGCAATACTTCCTCTAGGGTAGTAATCCCATTTAGGGCTTTAATATAGCCGTCTTGTTTCATCAAAAGCATCCCCTCTTTCATCGCCGCTTCCTCAATTTCCACCGCCGGCCGATTTTTAATCACCAGCCCTTGAACATTCTCCGTAATTGGCAAGGCCTCATAGATCGCGATCCGTCCCTTATAATCAGGCTCGGAAGAAGGCTTGTCTTTTTTCGGTCGATAAAGCTCCACGTCCTCAGGACGCTTATTATTTTTCTTACACCAGTCAACAAAATGTTGACCCAGAGTTTGATAAATATCATTAAGCACCGCACTGTCGGGTTTATAAGGCTCAGAAAAATCTTTATTAATCCTCCTCGCCACCCGCTGTGCCATAACCAAATTGAGCGAGGACGATAATAAAAAGGGCTCCACTCCCATATCAATGAGCCGCGGAATAGCCCCAGCGGAAGAATTGGTATGGAGGGTGGAAAACACTAAGTGACCAGTCAGCGAAGCCTGCACCGCCAGCCCCGCTGTCTCGCTATCGCGGATTTCCCCCACCATAATCACGTCCGGATCTTGGCGCAAGAAACTTCGCAACCCGCTAGCAAAAGTCAAACCCGCCGGCACATTAACCTGCACCTGATTAATGCCCGTCATCTCATACTCCACCGGATCTTACAAAGTCATGATATTAGTCTCTTTATCATTAATAATATCCATGGCGGAATAGAGAGTGGTAGTTTTACCCGAGCCGGTAGGGCCAGTGATCAGAATAATTCCGTGGGGCACATGAATGGCTTCATTGAAGTGATGGTAGGCCCAATCACTCATGCCCAACATCTCCAAAGTAGGAATGCTGGTCATTTTGCGAAGTAGGCGCATCACAATCTTTTCGCCATTAGTCGCCGGCAAGGTGGAGACCCGCAAGTCCACCTCTCCCTTGTCGGAGCGAAAATTAAAACGCCCATCCTGAGGAATGCGTTTTTCATCAATCTTAATATTAGCCAAGATTTTAACGCGTGAAACCAAACTATCTTGAATAGACTTGGGCAGAATGAGCTTTTCATTGAGCATCCCGTCAATCCGAAAACGCACTCGCATCCGATTTGCTTGAGGCTCAATATGCACGTCAGAAGTATTACTACCCACCGCATAGCCCAAAATCTGCTCCACAATTTTAGCGATTGGAGCTTGTTTAATCACATCAGATTTATTTAACGAAGCCAAATCTTGAACCGCGGCTTGGGAATTGACAATGGTTTCGGTTTCTTCAACCGCGCCAGTCACGTCGCTGGTAATGTCGGAGCTATAATTTTCTTCAATTTGCCGCGCCAAATCGCTAGGAACAGCAAAATGAGCCACCACCCGCTTGCCAGTTTTTTGTTCCACAAAAGTAATTGCCGATAAATCCAAAGGATCGACCATGGCTACCAATAGGCGGTTATTAGCCGTATCCAGAGAAAAAGGCAGCATTTTATAGCGCGTGGCCAAAGATTGCTCCAAAAGATCTAGCGCCTCAGGGGCCGAACCCGTTTCATTAACATCTACAAAGGGAATATTATGAAAAGCAGCCAAAGCTTGAATGAGGTCAGACTCAGAAACCCCATTGGCAGGGTCGGAAAGAAGTTCTTCGGCGCTCTTACCCGACTGCAATTGGATTTGGCGCAGCTTAGCCGCCTCTGCTTCTTCCAGCTTTCCCTGCGAGACCAACACATCATAAAGATTGCGCGTTTCATTTAATGCCATAACCCATTCATTATGATATAATGCGCCTTCTATGTCAAATGTTTTGCCCAGTGAAAAAATAATCCTCACTTTCGTTTGGAGCGAGATCGAGCCCCTATATAATAAAGCCATCTCCAAGCTTTCCTCCAAGGTAAAAATGGACGGCTTTAGAGCGGGCAAGGTCCCCGTAGCCATCGCCAAAAAACAATTATCTTTTGAAGCCATTGTCAATCAAACTTTGAGTACCATCCTCATCCCTAGATTCAACGAGGAGATGACCAAGAAGAAAATAACGCCAGTCGGCCAACCACAATTAATGGTCCATAAAGCCGCCGAAGGTGATAATTGGGAGGTAGAGGTCCAGTATGCTCTAGAGCCAGCCATTAAACTGGGTGATTACCAAAAATTACTCGCCAAGCATAAAAAAGAGGCTGCCAAAAAAATAGCTCAGCAGAAAAAGGCCATTCTCGCCCAGCACGAGGAACTTCAAAAAAAAGACCCCAAACATGAAATCCCCAATCTAGAGCCCACCACCGATGAGCAGAAGCAGCAGGAGCAAGACCAAATCACCGATATGGCAGTGGCCGGTCTTCTTGGTGATATCGAAGTTCCCGTCCATGAAATACTCATCACTCAACAAACCGAGCACCAGCTAGGACGGTTCATGGGAGATTTGGCGCAGCACAACATCGAAGTGGATGCCTATTTGAAAAATATTAATCAGACCAAAGAGGAGTTCATAGAATCAGTCAAGAAACAAGCTCAGGAGCAGATTGAGCTCCACTTCTTGCTCGAGGCAATTAAAAAAGATACCAAGATCAAGACTCAAGAAGATCTGGTGGATTTTTTACGTAAAATCTAGTAAAATACATTAAACTATGTCAAAAGAAGGCAATTTATACGAAAAATTAATGGAAGGTGCCGCGCAGTCGCCAGAAAAAATGGTCAGTCAGGTTTCGACTGACAATGAACAAGCCCCCGACCATGCTCAAGAACAACTCTCCGAAATCAGATTAAAAATGGCCAAGATTTTTAATGGTCAAAAGATAGATACTCCAGAGCCAGAAGGAGCCAAGTCAGAAATAGCCCCGCCCGCGTCAAAAAAGTCTCAGAGGAAAAGAATAAACTTTTCTTCCATCTGGAACAGAGCATTTGAAGATAAGCATCGACAGGCAGCCTGAAAATAGTTTTTAGTGTATAATATCATCATCGGTCTCTTAGCTCAGTTGGCTAGAGCGTTCCCTTGACATGGGAGAGGTCAGAGGTTCGAGCCCTCTAGGGACCACCTTGACAGAAAAATAAAAAATTGATACAATAACAGACTTGTGATTAAACGATTTACCAATCATTCTAAAAGGAGATCTTTTACAGCTCGGCGGGATAAAATATTCATCACGGCCAATCAGTCAATTGCTGCTGAGCAGTTGCGAGTCATGGATGAGTTTGGCAAGCCTTTGGGTGTTATGTCGAAAGGCGAGGCGCTCCAAAAAGCCCGAGCGAGCGAAAAGGATTTAGTCTTAATCACCGACAAAGCCACTCCTCCGGTGGCCAAAATCATCGATCTTTCTAAACATAAATATCAGCTTAGTCAAAAACTTTCCCAAGAGCGAAAGAAGTCTAATAGCCAAGACACCAAAGAAGTTCGCTTAACGCCCTTCATTGACGAAAATGACCTGCAGGCCAAACTTAATCGCGTGAGTGAGTTCCTCAAGCGCGGCGATAAAGTGCGCCTCACTATGGAGTTTCGCGGCCGAGCCATCACCCATCAAGACCTCGGGCTCTCCCTGATGGAGCGAGCCATCGCCCAAGTAGCTGATATTAGCACCATAGAAATCGAGCCCAAAATGATCGGCAAGAAACTGGTCGCCGGCCTAATGCCTAAAAATAAGAAAAAATAATATGAAAAAGATTAAACAAAAAACTAGAAAAGGAGTGGCCAAGCGTTATAAAATTACTGCTACCGGCAAGGTATTGCGCCGACATCAAAACATGCGTCATTTGCGCAGCAATAAGAGCAAAAGAGCTAAGAGAAAATATCGCCAACATGTCCAAGTAACCGGAAAGTTTGCCCGCAAAATTAAGAGAATGTTAGGATTAGCATAATATGTCAAGAACAAAAACTGGCGTGGTACGCCGCAAGCGCCATAAAAAAGTTTTAGCCGCCAATAAGGGTTTTCGCGCCGCCAATAATCGTCTCTATAAAAGAGCTAAAGAAGCTTATTTGCACTCCCATGCTTATGCTTTTGTTGGGCGCAAGTTGCGCAAGAGAGACCTCCGCAGTCTTTGGATTGTGCGCATCAATGCCGCCCTCAAAAACATCGACCCTAGCCTTCGCTACAGCACTTTCATCAATGGCCTTAAAAAGGCCAATATTGCTCTAGACAGAAAAATGCTCTCGGAATTGACCGTGAGTGATTTTAAGGCTTTTGAGCAGGTGGTCTCATCTGTGCTATAATGAAAGCATGAGCTCAGTTGAAATCGAAACCTCCCTCCCCACATCAGAAACAGCGACTCCGCCTCCGGAGGATGTTTTTGCTCCGGAGCAAGCAGCCGCTTCTCCAGTGGAAAATACCCAGCAAAAAACCATTCGTGAATTAGAAACAGCCATTGGCGCCTATGCCCAAAAAAAAGCGCAGGAAGGAGCTCCGGAAACCATTGCTATTGGTCAGGGGCATGAGGCTCCCTCCGAGCCAGAAAACCCTCCCGTATATGTGGCCAATGTCTCAGAACATGAGTATAAAAAAGGCTTGCGCCAAAGCGTCCAATCCAGCCTGCGTTGGCTGGCAGAGCAAACCAAAAAAATGATCAAAAAGTTTAAGGGCCGATTTGTCTATAAAGAAAGCTAGAGTTATTTCGCTCCAGCGCATTCGGCTTGCCCCATCTCCTCCTCAACCGCCCTATTAAGAACCAGTCCCTCCTCCCAGACACCTTCATTATATGAGACGGCCGTCAGAGTTTCTTCTTCAAGCTTAAAGATAAAAGTCTGACTGTTGAGAATGACTGTAATATCGCCATCCGGAGCTTCATCCCAAACACCGTTTATGACCTCAGAGCTCTGACTGTCTGGTTGTAGGATAGCCTGACCGTCAGCTTCCAGTCTGAGGACGATCACTTTGTCGAAGGTTTTGTCGTCCTTAAAAAGACCAGCAGCATAAACTCCCACCGGATCAACATTTTGTCGCTCCATTCTCTCCTCCCTCTCTCGATCCATCGTCATATAAGCAGCCTTTGCCCCCATGACCAGCAACAAAACCAATAAAGCCGCCCCAACTGGAGCCAGACCCAGCGGTTTAACCGTCTTTTTTGTTGATGGCTTTTTAACTGAGGTTTTCTTTGCAGTAGTTTTTTTCATACGCTTTTTATTGTATAATGAACATCTTATGATTGCAAACTTGCTCAGCGATCTATCTTTTTTTGGAGTGGTGAGAATAGTAACTTATCTTCTCGCCCTGCTTTTAGCCCTCGCCATCCATGAGTTTGCCCATGCTTTTATCGCGGATAGGCTAGGGGATCCCACCCCCAAATTACAAGGTCGCCTCACCCTAAATCCCAAGGCACACTTGGATCCTCTAGGCATGCTTTCCTTACTATTTTTTAGTTTTGGTTGGGGCAAGCCAGTCCAAATCGACCCTTATAACTTCCGCAACAAACGTCGCGACGAAGGATATGTGGCTGTGGCCGGTATTGTGGCCAATTTATTGACCGCCCTGCTTTGTTCTGGTTTATTACATCTCCTCAATTACGTAGGATTAGTCAATATCAATTTGGTTACTATTGTTGCTGTTTTTTTCCTTACCGCGATGCTCCAAATTAGCGTTGTTTTAGCGGCGTTTAATCTTATCCCCATTCCTCCCCTAGACGGCTCAAAAATCCTCATGTCCCTTTTGCCTCCAGAAAGCTCCCGAGCCTTTTTCGCCTTTGCCGGCAAGTTCGGCTATATCATCTTATTACTATTAGTCCTCCCCATTTTGTCCTCACCTTCCCCCATCACCCACCTCCTAATTCCCCTCACCACTTTTATCACCGAAGTTCTCCTGCCTTAACTATGCATTATTCCCTCAGTCGATATAAAGTGGGCTCATTGCGCACCAATTGTTATCTTTTAGCGCATGAAGAAAGTCGCTCGGCGATGATTATTGACCCCGGTGATGAGGGCGACATGCTAAGCGCCAAATTGCTCGAAAAAAACTTAACCCTCACCCATTTACTCCTTACTCACGGACACTTTGATCATGTGGGAGGGTTATTAGCCTTGAAACTCAATTTTCCCCAAGCAAAGATTTGTCTCAATTATCGCGATTTAAGTTTATATCAGCGCGCTGTCAGCTCAGCTGAGTTTTGGGGAGTAGCGGAATTAGATCCGCCCCCACCTCCAGACGTAGATTTATCCGGCATGACGGAGCTTGAGCCTCCTCTTGAGCAGTGGCAAATAATCCCCACTTCCGGCCATACCCCGGGGTCAGTATGTTTTTACCATCGAGAACTACAATTGCTTTTCTCAGGCGACACCCTATTTAATCATGACATCGGTAGAACTGATTTTAATTATTCCTCCAAAAAAGACATGCACGCATCCCTGCTCAAGTTACTCCAGCTCCCGCCAGAGACTGCTGTCTATTCCGGACATGGACGGCCCACCACCATTGCGGCCGAGCGCACCAACTTAAAAACAGAGTTATCCTTGTGAGCTTAGGAATTGCATAATGGCTTCGTGATGGATTTCTCGAGGCTTACTGCCATTAGCTGGGCCAACCAATCCCGCATGTTCCAGTTGATCCAAAATGCGCGCTGCTCGAGCATAACCCACCGAGAGCCTGCGCTGAATAGCCGAAGAAGAAGCCATTTCTTGATTAGAAAAAACTCTGGCAGCATCAATAAATAACGGATCACGCTCTCCATCATCATCAGCCGCCGTCTCGCTGCTACTTCCCTTACCTCCTTTGCCCGTAACTTTATATTTAGTGATAATTTCGTCTTGGTACTCGGGGCGAAACTCCTGAGCGCGCAGGTAACTAGTGAGCCGATTAACATCATCATCAGAAACATAAGTGCCTTGAATACGTATCGCCTTAGGCTTGTCGGGAGCCATATAAAGCATATCGCCATTTCCTAGCAGTTTTTCCGCCCCTCCCACGTCGAGGATTACTCGCGAATCAGTAATTGAAGCCACATTATAAGCCACTCTAGTGGGAATATTACCTTTAATCAGGCCAGTTACCACATTAACGCTCGGGCGCTGTGTGGTGAGCACACAATGAATGCCTACCGCTCGCGCTTTTTGCGTCAAGCGCACAATACACTCCTCAACTTCGCTCGGCGCGAACATAATAATATCCGCAAACTCATCAATCACCAATACAATTTGATACATGGCGCTAAAGCCCATTTTTTCATTATAAGCAGCAATATTGCGCACACTAGCTTGGGCCAGCCGTTGATAGCGCTCCTCCATCTCCACCACCAACCATTTTAGAGCAGAAATGATTTTAGGAATATCATAAACCACTGGAGTGAGTAAATGCGGAATATCCTGATAAGGAGTCATTTCCACTCGCTTGGGATCCACCAAAATTAGCCGCACTTCATGAGGGCTAGCGCGATAAAGAATAGAGCAGAGTAGGGCATTAATACCGACAGATTTGCCCGACCCCGTAGCTCCCGCGATTAATAAATGAGGCATTCTAGAAATGTCCGCAAACATGGGATTATTAGACACGTCAATACCCAGAGCAATGGTTAGTTTAGAAGCCGCGTCCTCCATCGCTTTTTGTGCCAGCATATGCTTGAGGGTAACAAAAGCAGCCTTATAATTAGGCACTTCAATCCCCACCAAGCTCTTACCGGCAATCGGCGCTTCAATCCGGATTTGGCCATTAGGAGCCGCTAGCGCCAGCGCCAAGTTATTAGACAAAGAGGTGATTTTAGAAACTTTAGTCCCCATGGCAATCTCCAGCGCATATTGGGTGACGGAAGGACCGCGATTAACCTCAGCGACCTTCGCTCGGATGCCAAAAGAATCAAGAGTGTCTTGAATCTTTTGGGCATTAGCGCGAATGTCGCCCCTATCAGCTTCGCCCGCAGCCGTATCCGTAAAAAGATCAAGGGTCGGATACTTCCAAACCAATTGAGACTGATCAATTCTCTCTGTCTGGGTAATAGCCAATTCTTCGGCCAATGGCGGCGGTGTATTAAGCTGGATCTTTTTTAATCCCGTCTCCTGTTCGCGCTCATCCATTTCTTCACGCAAAGGATCGACTATGTCCATTTCCGAAGCGCGAACCATCTTTTCCCCAAAGTCTTCGATATTTTTTCCTCGCTTCTCGTCATTTAACTCCATCTCCCCATTATCCACAAAATCCACCTCCGCGCCTTTTTTATCTAACTCTGGCTGCCTGCCTTGGAGGGCGATTTTTTGCGCTTGTTTCTCCAGCGAGCGCATTGTCCAGCGCTCCCAAAGCTCACGCCAAGAAAGCTCAAACATCAACACCACCCCCACAATCAACACCGCCAAACTCAAAATAGTCACCCCCACTCCAGAAATCAAATGCGCCAGATTAGTAAAAATATTGCCTCCGAGTTGACCAGCACGACCCAAAACCAATAATCCCGTCGCAGCAATCAAGCCTCCCCAAAAGAAATTAGCTTTCGCCCAGATAGCCTCAGATTTGAAGAAGGTCAAACCCGCCGCAATAAACAAAAACGGCACCAGCAGAGCAACAAAACCCAGCATTTGAGCCAGATTATCATTAATAGTTTGCAGAAAAGCTCCTTGTCCAGTAAAGCTCACCATCACCAACAATCCGCAAAGAATTAGCACCACCGCCAAGATAGAGGCCTTAGTTTCGGCTTTAGCAATATCTCGTTTACTCCGGCGCTTGCGACGTTTTCTGTCTGGCATAATCAACACTTATACTAGCAAAAAACTAACCATTTAACAAGTAGAGACTGAGCATATTATCTCATTATAACATATTATAGGACAAATGTCAAGAGTGACCTTCACCCTCAACCATATTGTATAATACCTGTATGCAGGTCAACAGCTTTCGCAGCCCTCTGGTGAAAAACAATGACGACCTCTATCAGGTCTTAGAGCAAACTCTGCCGAAAACCCTCGCCGAGCGCTCTGTTATCGCCGTTTCTTCCAAAATCATCTCTCTCTGTCAGGGGCGCGCCATTCCCATCCCTGAAGATCCTCAAGAAGCTCGTCGCCTCAAAGACGAGCTAGTTATTCGTGAGGCCGATCGCTACCACACCGGTTCGCGCAATTTTGGTATTTTCACCACCCTCAAAAACAATATTCTTATCCCGTCTAGCGGCATTGATGAGTCTAATACCGGCGGGTTTTTTCTCCTTTGGCCCTCCGACGTTCATGCCGTGGCCGCCGACCTTTGGCAGTGGCTGCGCTCTCGCTATGGCATTGACCAGATCGGTGTAGTTATTACCGATAGCCGCTGTATTTTGCTCAAGTGGGGTGTGCTTGGTATCGCTCTTTCTTGGGCTGGATTTCAAGGTGTGCGCTCCAAAATTGGCGAGTTAGATTTATTTGGCAAGCCCTTCACCATGACCAAAATTAACGACGCCGAAAGTTTGGCTGCCGCCGCAGTTTATGAAATGGGGGAGACCAATGAGCAAACTCCTCTTGCCATCATCACCGACCTCCCTCAACTCATCTGGCAGAACCACCCTCCCACTCCCGAGGAATTGCGAGAGAGCTACATTGAGCCGGCTGACGATATATTCGGTAGTATGATTGAGGCTGTTGACTGGAAGGCAGGTGAAAAGTGATGTGCAGAGAACTAATTTATTTTTATTGTGACTAGAGAGCAAACGACAGTATTTTTCGTTGGTGGCTAGAAGAAAGTCAGGGCCAACGCCCTGCAAGTCATCTTCTAGCAACCCGAAAAATATGTTTCGTTTTGCGAACTCGGAACAAGAAAAACAAATTGAGTTCTCTTGTCACCAATCCACAATCTCCACCTCAATCATCGGCTCCCTCTCAATTATCTTATACAAACTTTTCGCCAACCCCCGCTGCACCCCATTCTCCAATTCCACCACCCTAACCTTTCCTCCCTCTTTCTTCCCCGACAATTCCTTAATCAGTTCCGCCGTCCTGCTCTTAATATAATCCACCACTTCCTGTGCATCCCTCATGAACACAAACCCCCGCGACACCACATGAATGTCTTGGAAATCAAACTTCCCATTTTTGCGCTTCACAATCACAATAATCATTCCCGACCGCGACAAAGCCTGCCGATCCCGCAATACTGCTGGCCCCACGTCGCCCACACCTAGCCCGTCCACATATTGCGGTCGCAAAATAATCGTATCTACCAAGTTTATCTCGCCGTGCTCACTCAAGCTCAGCATCTCTCCCTCCAGCGGCAATAACACTTGCTCTCGCTTTAATCCCGCCGCCGGTGCCACCAAGTTTTTATACCGCACTCGATGGCGGTTATTGCCTCCAATCGGCATCACCCACCGCGGTTTAATTTTTTCCAGCAAAAACACTTGTTCTGGCTCATTAGCATGTCCGGAATGATGTACCAACTCATCAATCGTGGGATAAATTGTCTCCACTCCATTAATACATAGTTCATCTACCGCCGAGTAATAATTTACTTCATTGCCCGGAATTGCGTCGGCACTAAAAATAACCTTATCTTGTGGTTTGATCTGAATCTCTGGATGCGTACCATAAATTGCTCTCATCATCGCGCTTCCTTCTTGCCCCTGCGATCCAGCCACGATCAACACTAGACTTTCATCTGGATACTCATTAGCATAGGCTTTATTAATCATTACGCCCACCGGCACCCGCATTTTTTTCAAATCCAGCGCTACTTTTACATTTTGCTCCACGCTCCTCCCCACCAAGGCTACTTTTCTCCCCAACTTATTGGCCGCATTAATTACCTGTTGTATTCGGTGAATATGTGAGCTCATCAGCGTCACAATCAGCTTCCCTCGTGTCTCTCTCATCACTCTTTCCAGCTCTGGCCCCACCGCCGACTCCGACTTGCCCCATTGACCTCTCTCCACTCCCAAACAATCCGTCAAGCATAGCTTAATTCCTTCTTCTTTGCTTATTTTTTCCATAAACCCAATATCACACTTCACTCCATCCACTGGCGTTCTATCAATTTTATAATCCGACCCATGATAAATATTTCCCACTTTAGTGCCAATAATTATATGTTTGGTATCTGGCACCGAATGGGTCATGGGCAATAAACGCACATTGAAGTTTTCTGACAATTCTAGCTTTTGGTAATCAGGTAGCACTGTAGTCTCGGCCGTCGCTCCACCGTCCTGCAGTCTGTGGTTGGCAAACCCAATCGTCAGTGCTGATCCCAAAATCGGGAATGGTGGTAGTTGAGGGATAATATAGGGCAGCGAGCCAATATGATCATCATGTCCGTGCGATAAAATCATTCCCACAATTCTCTTTTTATCATTCGTAATTTGTTCTAATAGATAGCTGATATCAGGGATCAAAATATCCACCCCCGGTGTTTTTTGGTCGGGAAATCCCAATCCACAATCCACCAGCAGTATCTCGTCGCCGTATTCATAGACAAACATATTTTGGGACACATTGCCCATACCTCCCAGAGGTAAGACTTTTAGTTGTTTTTGTTTTTCATTTTTCATAATTTTTTCTATGTA
>Ga0099364_10004188_pt1 | contig 21928 bp, 19 predicted proteins | sample TergutTh196P3_FD_73070 | JGI IMG/M metagenome (GOLD analysis project Ga0099364, IMG submission 73070) | Microcerotermes parvus P3 segment gut microbial communities from Pointe-Noire, Republic of the Congo - Th196 P3 | ecosystem: Host-associated > Arthropoda: Insects > Digestive system > Gut ...
CATTTTAAAAAAGATTTTTGATATAAATAGAGAGGATACAGATAATTTGCGGATTTGTAGGGAACGATTAAATGTTTTTTAACACAGAATTTTCAGATAGTAATTCACTCCGTCTGCAATAACTGCGAGCAAGCTCTTGAACCAACAGAGTGCACAGAGAGAATGGATAATGTAAATTGAATGATGCAATTTAACTTTAAAAATAAATTATTATTGATAAATTATAATTTCTCTTGACTTTTTTGGTGAAAAAAAAAAACTTGTTTTGAGGGACATCTTATTATGCCACATTTTTATAAAAACATGAAACAGACAGAGTTTAAAGTAGGGGTTTTTGTTATAATCAGCCTTGCTATATTACTCTTTTCTTATAGTTGGCTCAACGATTGGTTTCTAGGTGGCAAAAATGAGATAATTCATGTATTATTTGAAAATGTCAGTAATCTTGAAAATGGAAGCTCTGTTTATTATCGTGGAGTGAGGGTCGGTAGAGTAAATGCCTTGAATATTGAAAGAAATGGAGTCATAGTCGAAATGTCCATAGCAAAGGGATATTTTATAGATAAAAATGCTGTATTTTTGATAAAGGACAGAGATGTAATGGGGACAAAAATGGTAGATATTTATCCTGGTGATAGCTTTGAAAGAGTAAATCAATACGAAATATATTACGGAGAAAGCGTTCCAGGTCTTGTAGATTTAATTTCGAGACTTAGTGAAATGTTGGAAAACATAGATATCATGCTTTCAAAAATAGAGTTTAACAATGATTTTAGTGAGAGGATTGATAGCATTATCTCAAACACAGACAATAGTTTAGTTGCTTTACAACAATTGATTTCAAACATAAATGATAGTGAGATATTTGCTGTTTTCACTGATTTAAGAGATGTTAGCTCCAGCTTTGATGATGTCTTAAATGATACTTCTGCCAATCTATCATCAACATTTACACTACTCGATAGCCTCCTTGTAAATTCCACTGCATTTATAAATGTTTTGGAGGACAATTTCACAAAACCAGAAAGTAACCTACATTTACTTTTAAATGACACAGAACTATACGAGAGCCTTTTGAAATCAACTAAAGAACTTGAGGCTCTAATAAATGATGTAAAAGAAAACCCAAGACGGTATTTTAAATTTTCGATTTTTTAGTACAGTAGGGAACGCATTTATCCGTTCCGAACTGGCAAAGGAGAATAAATATGAATACAACAGAAACAATTCAAACTGCTACATCAGAAGAAAAAAATGATGTAGAAGATATTGTAGTAGAAATCGCTGATTTCCAAAATGAAGAAACCTCAGATTGCCAAGATGATGAAACAACTCAAATAACTCATCAAGAAGCTATCCCTTTGAAAGAAGGTCAAGAGGAATCATTTCCCCAGACAACAGAAGAAAAACATGAAGACATAGCATCAAGTAGGATGAGTAGTATGGGTGGTAAAAAGAATTTGATATCACAATTAAATATCGTTCTTTTTGTGATACTGCTAATATCTATCGGGTATACTTTTTATACTGCTTCTGACAAACCTAGAAATGTAAAACTATCGACTAGAGCAGATAGTCTCAGCTATGCTCTCGGTTATCTTTATGGCATGGACTTGGTAGAAATACCTTATGATTTTGATATGAAAATGTTTTACAGAGGTATCGTAAATGTCGCTAATCCAAACATAAGTGTATTATCTGAAGAGCAAATCATGGCTTTGCTAAGAAATTTCTCAGATGAAATGTCTCAAATCTTTATGCAAGACCAAAGGGAATTGTTTTTTGTTAATGTAGAAACAGGTAGAGCCTTCATGGAAACAAACTCCTTAAATCCTGAGGTTACAACAACAGATTCGGGACTGCAATATAGAGTCATTACTGTTGGAACAGGTAGGCGACCTACTGTAAACGGAACAGTTGAAGCCCATTATACAGGTAAATTCTTGAGCGGTGAAATTTTTGATTCATCACATTTTAGGGGAGCTCCGATAGTTTTCGACATCGAAGAAGTAATTGAGGGCTGGCAAGAAGCTCTACTTTTGATGAGAGAAGGTGATGTCTATGAACTTGTCTTACCATATCACCTCGCTTATGGAGAAGAAGGCTTTGAGATTATAGAGCCTGGAGCTACTTTGATTTTTGAGATAGAGTTGATAAGTGTGGTGAGGTGAGGAATAATGAGTTGGAGTCAATATACATGAATTATTGGACTAACCTCAGCATCGAGTTTGCAAATCAAAAAAATTATTTAGATGAATTGTTTAAAATATATCCAACTATACCAGAAGGTATAAGAGACATTGATGTAAATCTTTGGCAAAAGGTAGAAGAGAGTTTTAATGCTAAAGATAACATAGCCTTAATAACAAATTTGTTGAATTTGAACCTATTCCCAATTAAAGATTCTTATGTAGCTTATTTGAAGAGAGATCCAGATGCAATGCAAAGAAATCCTAATACAGTAAACAGACTTTGTGGTAGATTGTATGAAATGGGCTTGGATAGTATGTTTGAGAAAAGTTCTGAACCCAAAGAAACAAATCGACAAATGGGACCATTATTCAAGCGATGGATGTTAAATGGTGGATTGGGTATAATACCAGTAGGCAAAGATGAGTTTCAAAAAGGCTCTCAAAATGCAATATTAAATGCTACAGATTCTGAAATGAAAAACTGGTGTGCAGAATATCTTAACTATACTGGTAATAAAGGATTAGACTTTGTAGGTAGATTCAATAAACAATATGTAGTTGGAGAAGCAAAATTTTTGACTGATTATGGTGGAAATCAAAATAACCAATTTTCTGTTGCTATGAACACAATCCAAAATAAACAAATCAAAGCGATTACAATAGCAATTTTAGATGGTGTGTTATACATTAAGTCAAATGCTAGGATGCATCGAACTTTAACCACCTTAAGTAGAAAATATAATATACTTAGTGTTTTATTATTAAGAGAATTTCTCTATTCATTATAGGATGTTTATGGAGCTTGTATATCCACAAAAAAAAACTATTCAGCAAATCCTTGATTATACATCATCATGCAGTTTTACAGGTCAAGTCCAAGAACATAGTCTTCTGATAAAGGGTGATAATTTATATGTTCTACAAAAATTAAGAGAAAATTTCACAAATAAGATTGATCTCATATATATCGACCCTCCATTTTCCACAAATAATACCTTTACTATTGGTGATCAGAGAGTGAGCACTATTAGTATGAGCTTCGAGGATGAAATTGCTTATGTAGACAATCTAAAAGGATTTGAATATTTGGAGTTTATACGAGAAAGGCTTGTTCTGGCTAGGGAATTGCTTTCTGAAGAAGGTTCAATATATCTACATATTGACTACAAAATTGGGCATTATATAAAAATTATTATGGATGAGATTTTTGGTATTGAAAATTTCAAAAATGACATCTCGCGAATTAAGTGTAATCCCAAAAACTTCAATCGTAGAGCTTATGGAAACATAAAAGATCTTGTTCTGTTTTATACAAAAACTAAAAATGCTATTTGGAATGACCCAATAATCCCTTATAATGATGATGATATTAAGAAATTATATAAAAAAAAGGACAAAAATGGTCGTTTATACACAACTATTCCATTACATGCTCCTGGTGAAACTCAAAATGGAGTAACATCTGGTTTGTTTAGAGGATCAAAACCTCCAAAAGGTAGACACTGGCGATCAGACCCTATTGAGCTTGAGGAACTTGATGTCCAAGGACTAATAGATTGGTCTGCAAATGGTAATCCGAGAAAAATTATTTATGCTGATGAAAAAGAAGGAAAAAAAATGCAGGATATTTGGGATTTTAAAGATTATCAATACCCATGCTACCCAACTGAGAAAAATTATGATTTAATCAAAATGATTATCTCTGCATCATCAAAAGAAAATAGCATTGTTATGGATTTTTTTATTGGTTCAGGAACAACATTAGTAGCTGCTCAAGATTTGAATAGAAAATGGATAGGCATTGACCAATCTGAACAAGCTATAAAAGCTACAAAATCAAGACTTTTTAAATTTAGTGAAGTAGTTTTCTCTGATTTTGAATATTCTTATTTAGAGGTAGATGATATAATACATAAAGTACTTTTAAGCCATGCATAAATTTATTATTAGAAAAACTACATGCTCAATCAGTCCAATTACACAGAGTTCATAGAAAAACTAAATACGATAAGTCAAAGTAATAATGAGATATTTATCGAGACTTATTCCTTTATTGACTTATTGTTAAGAGAGGTCTTAGAGGGTCAAGAGCTTGCATTTACAACAAGTAGAGCAAGGTTTTTGTATGTTGCTACAACTATAGACCACTCTATGAAGCATGATATGGAGAGCAATAATCCCTATCCCCTACCTCCAATCTCCTATCTTTTAAAAAAAGCTGGTTCTCTCGTTTTTAATATCCACAATAAGATATTTGATAGACGATATATCGTCAGTGAAATTGAAAAAAACCTTGCTATATATGTATTTGAGGAACTATATAATTATTTTTTGGTAGTAGAAATCTCTGATTTTCAAACTATCCAAATACTCTCCGAATTACAAAAAGTAGAAATTTACCAATATCTTGAAGAAAAACTTCAGCCAAAAAGCCCTAATAAAGAAAAGCTCGACTGCTACATGAAAGAGCTAAAGGTATCAAAGACAAAATACGGCTTTCCTCTATATGAAATAATAGCAACTGATGATTTTGGGGAGGAAATTAAAGTTTATTTGTGGATAGAAAGTGAAAAGCCTGCATTTCACAGAAGATTAAATGTGATTGTAGATTTTTATGTTGTAGGCAGGCAAATAAGGTTTTTTGATATATCATGGTCAGAAAAAGGTTATTATTTTCAAAATAACAAGACCAGCTTTGTTATAGAGCCTGATTTTTTGATTGATATTACAGCAGTAGCAGAGTGTTTTCAAAAAAATGACATTATACCAGAGTTGTATTTTTTGAAATTTACCCAAAGTCCAGTGTATAATCTCGCTATTTTGAAAGGTGGACTAGTCAATACCTTGCTTGATGCCGTGATATGTAATGATGATAAAGACATTGATTTGGAGGAAACTTTAAACTCAATATTGAGAAAGCAGTTTTTAAAAGTTCTTGATTTAACTGAAAATGACTTTAAAGCTATGCTAAAAGAGGTAGAGGATATTCATTTTAAAAATCTTATAAAGGTAGCTAAATTTTATAAAGGAAAAAAAATCACACTTGAACCTACCTTTATTTCAGCGGAATATGGCTTACAAGGTAGATTGGACGCTTTGGTTGAATTTCCTGATGACGAATCTAACAAAACTATCTTTGAGCTTAAGTCTGGAAGTCCCCCTCATCAAAATTTGTGGCAAAATCATTATGCTCAAGTGATGGGTTACAACATACTTTTAAAATCTGTTTTTAAGGGGCATACAAGGGGTCACAGTAGCATTTTGTACTCAAAGGCGTATAAGAATACTCTGAGAAATATTTCGCCCTCAGAAATATCATTTTCGCAGATATTGATGTGTAGAAATATTATTGTCAATAAATTGTTTCATAATGCGAATTATATATCTCAACTCAATACTCTCTTATCACAACTCAATACTAACAAGTCTAATATACCAAGCTATCTTCAAAATGATGTCAGGGATTTTTGTGAACTATATAACAGTCTTAAAAGCTATGAAAAGATTTATTTTAACACTATGACTACCTTTGTCTTGAAAGAATTGATAGCTCAAAAAATAGGATATTTTGACTCCTCAGGGGTAGTCAGACATGGTTTTTCTGCTCTATGGAATCTGAGCCTTGATGAAAAAATCAAACAAAAGTCGATACTTAGGTTGCAATTCACAAATCACTCAACGCTTGCGCATGGAGTGAAATCGCATCCCACAGATTTACTTTACAATAATGCCACTGCAAGCACAGAGTTAAATTCTGACCCTACGGTAGGAAGGCAACCGATTTTTCATTTCCACATAAAAAGAGAAAGCGATTTAAGTGGATTTCGAGAAGGTGATTTATTATTACTTTATCCTGCCATAAAAGAGTTACAAGTTACAAGTTATAAGTTACAAGAAAATCAATATCCACAAAGCCAATCGGATATTGGCACTACGGTGGTGGGGCAGAACGAGCTCACAAATCACTACTCACAACTCCTTACTGCAGACCCTTTGAGTGTGCCTATTTTTAAAGCTGTATTAAAAAAGATAACTCCTGAGAGTGTCAGTGTTCAATTTAGAAACGAGCTTTTGACCGCAGAAAATCTCAATGATTTTGAATGTTTCTTTGCTGAAAAAGACATGATGGAGTCTGGATATACCAGCAATATAGCTAGTATGCTTAAGTTTTTTAGTATTGATAAAGATAAAAGAGAAGTTTTCTTTGGATTAAAAGAACCGAGATATATACAGAATGATAATTTGACAAAAGGTATTCTGTCGAAACAAACAGAACTCACTGACAGAATCCTCAATAAAGCAGCTAAAATTGAGGACTATCTTTTAATACAAGGTCCACCTGGAACGGGAAAGACCTCAAAATACTTGATTTCCATAATCAAACAACATTTAACTCAAAAAACAACCCCTGTCGTTGTGCTGGCATTTACCAACAGAGCAGTCGAAGAGATTTGCATCAAACTCTCAGAAAATGAAATGAAGTTTATTTTACTTGGCACCAATCATACAGATGCAGAGTATCATATTTCGTCAATAATAAGCGAGGAGTATTGTTCTGACAGAATATACTCTGTCGAAACAATCAAAAAAAAGCTCTCTGAAACAAGGGTATTTATCTCAACAGTAGCAAACTTTCAAAACGAAGGTTATTATCTCAAAAAAAACATAAAGACGGATTTATTGATAGTAGATGAGGCATCTCAATTACTTGAAAATCAGTTAATTGGGATAATAGCATATTTCAATAAATTCATATTGATAGGAGACCATTATCAATTGCCAGCTGTTTCCACACAAAACATCGAAAATTTACATAAAGAAATGACAGATACAATAGGTATAAAATCTATCCAAGAGTCCTTGTTTGAAAGACTTTATAGAAGATGCGTTGAAAAAGATTGGCACCACGCTTTTGACATGCTACCAGCACATTATAGGATGCATAAAGAAATAGCTGACCTAGTTAATCCATTTTATGACAATAAACTAACACCTGCAAATCAAAGGCAATATTCACAACTTACAAATTTCAAAACACAGATCGTAGTGCCAGAGCTTGCCTCTGAGCATGTGAGTGTGGAGAAAATACTAAATCATAGAACACTATTTTTCCCTACAATAGAAAAAACATTTTCCCGTTACAACACTGAAGAAGCTCTTAAAACTAAAGAAATCATAATAATCGTTTATGGTAACAGAAAAGAAAATTTCACAGAAAACACTATCGGAGTGATTTGTGCCTGGAAATTACAAGTTAATCTTATTCACTCTATTCTTTCTGATTTGCCATATCATTCAATGATTACTGTAGATACTGTAGAAAGATTTCAAGGTTCAGAGAGAGATATTATTATTTATTCTACAGCAATATCAAGTCCAGATTTGATGAAAAACCTACAATCATTGACCAACGATGGAAAAGTCGACAGAAAATTAAATGTAGCTATCTCAAGAGCAAAAGAACAGTTTATTTTTCTCGGAAACAAAGAGATTTTGTCTATCTCACCGCATTATAAAAGAGTGATAGAGCATATTGAAATGAGAAAGAAAACTTGATTGACTTATGCCATAAGTCTCCACCACAATCCTTTACGACTCTTTATTCTCTTTTCCACTCCAGTGTATCAGGTGACTGACGTGTAAAGACACCTCCAACACCACCATAAACTTCTGGGAAATCTCCGCTCACAATATAATTTCCAAGTTGAACGCCATTCCCAATAGATATTCGTATCATGGGATTATTTCCAAAAACCCAGCTAAGCATTGATCTTAAACTATGTGGCAAATCTATACTGCTAAGTTGATTGTTAGCAAAAGACCCCCATAAAATCATAGTCAGTCCGTCTCCAAAGATGACTTCTGTAAGCTGATTGTTTGAAAAAGAATAAGTGCCTATAGAGGTAACACTATTGGGAAAGACTACACGACTGAGCTGATTCCATTCGAAAGCATATCTACCGATAAAAGAGACACCCTCACTGAGAAAAATTTCTGTGAGTAGATTGTCTGAGAAAGCTGATGGTCCAATAGTCCTGAGGCTATTGGGTAAAACCAAGCTAGTGAAAAGATTGCTACTAAAAGCACCCTCGCCTATTACAACGATACCCTCAGGGATATGAACACTCACTAGAGATTTATTGTGAAAAGAGTTTACACCTATAGTGGTAACAGGTAAATCATCTATCATTCTTGGAATAAACACTCTATCTGAGTTGCCTACATAATCAACAATCTCAATAGTTACTTCTTCAATAATCTGATAAGCAAAATCAGAGATGTTATTAGGTACATAAATCTCACATTCTGCAGTATATCCACCATCATCTGTCTTTGCTGAAACAATAGTGAGACCATAATTCAGAGTTGTAATCACTCCATTTAAATCCATTGTAACAATGTTTTGGTCGCTAAAAAACCACTCGATATTTTGATTTGTGGCATTTGGAGGTAAAACGGTAGCAGTGAGCTGTATCTGTTCAAAAAGCTCAAGATCGAGCTGAGTATGAGACAAAACTATGCCAGATACCTGTATTACAGGATCTGGCTTTGTGGTATTGTTGTTACAAGCAACACAAAGAATTGTCAAGAGTATTAAAACAATGTTGAATGATTTTATCATTTTCTTATTATTCTCCTTTTTATAAGATGCATGCAAGATGCCTGCGTTCCAAGTTTGAGATGCAGATAGGATACCTGCGACCCCAATATTTTGACCTTTTACACATTTTTTTGTAGCAGGGTTTTTGTCAACATATTTATGAAATAAAAGATTTATGTGAAAAATATATTTTAATAAAATTATTTTTATGAGATCCAGACATGATGTCTGTGTTCCCAAATCTATGCTTTCAATAAATTAATTGACAAAAATGCTTGATTAATAAAAATGGATTTATTAAATAAGAAAAAAAGGAAATTGTTTTATGAATCTCAAAACTTTATTTTTTACATTGATATTAGCCGTGTTTATTGTAGTCAATGCCTTTGGACAATTTTTATCAGATAATGTGCAGAATGATGCCTATATCACAACCATTCACAAGACGCAGGCTGTGGATAATCCCCATGACCTAATAGACCCTCTGATTTTGAATGGACTTCCATACCTGATACTCGATTTAAGATACACTCACCGCCCCAATCAGGCTCATTTAATCGAGATACCACCAGAAAATGAGGATTGGATAAGAGATGCAGAATATCATGAATATGATGACACTGAAAATTTAATCTCAACTGGTTTTTCACGCATCAGGGCAAGAGGAAATTCGACCCGATGGTGGCCCAAAACTCCATACAATCTCAGGTTTGAAAACAATGATGAATATCGACCTTTCTTTGGGATGCCTGCTCATTTTCGTTTTGCTCTATTAGCCAATCATGCAGACAAGACATTGTTAAGAGGTGAAGTTGCTTTTGATTTTTTAGGAGCTATACTTGACAATATGGCTTGGGTGCCAAGAACTGAACACCTTGATTTATATTTAAATGGAACCTACAGAGGTATTTATCAAGCAGTAGAGAATATCAGAGATGGTATTGACAGAATTGACATAGATTTGATTTCCTTAAATGATTTAAATGGTGGCTTTATTCTTGAACATTGCATTAGAAGAGACCCCACAGAATTCCTGTTTGACACCACTACTGCAAGATATTCAATAAACTTAACCCTGCCTAGCATAGATTTACCAGCTGCTCGACTTGATACAACACATCCAGATCATGCTATTTTAGTCGCAGTCAGAGATTATATGACAGAGGTAGAAAATGCTGTTTTTTCAAGTAATTTTACACATCCAGAAACAGGTTGGAGAAAATACTTTGATATTTACTCATTTATTGATTGGTATCTAGTTAATGAAATATCAAAAAATCCAGATGCAAGAGATATTTCCAGCGTTTATATGTATTACGACCCTGCCTTTGAAAAACTATTCAAAGGACCTTTATGGGACTTTGATTTGGGTTTTGGAAATTATGGGACATTTCAAGACATGTATGTTTGGCCAGGCACTGTCAGATCACCACAAGGATTTTGGATTAGCCATCATTCAAATGTTGGATGGCCTCCACCAGCAAAAAAGTTTTATCCAAGACTTTTTGAAGACCCCACTTTTGTAGCCGCTGTAGTTCAAAGATGGAATGATAAAAAAACAGAAATTGATAATGTTTTAGCGTTTATTGATGATAGAGTAGAGTATCTAAACGATGCTCAAATAAGAAATTTTCAAAAATGGCCTATAGCTCAAAATAGAGTTGAATTGGAAAAGCCTGAACAGGGAAACCATACTTTTGAATGGGAAGTAAATTTCTTAAAAAACTGGCTCTCTCAAAGAATAGCTTGGCTTGATAATGCTTTTAATCAAATGATTACTTTCAGGAGTATTCAGGACATAAGGACAAATCCTAATCTAAACAATGGAACTGCTGTCATTATTAGCGGTGTAGCATTAAACAATCAAGATGATATAACAGATACTACAAACGATTTTTTTGTCCAAAGCGGTGATTTTGGCATAAAAATCATTGGAAAAACTGTCATGGAGGTTATATCGAGTGAATTGTATACTCCTGGTATTTCTCCTCGACCAGTTTTTTATGTTTCACAAGGAGAAACTTATACTATAGTGGGTAATGTGAGGATTGCAAACGGAATACGCACAATAGAACCAAATGGAATAATCAGATCAGGGACAAGTGTAATACCAGAGCCTTTTATCGAAACGACAAATTATTTCACCAATCCAGAAACTGCAAAACCACGGACTGGGACTTTAATAGGGATAAAATCATTTTATCCAATAGAAGATTGGACATTAAATCAAGATGGATTTATAGATTTAATAAGTTTTCATGGAGATATCCGTGCAAGGTTTAATGAGAATATCGTTGATATTTTTCCCACCTCTTATTTTGATATTGTAGGGGTCTTAAATGAGGATATACAAGGTTTTTATGTCCAGATACTGTCCAATAATGACTTGATTTCAATAGACACTGACTTGATATTTCCATCACCTACAAACCTTAACGGAAATGTAAATAATAACAATGTTGAATTGCTTTGGGATGCACCAGTAGAAACGATATATTCTGATGTGCTTTTAGGATATCAAGTTCTTAGAGATGAAGAGCTTTTGACAGATTATCCTATACATGAACAGACTTTTTTTGACTCTAATCTAGTAAATGGAGATTATATCTACCAGATAATAGCTGTGTATCAGCTCGGAAAATCAAATCCGATTGATATTGAGATCAATATACTCGTTTCAGAAAACGATTTGAATGAACTGTCAAAGATTACTGAATTAGTTGGAAATTTTCCAAATCCTTTCAATCCAGAGACAGTTATTAGATTTAACATTTCACATATATGCTATGTAAAAATCGAGATATTTAATTTAAGAGGTCAATTGGTTCGGATTTTAGTAGAAGGCACTCATAATGCAGGAGAACACAATATAATCTGGAATGGACAGGATGATATGGGACAAGAGGTAGGAAACGGAATATATTTCTATAGAATGATAGCTGGAGATTTAGTTCAAACACGGAGGATGGTGTTATTAAAATAGGATATTAGTAATTACTTTTACCTCTATTTTATCACCAAATTTATTCTTTAAAATACTTTTCGAGCAATCTAAAGACAAGGAAACCACCACATAGAATACCAAAAAGAGAGCACAATGCTACACCTATTCCTGTAAGTGAAAATTGCCTGTCAATCCACACTCCCAAAAGGATAAATAATAAAATTGAAGAAGCCATCAGTAGACCTAACTGTCCAAGTAGACTGATGGCTTTTAAAATATCGTTATTTGTCTTCCACTTTTGATGTTGCTTGCGAATGGACATTTTTTTGCTCTGGTGGTTTTACATTTTCACCCATTTTAGCGTTTCCATTAAATGTAGCACCTGCATGGACATGAAGTTTTGAAGTAAATATATCACCCGTGATATTGGCAGTTTTTTCCATCTCAAGAGATTTTAAAGCAGTAATAATCCCTTTTACTCTACCAGCAATAAAGACCTCAGCAGCCTTTATATTACCTTCAACAATAGCTGGATCGGTTACACTGACAACACTTTCAGATTCAACATTTCCTACAATGTGTCCGTCTATCCGGATACTTTCTTTAGTTATTATATCTCCTACTATTTTGCAGGTTTTGCCCACAAGAGTATTGATATTCACGACACGATTTTTTTCTGGGAACATAGTTCCTCCTTTATATATTTTTATTTAATTTTGTACAATTGGTATATCCATTACACTGAAAGGGTCAATGGGGTCATTTTGGTGAAATACCTGTAAATGAAGGTGAGGATTTGTGCTAAAACCTGTGTTTCCTACAGAACCTATAAGCTGTCCTTTCTCAACAAAATCATTTACAGATACAAAAAACCTGTCAAGATGTCCATATAGGGTCTTGTAAGAGTTTAAGTGGTCAATCAATAACATATTACCTAAATATCTGTCTTGATATCCAACTATAATGATACCTGTCGCAGCAGCATAAACATTTTGTCCTGATGAAGTAGAAAAATCGATAGCAGGGTGTGTGTCAGAAAAGCCTTGACTAATAGCAAAATTAACTTTCAAAGGTAAATAATCTGGTATAAACCAATTTAAATGAGAAAATCCTACTATTCTTTCTGAATAAATAGATACTGCCGTTTCACTTGCCTGTAACAGACCATAGTTTATACTTAAATCTTGAACTTCATCAAGTAGCTCACCAATCTTATTCTGAAGTATATCGATGATATTTTGTGAGCTAGAAAGCTCCTCAAGTAGATTTTCTTTTTCTCTATGATTCTGGATAAGAATATAACTCAAGAGCATACAAAGGAGCAGTAAAAAAATAATGATTGTTATTAAAAAAAACTTATTCTGTAACACTTTTCCCTCCTACCAACCTACTCATTCTTCGTGGGGGTGGCAGATCGAGTCTGTAAAATTCATCATTTGTTTTGCCTCTATCAAATAATTGGCAAGTTTTTCAAGCATCTCTTTATTCTCAAAATGTATAATTATATCACCAGTAGCATTTTTTCTTTCTTTGATTTTTACATTCATACCAAAGGAATTTCCAATATTTTCTTCCATATCTTTAAGATATTTTTTTTCATAAATCTTTTTCTTTTTATGATTTTTACCTAAAGCTGTCCCTGTACCAATTTCATCCTGGTATTCTATGGAAATCGGTTCTGCACCTTGTTGATTGGAAATCAGTTCTACACTTTCATCAAAATGCCTTGCCTCTTCTTCAGCTTGTCTGACAGAATACTGCTTTTCGATAATTTCGTTGGTAAATCTATCTTGTAAATCTTCATTTAAACTCAGGATAGCCCTTGCATGTCCAGAAGTGATTATTTTTTTTTCTATCAAGTCTTGTATCTTTTCAGAAAGTTTTAATAATCTTAAAATATTGGTAACAGTAACCCTATCCTTATTCATGGTTTTTGCTATGTCTTGATGACTAAATCCAAACTCCTCAATCAATCTTTGGTATGCTTTTGCTTCCTCGATTGGTGAAAGGTCCTCTCTTTGGACATTTTCTATGATAGCCAAAACAAGCCTTTCTTTATCTGATACTTCTTTGATATAAACAGGTATAGTCATAATACCTGCAAGTTTGCAAGCCTCAAGCCTTCTTTCACCAGCTATCAGTTCAAAATCAGTATCAGTATGCTTTGCAACTACTATAGGCTGTATGAGACCATTTTCTTTAATGGAATCTGACAGCTCTTTTAGCTTGTCAGCGTCAAATGTTTTCCTTGGTTGAAATCTGTTTCTACGGACATATTCGACTTTTATAGTAGAAATTGCTCCTGTTACGGTTGCATCTACATCTTGAATGAGGGATTCGAGCCCTCTACCTAATCTTCTCATCTTTCTAATACTTCCACTGCGAGTTGTAAATAGTTTTGAGCCCCAATTGATTTAACATCATAATGCAATATTGATTTACCATGACTGGGTGCCTCTGATAGTTTCACATTTCTGATAATCACCGACTCAAAGACTTTTTCTTTAAAATAATTTTTTACTTCTATAGCTACTTGGTTTGATAGATTCAAGTTTTTTACAAACATAGTCAATAATACCCCAAATATCTTTAAATTGGGATTTAAATTTTTTTGAATCAAACGAATAGTATTAAGTAGCTGGCTGACTCCCTCTAAAGCATAATATTCACATTGGATTGGAATAATCAGGTCTGTACATGCTGTCAGAGCATTCACAGTGAGTAAACCGAGAGAGGGTGGGCAGTCTATAAAAATAAAGTCATATTCGTCTTTTAAAGGATAGATAGCTTCCTTGAGTTTATGTTCTCTGGCAAATTCTTTGACTAAATCAATCTCTGCTCCAATAAGGTCGATATTACTACCTATCATGTAAAGATTTTCTATTTCTGTCTTTAAAACTGCTTTTTGGGTCAAATCCTTATTGAGAATGATGTCGTAGGAATGATACTCGAGATTTGTCTTGTCTATACCTAGACCAGAAGTCGCATTTCCTTGCGGGTCAAGATCTATCAGTAGCACTTTTTTCTCATAAATGCTCAAAGCTACCGATAGATTGACAGCTGTTGTGGTTTTACCGACACCACCTTTTTGATTAACAATAGTAATTATTTTGCCCATATTTTATCTCTCTTCTTTGATAATCCCAATATGGATTATTGCTTGGTTGTGAGTAGTGATAGTTTTATTATCCTTCTTTGACCCAAAATTTTTATATCCAAGGGGTATACTCTTGTTTCTACATTATAAATCCTGTCGAGCAGAGGTAAAGAGGTCAAAACATCATCAATTTTTACAGCTTTATAAAAAAAAACATTTCCACCTTTTTTCAGGACTTTTAAAATAGCTTTTAAGAGTGTTTCTGTCATTTTTACAGACCTACAAACCACTATGTCAAAATATTCTTTATATATGTCCATTTCTCTGTCCTCTAAACGATTTGAGAGAAAAGAAACATTGTCAAGCTTCATCTTCGAAACTATTCTCTTTAATTCATCAATTTTCTTTTTAGTGCCATCTAAAAAAGTCATTTTACATTCAGGACAAAGTATCTTAATAGGGATACCAGGCAAACCTCCACCTGTTCCAAAATCAAGGACACTTTTATTTGAGAAGTCCTTATATACCTCAAATATACTCACAGAATCAAGAAAATGTTTTGTCCATACCTCATCAATTCTCATCTTTCTTGAAAAGAGGTTAATTTTTTGATTTGCTTGAACTAATTCATTGTAATACATATCAAAAGAAACCTCTGTGCTTTCAGAGCAAAGTCCAAGTCTCCTTAAATAATTTTCAAAACAAAGTCTTTCTTCTTTCATTTGAACAAAAAATTTAAAGTATTAAAAAATGTCAAATGATTTTTGTAATTAGTATTTACCTATTACAAATTATGAATAACTACCTGCTCAATGACAGCTTAATAATCTTTTCAATGAGATGATTATATTCAATAACAAATTCTTTTGCTGCAAGAGGTAATAGACTTTCCTCTCTCAAACCAGGCAATGTATTAATCTCTAGAAAATAAAAATCATCCCCATCAAAAATGAAATCAACTCTTCCATATATCGAACATCCAGCAGAATAAAATATATTCAGAGCTTGTTTTTTTAGGAGTTCTTCCTGTTCTTTAGTCAAATTTGCAGGACAATCATACTGTGTTTTACCAGCTGTATACTTGTTTTCATAAGTGTAGAAACCTGTCTTTGGTTTTATCTCGACTATAGGTAGGACATCATGTCCCAGCATACTGACGGTTAATTCGCGTCCTTTTATGTGTTGTTGGGCTAAAATGAACTTATCAATGGTAAGTGCGTCTCTTATAGCAGTAAGCAAATCATGTTCATTGTGAACTATATGGACACCTACTGAAGACCCTGAACTATTTGGCTTTATCACAATAGGATAATTTATATAATCTATCAATTCCGTGATGTCCTTAGGGATTTCGTTCAGTAGCCTCTGTCTTGGTATTTTTACATTGTTTACGATTGCGACATAAGTAGCTAAATATTTATCCATAGCCACAGAACTTCCTTGATGGTCTGATCCAGTGTATTTTAAATTCATCATTTTCATGAGAGCTTGCATGGTCCCGTCTTCACCCTCAGCTCCATGAAGTCCAATAAAGACTAAATCTGGATTTAAGACTCGTAATGTTACTATTAAGTCTTCGATGACCATAAATTCAGCCGTGTCTATGACATGGATAGTGTGATTTAGTGAATTGATTGCCCTTTCAATTGCTTCTCCACTTTTCAACGAAATATCTCTCTCAGGTGAAAATCCACCTTTTAATAAAACAATATTCATAGTTTTATCCTCAATTTTCTAATTACAAATTATATTTCACAAATTACAAATATTCCCTCTGCCTTCATCATATTGGGATAGTGGCGAGCTTTGACACTGCTTGGGGGATACAATCTAGTCGAATTATTTTTCAAAAAACTCTTCTATCAAGTCATTGATTATTTTTCTGTCCTGTATCAATAGATTGATTTGGTCAATCATTAGAGCAGCCTCATGGTTTCTGATAGGAGCAGCTACAAAAAAGGGAATAGGAAAGAGGTCGATGTCATAATAGGAAATATTCATTTTGTGGCTACCTTCTGTCTCAACTAAATAGTCAAGACCTTTTTTTCTTTCTTCAATGACAAAAACTACTTCCTGATTTACTAGTCTTTGCATACTTTCTTGATTGTTGTTTGAGTAGAATACCGTAAGTCCCGCCCTACGAAGATTAGTCTCAAAAGGATATCTTGGATATGAGCCAACAACATAAGTTTTCAAATCAGTGAGTTCATTTATTTCAAGATAATCATAGATTCTTGTATTGTAAAAAACTTTATGTGTGGCTACATAAAGTGTGTCTGAAAGTAAGATTCTATTTGACATATTTCTTGGTCTCATATAAGGGAAAATGATGATATTTTCCTCATCATCAATCCTTTGCATAGCTTCGAGGTGAGTAACATATTCATACTCAAAATCTACATTGAGGATTTCCATGATATTTTTCATCAGATGGAAAGCGATATGGTCTTTATCTTCAATTGTGTCAAGGTGGTCATTGGGTATGAATAACACCTTTGAGGCACATAAAATAGATAATGAAATCAAAAAAAGAGTAAAAATATTGATTTTCTTGGTCATTTTTTTCCTTTTATTTACTGATTGGAAGTCAGCTCTACATTTTATTGTTTGGTTGTGTATGAATGTCGATAATTTTGTCTTTTTCAAGGTATTTGATGGTTTTGTATTCAGTGATGTTCTTTATTTTTTCAATTTTTTCAGAAATACTTTGAATATTTTTGATGATTGTCTGTATTGGTTTTTCAAGTGAAGGATGCTCGTTTGCTTTTTCGAGAAGCATTTCTGAATACCCTAAAATGATTTGTAAGGGCTGATTAAGTTCGTGAGATACTGCACCTGCCATTTCGACTACACTATTTAGTTTCTCAGCTCTAATTTTCTCTTCGTGAGCATCTTTAAGCTGTGAAATATTTTCACCTACCTTTACAAAATGAGTTATTTTTCCTGCTTTATTCTTTATTGGTGCTATGGAGGCAAGTTCCCAATAAAACTCACCTGATTTTGTCTTGTTGTAAAACTCACCTGTCCATTTTTTCCCTGAACTAATTGTTTCCCAGAGAGTTGTATAAAAACCGTTATCTTGATTTCCAGACCTAAACAATTTAGGGTAGTGTCCCCTCAGCTCTTCGAGAGTAAATCCTGATATTTCAATCATTTTAGGATTTGCATATTCTATTTGCCCGTGTAAATCAGTGATGACAATCAAGCTGGGGTTTTGTTCGACAGCTTGTATCAGTTTTGAAAGAAAGAGTTCTTGATTTTTTCTTGTAACAGCATGATGACAAGCTATAGGTATCATTTGTATATAAGCTCCCTCAAAATCCTTCACGAGAAAGTCATATGCACCATCCTTCATAGCATTGACTGCGAGTCCCAGATCATTTAAGCCAGTGATAATAATCACAGGTATATCTGGAAAATTGTTTATAAACTCAACTCCTGTCCCATCCCCCAAAAAATAGTCTGTTACAATCACATCTACATCATTTTTTGAGATGATATCCAGAGCATTTTTAAAAGAATCAGCAAAGAGGTGTTTAAACTCATCGGTATTAATAACACTCCTTTCCAAAGCCATTCTGTCGACATAATCATCTTCTACGATTAATACTGTTTTAATCATTGTTTATTCCTTTAGGGACTTGAACTGTGTCCCAATATTTTATGACGATTTTTAAATTTTCTACAAAGGTGTTAAAAGAGATAGATTTAGTGATATATCCGTTTACAAAATATTTATAAGCGTTTGAAATATCGTTTTCTTCTGCCGATGTTGATAAGACGATTATCGGAAAAAAAAGTCTGTCTCTTTTGTCTATCATGACTTTTAGTAGGTCAATTCCACTCATTCGTGGAGTATTTAAATCAACAAACATTATGTCTGGACCATAAAGAGATACATTTTTTTTATCTGATAATGAATTATCATCATAATACTGAAGAAACTCTTCACCGTTTGTAAATATGGTTAATTTGTGAGCTACATCAAGCTGTTTTAAAGCCCTTTTAAAGACCATAATATCAATGCTATCATCTTCTATCAAAAAGATATTTAACTCTTTTGACTGCTTTTCCATTGTCACCTTATTTGCCGATTAGAAATCGGCTCTACAATCTATCTCCATTTTCTATGAACCCAAAACCAAAGGTGAGGGTATTTTTTTATATACTCCTCGATAAAGAAATTTATATGCCTCGTTTTGTCAAGGATAATCTCATTTTTAGCTAAAAGTGGCTCTGAACCCTCTATTGATACAGGTTCTTCGCATACAAAAAAATCACTGAATATAATTTTATGTTTTCCATTTTCATCTCTTACATCAAAAGCCACTATTATTGGTGTTTTGAATCTGTGGCTTATCTGAGCAGCAGAGGTATAGGTCTTTGTTTTATGTCCCATAAAGTCTGTCTCTACACCTTGATTGGTGGCGTATTGGTCTACTAAAAAGACAACAACTTGATTTTTTTTTAGAGCTAAAACGATGTTTTTAAGGGCATTTCGCATCTCTATAGTTTTAATGCCTGATGCTTTTCTTTTTTTATCCAAATAGTCATTAAATAATTTATTTCTCTGATTCTTTACTACTCCATAAACTTCAGAATATTCTTTTGCTACAATTTTTGCTCCAATTTCCCAATTGCTAAAATGAGCAGATACTATCATGACGCCTCTTCCAAGTGCAAGAGCTTTTTTTATTTCTTCAAAATTTTCAAGCTCTATCTTGTTTTGAAAATAACTATCCTCAAAAATAAATACTTCAGCTACAGTAATAGCAAGCTCTGAGTATATTTTCTTTATGAGTTCTTTTATTTCTCTACTTGATTTTTCTGGAAAACATAGTTTTAGTTGTCTGGTAACAATTTTCTTTCTAATGCCAAAAATGTAGCCAAATAAATAGAAAAGAAATTTCAAGAGAACTATAGAGAGAAAGCAAGGTAATATTTTAAAGATTGTTACTGACAGGATAAAAGCGGTATATTCGAGGATGTCTTTTAGTTTTTGCATGTTAAAATAATCATTTAGAAATTTATTAAAAAATAATTTTAATTATCAAAGAACTGTTGTTTTACTTTCAATATTTCGGCAATAGTGTATAAAGAGCCAGTGATAACTATCATTTCATCGTCATTTTTTACAGTAGAGAGACATTTTTTTAAAGACTCTATCAAATCGTCATCAGCAAAATATTTTGTGCCACAAGCTATAGCGACATCTACCTGATCTTGTATATCTGCTGCTCTATCCGAATGGTTTTTTGAGATATAAATGGTTTTAGCGATAGAACAAATTTCACTAATCATTTTATCAAGCTTTTTATCTCTCAAGATGGCAACTAAAAAATGATATTTAAAGTGAGGAAATATCTCTTTTATATTTTTAATCAAAGTAGAAACTCCCTCCTCATTGTGAGCTCCATCTATGACAACAAGAGGCTTTTGGGATAAAATTTGAAGTCGACCTTGCCAATTTATTTTCAATAGAGCTTTTTTTATTGTATCTTTTCCCCCCACCTCTACAAAGCGATTATCTCTATCAGGATATTCAAGGAAAGATTTATTATTTACATTCTTCGTGAGAGTGGATGTTAAATCGAGATAAATAAAAAAACCTGTCAATGCCAGAGCTGCATTATGAGCTTGATGATTACCGAGTAGGTTCAATTTTAAATTTTTAAGTTTTATATCATATTTTGGAAAGCTATAATCAAAGGAAGTTCCCTCAGCTGAAACCCTTATATTTTCTACAAAGAAATCTTTATCAAAAAGAAAATAAGGGGCATTTAGAGAAACAGCTTGCTTTAAAATCACATTCAAGGCTTTTTCAGGTAAAGCACCAATGACTATAGGGACACCACTTTTAATGATGCCTGCTTTTTCAAAAGCGATTTTTTCTATTGTGTTACCGAGTGTTTTTAAATGGTCAAAAGAAATAGATGTAATGATTGAAACAGTAGAATTAAAGGGATTTGTGCCATCTAACCTACCACCGAGACCTACCTCAAAAATTGCAGTGTCGACTTTTTTATCTACAAAATGCTGAAAGGCAAGAGCTGTAGTTATCTCAAAAAAGGAAGCTTCGGTATCATCAAAATGACTGCAATAAGCTTTATAAAGCTGCATCACCTCTTCTGAAGTGATATTAACACCATTTATCCGAAATCTTTCTGTATAATCGACAAGATGAGGTGAAGTATTCAATCCAGTGTTGAATCCATGAGAAAGAAATAATATCTCTGAAATTGCTGCTGTAGACCCTTTACCGTTTGTTCCCGCTATATGTATACCATTGAGTTTTTTTTCTGGATTTCCTAATCTCGAAAGAACATCATACATCCTCTCTAAACCCAATTTCACATTTGGGGAATGTCTTTTGTAAATATACTCTAAAAAGTTTTTATACTCCATCTCTTTTTTTGTAAGGAAAGGTTTTATCCGTTCTGTTTTATTTCATTGATACTATAATTTTCGAAACGGATATATGTGTCCGCTCTGAAAAGTAGAATTACCGATTTCCCCCCCCCCCACTCTGTAAGCTACATGGAGAGGGGGGGATAATGACTTTTTATAGTGGACAAAAAAATCAGTTCTCTACAAAACTATGTTTCTTCTTGATGGTTCATCATCACTATGTTGTGTATAGCCCGTAATAGATGCAAATATAGGCAGGATGCCTTTTTTCAAAGTGATAATTACCTAACTATTCTGAATGCAAAATATGGTCTGGATGGACAGAAACATTGAAACATTCTACATGAATTTGTTCTGTTTCAGGATCTACAACCACACTATATTTTCCTTGATAAGGACAAATAATGTTGGATGTCCTAAGATACCTTGTCCGAGTTAAATCATCGACAGTTCCGACAAAAATCTGCTCTCTGTCTCTCATGTATTGCTCAGCAGCATATCTTACTTCGAGCATGTTGTTGATACATTCTTCAGTTTTCTCCCGAGATTGCAAATCAAAAAACTGAGGTAAGGCAAGCACAAATACAAGACCTAAAAAGAATATCAAGGCTAATATCTTGTAAACACTGAAGCCATATTGGTTCATTTTCATAAATAACTCCTTTTCTTTTTTAATCATTTTTTTT
>Ga0099364_10004189_pt1 | contig 21927 bp, 16 predicted proteins | sample TergutTh196P3_FD_73070 | JGI IMG/M metagenome (GOLD analysis project Ga0099364, IMG submission 73070) | Microcerotermes parvus P3 segment gut microbial communities from Pointe-Noire, Republic of the Congo - Th196 P3 | ecosystem: Host-associated > Arthropoda: Insects > Digestive system > Gut ...
ATTCTTCACTCTTATCTCTTCATTACCCACTCCCCAACATCTTTCAACACTTCGGGCGAAAATGTTTGCTCTATTGTGGCGTAGTTTGCCGGCGAGCCGGTATTACATTCCTGGAAAAGATGGTTCAGTCCGGGATACTCTTTTATGGTTACCTGCCTGTTGCTGCCTCTTTTGAGCGCTTCGCTTATTGCCGTCAGGTTTTCTCTTGCGGGTACCTGCAAATCCTTGTCGCCATTGACTGCCAACACCGGACATTTTACTTTTTCGAGTGTTGGCGCGGGGTCATAGCGCAGGAAATATTGCATCCAGGGGATGGAAAACTGTGCGGTAGCCAATTTTATGTAATCGTCGGCTGTCATTCCGGACGGCGTAATTGCGGCTATGTCATCTTTCATACCCGTCAAAAAGTCGCTTATTTCCTGTGCGGAAACTAACCCTTCGGTGTTTAGAATCTTGTCAAACACTTTCGTGTTTATTCCCACTGTTTTAGCAATTCTGTCTTCGGGCATTCCTGCAACTCTGTGAACTAAAGTGGCTTGCTGCAACAATAGCTCTGCGCCGCGTATTCCTGTTCCGGCAAGCATCACTATGAAGGCTACATCTTTTGAGCTCGCCGCGAGCATCTGGGCAATGACGCCACCTTCGCTGTGACCGATAAGTCCTATTTTGCGCCTGTTTACCTCACGTCGCGTTTTCAAGTATGCTATTGCGCTTTCCACGTCGGTGGCAAAATCGGCGGTTGTAGCTGTTGCGGGGTTGCCGGTTGATTGTCCGGCGCCGCGGTCGTCAAAGCGCAAAACGGCTATTCCGCGACGTGTCAGATAGTCGGCGATGACCAAAAACGGCTTGTGTCCCATTATTTCGGAGTTACGGTCTTGTTGTCCGCTGCCCGAAATAAGTATCACTGCCGTGAAGTTTCTGCCCGTTGCGGGCATAGTCAATGTTCCGGCAAGGGTTACGCCGGCTGCCGCATTTTCAAAGACCACGTCTTCCATGCGGTAGGGAAATGGCGGCTGTGGCTCCTGCGGACGATGAAGTGCGGCAGGTTTTGCCTCTTCCGGAGTTCTTTTAAGCGTCATCGGAACAGAAAGAACGCCCTGTCGGAATGTCCCCGTAATAGAATCGCCCCGAAACTCGCCTTCGTAGGACAGTCCGATGTTTGGAACTGCCAGCGTCAGTTTCGAACCGTCAAAAGCGGTTGAGGCTACCGGTATTCCGAAGGCGTTCTGGTCGGGGCTGTCCATTGTAGAGGCGTAGCCTCCGTCGGTCTTGTTGATGTGAAACGCAAGCCTCAGGTTCACGCCCTGAATACTCAAAACGCCGTTCCACTGACCCGTAATGTCCTGCCCGTTCAAAACAAGACTTCCGCAAAAAAATATCGCCAAAACGATGCAATTTTTGATTTTCGATTTTTGATTTTCGATTAAACTTTTCATTTATTTTTCGACTTTTTATTTTATTTCATTCTTCATTCTTATCTCTCAACTCTCCAAACGTTTTCCTTGTTTCCTCTGCGGTTTTCCGGTTTATGTAATAGGCATTTCCCTGCCGGTCTACTATTCTTATTATCGGACTTATTCCGCTATTTACGCTTAGGCGTATTTTTTCGCCTGTCGTTGTTCTGAAATTTCCACGATGCACAGAAAAAAGCGAAATTCCGTTAGTGCGTATCGAAATTGTGGGCATTTCGCGCCAGGCAATCGTGTCGGCTTCTACAATTTCCGAAAACGGAATATTTACCCCATATATCCCTCTCATTTTGAAGGCGTTTGAATCAACGGCAAGCTTTGGTTCCTTATATGCCAGAAACACCAGCAGAAAAGGAGTAACAACCATTGCAACCGCAAAAAATGCAACCGCAAAAAATTTCAGCCATTTTTTTGACGACCGCGCTTCAATTGCCGGGCTGTCTGCATTGGCGGTCGCATTGCCTGTTTGCTGCATCACAGCCTCAATCAGTTGCGTGTCGTCGGGCGCAAACAGATAATTCTTGCTTTCGGTTGTTACCAACGTTAAGTTAGTATAACGGCGTGCGCATACGTGCAATTTGGAGAGTTTTGACGAACTGAAGATGCCAAAATATCCAAAGGGACCCGCATATCCGAAAGACCTCCAGATAGTTTTCTTTTCGTCGTCAGTTATCAACCGGATAACTTTTATGTCGGACAAAGGTATACTTATATCCCGCCAGTAGCGTTTGACAACGAGATGGGCGCCGGTCAAAATGTATTTGTAGGGGGTTGCTACAAATCCGACAGCACATGACAATAAAAATATTGCAAACATTAAAACCCAGAAGTTAAGACCTGAGGAAAGCGGCAACATTTTCCAACCAAAGAACGCCGTTGGCGCAATGCCTAAAATGACTGTCAACGCCCAAGTAGATTTACTTTGGGTCGAAGGACTGATAAACAAAATCTTTTCCATTTCTTTTTTTATACATTAAATTAATTAACACTAATTCTTTCTATCACATCGTTCAAGAGGTTTCGCACTGTCGGATAGCTCAATTTCAGGTGTTTAGCCATATCTTTGATGCTTCCGCTGAACTTGACGAACTGCACGACAAACTGCTGGTCATCGGGCGACAGGCGCGCCAATGCCGGCAGTTCGTACAAACCGGAGACCTCGGTTTGACAGACGTCGCACTTCAAGTTCTTAACCTTTAACAGCGACTGACAACTTGGACAATTACAAGGTAACATTGTGATGAAAAATTTTGCAAAAGTACAAATAGTTTTTAACAAAATCAAATTTATTTTTAATTTTATTAAAAAAAATGCAATATTATATATTACGCAAAAATGCGTTACGCATTTTTGCGTAACCGTAAAAAAAATAAAAAAAGTTAAATATTGTTGATTTTTTTTGGTAGTTATGTTTTAAATATTTATCTTTGCCGCCGAATATTAAATGTAGTATGGCAAAATACAAATACAAGTTCAATCCCGAGTCGTTGAAGTATGTCAAAGTGCGCACCAGCGTAAGGAGAACTATAGTCAGGGGTTTCACGTTTTTTACTGCCACCATGGCGGTAACTGTTTTGTATTATTTAATGTTTTCTCAATTTTTTTCAACGCCCAAGGAACGCCTTTTGCAGTATGAACTAAATCAGATGGAGGAAAATCTTGCATATCTTACTAATAACATGCAGCAAATCGAAGATGTATTGGCAGACATAAAGCAGCGCGACAGCAATATTCATCGCACTATTTTCGAGTCCGAGCTTGTTCCTCTAACTGTTTTGCGTGCGGGTTATCGTCGCGAAACGCTTGAGGGCTACTCTAATACCGACTTGTTGAACGACAATACCCGCCGTTTGAACTCTATGCTTGGGCAACTTCAGTCGCAGTCGCAGATGTTGGACGAGATGATGGAAGCCGTTTTAGGAAAATCCGACCAGTTGCGCAACTATCCGTCTATACAACCAATAGAAAACGACGACCTCACCCATACTGCCGCAGGTTTTGGCGTGCGAATGCATCCTATATACCGCACCCAACGATTTCACTTTGGCATCGATTTTACAGCCCCGGTAGGCACTCCGGTACACGCCACAGCCGATGGGGAAGTGGTCAGGGCGGCAGTTAGCGGCTCGCAAGGACTTAAAGTGATGATTGACCACAAAAATGGTTATAAAACAGTATATGCGCATTTGGACGCATTAAGAGTTAGAGCCGGACAAAGAGTCAGAAGAGGCGATGTAATAGGAACAGTAGGAAACTCGGGAATGTCTACGGCGCCACATCTGCATTATGAGGTGCACAGAAATAATAATCCGGTAGACCCCGTGAATTATTTTTTTGCAGAACTATCGCCCGCAGCATTCACACGTATCAGAGATTTATCAAACTTGGGGAGAACGTTTGATTAAGTGAAGAATGAAGAATGAAGAGTGAAGAAATAGAAAATCAAAAATAGAAAATAGAAAATAGAAAATCAAAAATAGAAAATAGAAAATCAAAAATATATATGGCAAAAGTAAAATATCGTTACAATCCGGAGACACTCAGTTATGACGCAATAACCGTTACAATTAGGGAGCGGTTAATCAGATGGGGCTACATGACAGGCGCCAGCATTGTGATTGCAGTTGTCTATTTTGCAATTTATTCTCTGTTTTATGACACTCCAAAGGAGCGTACACTAAGCAACAGAATTGGGGCGCTAAAGTTTGAATACCAAATGTTGATGCAGGAATTTAATAATATAGACCTGATTCTGTCTGATATTCAAAGGCGCGATGACAACATCTACCGCACAGTGCTTGAATCAGAGCCCATTCCGATGTCTATCCGCCAAGCCGGTTTCGGTGGGGTAAACCGATACGAACCTTTGGAAGGATTTGATAATTCCGCATTGATGATTGCCGCTAACAAACATTCACACAGGATATTGAACCAATTGTACATTCAGTCTCTGTCGTATGACGAATTGATTGAAAAGGCAATACAAAACGAACAAATGACTCAGTCGCGTCCGGCTATAATGCCGATTGCAAAAAAGGATTTGAGGTCAACGAACATGTCGAGATTTGGCTGGCGGCGACATCCAGTATACAAAGATTTAAGAATGCATACCGGAATGGACTTCGGAGCTCGGTCTGGAACTTTTATACACGCTACAGGCGACGGAACGGTTGTAATGTCCGAATACAGGGGAGGATATGGTTGGACAGTTGTTGTTGACCACGGTCTTGTTGGCTATCATACCCTGTATGCACACATGTTGAGAAAAGGCGCGCCAATAGGTAAAGAGGTAAAACGTGGCGATATAATAGGTCTTGTTGGCAGTACCGGTACTTCCACCTCGCCTCATGTTCACTATGAAGTTCACAAGAACGGCTTCGGACGACACGTAGACCCTATGTTCTATTTCTACATCGACCTGTCAGACGATGAATATTCTCAATTTGTGGAACATGCACTAAGTAGCGAAGATATTTTCGAAGATTGGGATATTCCCGAAGATATGGAAATAAATGAAGAGGAAGAACTTTAAAATTTAGCGCTTTTGGAAAAAACATCGTCTAAACTATATCACAGTATCAGCGAGGTTGCAGCCATGTTCGGCGTCAATGCGTCGTTGATTCGCTTTTGGGAAAAGGAGTTTGACATCATCAAGCCTAAAAAGAACACAAAAGGAAATCGTCTTTTTACCCAACAGGATATTGACAGCATCGCTTTGGTGCACCATTACGTAAAAGAGCGCCGACTGACCTTGGAGGGCGCCCGTCAAAAAATAAAAGGAAATCGCTACGATGCAGAAAATAGCTTCAAAGTAGTGCAGTCGCTAAAAAACATCAGGGCTATGATTGTGGAAATCAGTGATAATTTAGCTCCGACAGTCAATTCTAATGTACTATGACTGATTTTTTAAAAGATTTGAATGACGTACAGCGCGAAGCTGTGATAAATTACGATGGCGCTTCGCTAATCATTGCTGGCGCCGGCTCGGGAAAGACCCGCGTCCTGACCTATCGTATAGCGTATTTGCTGACACAGGGCGTCACGCCCGGCAGCATATTGGCATTGACCTTCACAAATAAGGCTGCCAAAGAGATGAAAGAGCGTATCGCACAATTAGTTGGCGAGGCTCAGGCACGACGGCTATGGATGGGAACGTTCCACTCCGTTTTTGCCCGCATACTTCGTGTTGAAGCCGCTGCAACCGGATATCCGGCAACATTTTCAATTTACGACACTCAAGATGTTAAAAACCTGTTGAAACAAATAATAAAGGAAATGGGTTTAGACGACCAGATTTACAAGGCAAGCGACGTTCTGGGACGTATATCAAAGGCTAAAAACAACCTAATAACAGCAAAAATGTATGACGGCTCGGAAATGCACACACACGACACATTTGCAAAACGTCCACAAATAGCTGAAATATACAGCCTCTATGCCCAACGCTGTTTCAAAGCGGGAGCAATGGATTTCGATGATATTTTGCTAAATACAAATATCCTTTTTCGCAACCATCCCGAAATATTGGAAAAATACCAGCGTTTTTACCGATACATTTTAGTAGATGAATATCAAGACACAAACTCTTCGCAGTATCTGATAGTTAAGAAGTTAGCCTCCCAGCGTTGCAATATATGCGTTGTGGGCGACGATGCACAAAGTATTTATGCTTTTCGCGGCGCTCGCATAGAAAATATTTTGAATTTCCGAAAAGATTATCCCGACTATAAAATGTACAAGTTAGAGCAAAACTATCGCTCTACGCAAAACATTGTCAATGCCGCAAATACTCTGATAGAAAAAAATCGCAACCAAATACAGAAGAACGTTTTTTCGAAGAACGACGAGGGCGACCGCATCAGGTTGTTTGCTGTAAGCGCCGACCAGGAAGAGGGCTATGTTGTAGCGTCTTCCATATTGGAAATGAAGTACAAACACAATTTTTCCAACAAGGATTTTGCTATTTTGTATCGCACAAATGCTCAGTCGCGTATTTTTGAGGATTCATTGCGAAAAATGAATATTCCCTACAAAATTTTTGGCGGTCTGTCGTTCTATGAGCGCAAGGAGATAAAGGATGTTTTGGCATACGGGCGGCTGTTGGTAAATCCTGATGACGACGAGGCTTTCCGTCGCATAATCAACTTTCCCGCAAGGGGAATAGGCGATACTACTATCGGGCGGCTACAAACGGCTGCAAACACAGCGGGGCTTTCGCTGTGGAACACAGCATTGCGCATAGAGCAAGTGGCGCCTGAAATTTCGGCGGCGGCGCGCGGCAAAATACGCAAATTTATTGACTTTATCAACGGTTTTGCACAAAAACAAAAAAGCCAGGACGCCTACGAGTTATTGCGCCAAATGATTGTTGCAACCGGAATAATGTCGTTGCTGCAAGCCGACAAAACGCCTGAAAACATTAGCCGTATGCAAAATATTGACGAGTTGCTGAACGGCGTACGCGAGTTTGTTAAAGAGAACGCCGCCGACAGCGACATGGTTACTTTAGACCAGTTTCTGGCGAACGTTTCACTGCTCACTAATGCCGACAACGATAAGCCGGAAGACAACGACAAGGTAACTGCAATGACCATACATTCGTCTAAAGGTCTTGAATTTGAGGTTGTTTATATTGTTGGGTTAGAGGAAAATCTTTTTCCGTCGCAGATGTCTATGATGTATGAACATGAAATAGAAGAAGAAAGGCGCTTGTTTTATGTTGCTCTCACGCGGGCGCGCAGGAACGTGTTCTTGTCGTGCGCCGGCATGCGTTTTCGCTGGGGCAACCTGACAGCATCGGCGCCAAGCCGCTTTATAACAGAAATCGACCCGCAATATATAGACTTTAGCGCTTCAGGCTTAAAAAATTTTCAAGCTCAGGCGTCAAATTTTCAGCGTCAGCCTTCCGGGATTTCTTCGTCGACGACAACACAAATAAAGCCGCGTTTTTCAAACCTCAAGCCTCTAAAGTCCATAACCTCACCCCCCATGGCAAATAATGATGCAGAAACAGAATCCCCAAATATTCCCGCTTCTGTGTTTAAAAACAGACGAAACGAGCCACAAAACACAGATTTCAGCGCGATAAAATCCGGCATCACCGTGAGACATTTTCGCTTCGGAGCAGGTAAAGTGCTGGCTGTAGAAGGCAGTGGCGCAAATGCAAAGGCTACTATTTACTTCAACAACGCCGGAGAAAAACAATTGTTGATAAAATTTGCAAAATTAGAGGTCGTTGAAGAATAGTGAACAGTGAACATTTTTTTTTATTTCTAAAAAAAAACATGTATCTTTGTGGCTGAATTAATAAAATATGTATAAGCGATGAAAAAAGTTCATATTATTTTCCTCCTGTTTTTCGCAACAGGCAGTGCATTTGGGGAAGGCATACAGTTTGGAGTGCATTTTGACCCTACCTTGGTGTGGTTAGAATCGTTTGAAAAAACCAAGGTCGCGCCGGAAGGCTCACATCTGGGGTTCGACTTCGGGGTCTCTGCCGATTTTTATTTTGCAAAAAATTACGCTTTTGCTACCGGAGTATCCTTGTTCAATACGGGCGGTAAATTGAAGTATATCAACGGTTTTAATTTAGCCGGCACGGATTTATCCCAAAATACAACTGTAACATACCGGGTACAATATGTAAAAATTCCGGTCGGGTTGCGGTTTAAGACGCACCGCATTGGGCGAATGATATATTCCGCCAACATCGGCTTCGCTCCGATGATAAGAGCAAGCGGACATGCCGAGATTCCCAACAATGATAATCTTGAAATAAAGGACGAAATAAGGTTATTTAATCTTGGCTGGCGCTTTGGTGGGCTGGCAGCATATTCTTTGGGTGGCGATGCAGCAATCTTTGGAGGTCTGTCGTTCATGAACTCTTTTATAGATATGACAAAAAGCGGTGGACAGCATACACCCGGAAAAATAACTTCAAAAAACCTGATGTTGCGTGTCGGAGTAATGTTTTAAATGAAGAATGAAGAGTTAAGAATGAAGAATGGAGAGTTAAAAATGAAGAATATTGAGCGAGTAACAACAATTTTGTTTGATTTTGACGGAGTGTTAGGCGATACCGAAAACGGGCGCTACGAAACGTATTGCGAGATATTTACAGAATATGGCTACGATTTGCGTAGCCGATGCCAAATGGAAAACCTGATAGGGTTTACAGGCGTTGGATTTATGAAAAAATATTTTCCCGAAATACCGGCAGATATAGTGAAGGAGATGGTTAATAAAAGGCAAAAACTTTACATGGAAAACCTTGAAAAGTTTTGCATACCGTTTCCGGGAGCACAGCAAACGGTTAAAGATTTGAAAGGGAAAGGCTATTTTTTGGCACTGACAACTGCAAATTCGACCGCTACGGCAAATAAGCTGCTGCAGGCAATAGGTTTGCAGGAATACTTTGACGCAGTCTGCGGACGCGAAATATGCGAAGACCCCGTGACTAAGGTGAAGGACTACAGCAGAGTGCCGGCGCAAATAAACAAAACAATAGAAGAGTGTATAGTTATCGAGGATTCTCCGGTAGGCGTTGCCGGAGCCAAAAGAGGCGGATTTAAATGTATAGCGTTCGAGCATTTTGAAGACCCCGTAATCAAACAGGCAGATGCTATTGTGCATGATTTTAACGGATTACGGAAAATATTCGGACTGCCGGATTGTTAAACTGTATAAGCAGAAGATTATGAGTTGGATAAGAAATATTAAGAAATTTTTTAAGACAAACGATGCGCTAACCGGACTGATAACCATAAATTTAGCAGTATTTTTGGCATACCACGTTGTTTCAGTGTTTTATATGCTTTTTGATGTCAGGGAGCATTTCCCGTTAAACAGATGGCTGGCTGTGCCGGCTGATACTGACGTTCTGATTAAACAGCCGTGGACTGTAATAACTTACATGTTTTTCCACAACGAAATATTGCATATTCTGTTCAACCTGCTTTGGCTCTACTGGTTTGGCAAAATTTTTCGCAAATATTTCAGCGGCTGGCAACTTGTGAACGTCTATATTTTGGGCGGCATCACCGGCGCATTTTTCTACGTTCTGTTTTACAATGTTTTTCCGGTTTTTGCCGAAGCAAAATATAATTCTATACTGATAGGCGCTTCGGGTGGGGTGCTCGCCGTGGTGCTGGCAATAGCGTGCTATGTGCCGAAATATACGATACAATTGCTGCTTTTGGGAAGGGTTAAGCTGATAGCTATTGCATTGGTTGTCATCGCGTTAGACATCATACGGATTTCGCAAAACGAAAACGCCGGCGGACATATTGCACATCTGGGAGGCGCGCTTTTTGGATACATCTTCGCCATAAATATCCAAAAAGGAAAGGATATAACGGCGTGGTTCGGACGATTTTGCGCATGGATAGGCAGTTTTTTCAAGCCAAAACCTAAAATGAAAATAACTTATAAAAGACCGCCTACAGACGACCGCGAATATAACCGGCTCAAACACCAAAACCAGCAGGAAGTAGACCGGATACTCGATAAAATATCAAAAGGCGGATACGAAAGCCTTACGAGACAAGAAAAAGAAACATTGTTTAGCCAAAAGTAGTTTTCAGTTTTCAGTTTTCAGTTTTCAGTTATCAGTTTTCAGTTCATACATATTAAAACAGTTAAAGCATTGAGAAAATTTTTTAGAGGAATAGTATTAATTTTGAATGTCTTTGCGGCGTTAGCGTTGTTGCTGGCTTGTTTGTGCGGTTTTGTAAACCCGAAAACAATATGGTGGATTGGATTTTTTGGATTGGCGTATATGTATTTAGTGGTTATAAACGTTTGTTTTGCAGTGTATTGGGTGTTTTCGAGCAAAAAAAAATACATCGTCATTTCGCTTGTCACAATCTTAGCCGGCTGGACGCTTCTGGGAAAGCACGTTCAATTGTTTGGAAATAAAATTCCCGAAGAGAAGCTTGCCGAAAGTATTAAAGTTATTTCCTTCAACGTGCAGGGTTTTTTACAGGCTGACAGCAAACAGCCTGACGGCGAGACACTTAACATGTTCGACTTTTTTCGTAGCGAAGACCCAGATATTATATGTATGCAGGAGTTTGTTACCGACCGGCAACGAAACAGCGACGCAGCAAGCCTTAGACGACATTTTGCTTCAACGCCACATTCGCATATTGTGCTTCCGGGCGGATACTTTGGGATAGCCACATTCAGCAAGCATCCGATTGTGCGCAAAGGAACGGTCTATGCCAAAAACAACGCTAATGCCTGCATATTCAGCGATATAGTTATTGGCAACGATACCGTTCGCGTTTACAACATACACCTTAAGTCAGTTGGTTTCAACAACGACGAAATGCACTTGCTTAACAATGTTGTAAAAACGGACTATGACCGGGCAGATATACGCACTGCGCTGTCAATTCTCAGGAACTTAAAAAATTCGGCGCTCCAGCGCGAGCGGCAGGTAGAAATACTTGTGGCGCACATCAACGCATCGCCTTATCCGGTAATCATCTGCGGCGATTTCAACGACCCGCCTGCATCCTTTTCATATCGCACAGTGCGCGGCGACCGAAAAGACGCCTTCGTTGAAGCAGGCGCCGGAAAAAGCTCAACATATAAAATAGGAAGAATAGCCTCGCCAAGAATAGATTACATAATGTATTCAGACCATTTCGAAGCCTTTAACTACAAAAGTCCGCGCGTGTACATTTCAGACCATTTTCCGGTTATTTGCAGGTTGGCAAAGCGATAAATTGATTAAAAAATATTTTTGTTAGTTAGTAGTTAATTTTTTTGCTTTTTTTGCAAAAAAATTTTGTAATGTTAATTTTTTTTCCGATATTCGCGGCAAATTATTTAATAAAATTTTTTTATGGATATATACGTTGAACCGTTTCTTCTTTTTTGTGCTATACTATTATTAGTCAGTCTTTTTGCCAGCAAGGCAGGAACACGTTTTGGGGTACCCATATTATTACTTTTTCTTGGCGTGGGCATGATTTTTGGCTCCTCAGGCATTGGTTTTGAGTTCGAAAACTATAATATGTCGCAGGCAATAGGCACGCTTGCACTATGCATAATCCTGTTTTCGGGAGGACTTGACACAAAATATGAAGACATCAAGCCGGTTGCCGCTCAGGGTATTGTTTTAGCCACTGTAGGCGTGTTGCTTACGGCGATATTTACTGGAATTTTTATCTATTATGCCGTGCTCCTTTGGTTTCCCGGCATTTCTATTTCGTTTCTCGAAGCTATGTTGCTTGCATCGGTTATGTCATCAACCGATTCGGCGTCCGTTTTTGCTATCCTTCGCGGAAAAGGCGTGCGTCTTAAAAATAACTTAAAACCAATGCTTGAGCTCGAAAGCGGCAGCAACGACCCAATGGCATACATGCTTACCGTAGTATTGATACAGTTGATAACTTCCGGACAGCACGACACAGTGACTTATGGTCCGGCGATAATCAAGTTTTTTGTGCAGTTTAGTGTTGGCATTGGCGCCGGATTTTTCCTCGGAAAAGCCGCCGTCTGGCTGATAAACAAAATTAACCTCGAAAATGATTCTTTCTATCCTATTTTGCTGTTTACCTGCGGGATATTCATTTTTTCAGCAACATATATAATGAAAGGCAACGGTTTTTTGGCAGTCTACCTTGCCGGATTAGTTATAGGAAATTCAAAATTTGCTCACAAAAGACTGTCACTCAGGGTCTTTGACGGTTTAACATGGCTCAGCCAACTTATTTTGTTTCTCACGCTGGGACTGCTTGTAAATCCAAATCAATTATTGCCGATAGCCTTAGTGAGCCTGTTGATAGGCGCTTTCATGATTTTTGGCGCCCGACCGCTAACAGTCTTCATTTCATTGTTGCCCTTCCGCAAAACGCCCGTACGCGATAAAGTTTTCATATCATGGGTAGGGCTAAAAGGAGCCGTACCGATACTGTTTGCAATATTTCCCTTCACAGCAGATATAGGGAGTTCGCAATTTATTTTCAATGTGGTATTCTTTATAACATTGATGTCGCTGCTGCTGCAGGGAACGTCGCTCACAAAAGTAGCACAATGGCTGCACCTGTCAAACGAGCCGGAAATAGAGTTCAAAGATTTTGATGTAGAACTCGAAGAAGAAATTAAATATGTGATGACGGAAATAGAAATAACTGAAAGTTGGTTGGAAAAAGGAAACCGACTGAAAAACCTGCCTATTCCCAAAAGAACAATGGTGATACTGATAAAGCGGGACGGAAAATGTCTGGCGCCCAAAGATAACGTCGTTCTAACTAAAAACGATAAACTAATGGTCATAACCACCGATGCAGACGGATTGCTGTAAATGTGGGATAAAAGCCACATTTACCTCCCAACATGTCCATAAATTTCAACGTCGCCCACTGATACATCCGAGCCGGCAAACGTTATCCTCGCATATCTTGCATTTATTGACCTTCCTATATCTTTATCAAAATAATTTTCAACGGTATTCAGTTTATTAGCTTTATGTTCGCCTGCCTTTTCCCACATTTTTCCGTCGATACTCAGTTCTATTTTAAATTTATGCGAAGGGTTTATCACAGCAAATCGCGTAATTGTGTATATGTCGCCAAAATCAAATTGCAGCCATTGATTTCCGGCGCCTTTCGCAGTCCATAATATAGCCTGCGAACCGTTTTTGGCGTTCTCCGGTTTTGAAGCCGCATCGCTTGAGGTGGCGACCGTTTTTTGGTTCATACACAAATTGAAAGGCATACCGTTTGCTTCATTAAAATACGCAAAGAAATGGTCGGCTCTGACAAATTCTATTTCTACACGGTTTTCAAATATTTCTTTTATAGAATCGTGCAAACTGACAAGTTGCGGAGTATGAAACTCCCATGTCTGTACCTGATATGATAAGAAAAGAGGCTCTTTGCCGAAACTTTCGCTGTTTTCAAAAGCTTCTATTTTATCTGTCATATCTGTAAGCACAGCGTTGAGTCTGCCTTCATAATGCGTCTCAAGTTTCGAAAACCACAGCCTGTTGTTTAGAATACCGCCTGAAACATCTCCGGCGCCAAAATTTTGAACCGTGGCTCCGTAAATATATCGGCAATTTTGCTCAAAAGATTGTCTGAAATCATCGTTCAAGTCGTCCCATATCGTTATAGAACGAAGTCCCGATTGGCGCATATATCTTTCAGTGAGCTTAGTAAATTCGTCCATGTATTTTCTTTCGGTAACAAAATTACCTAATCCGATGCCGCGTTCACGATTTGTATTTATCGGCATCAAATAACCCATGCCCGAAGGTCCCGCCACAAAACATTCATTATCAGTGGCTATACTGTAATAATAATTTAGCAATCCGGGACCAATATCAACAAGTCCCGGCGCTATTGTCCAGTTTGCCGGCACTTTGCCTCTGTCGTCTTCAGACCTGTCCCATAACCTACGCATAAATCTTTGAACATACTGTATATTATCTCCGTCGGTAAAAAAAACGGTAACATATACTTTATTTTCAATGTCATTCTTTGGAGGTACAGCCGGCACATTGATTGTACGGTCGTTTGGACAGTCATTATAGGTCACTCCACTATACACGCTTCCGCTAATGTATACATCAGCCGGAATAGTGCTTATTCCAAATTCTGACCCTGCAACGACTCCCGATCGCTCTGTGGTAAACCATCCTAAAACAATTGCTGTCTGGTTATTTTTTTCGCGATTGTCTGCCATATCTTTCATAAATTTCTGATACAGCGCTTTTTCGTCGTCTCTGGTGCAGTCGAGCCACACCACCGCAGCGCCTACTGCCGCCGCCACATCCCTACAATGGTCTAAATCGCCCCTGTTTGCAGGTCGTGCGCTTAAAAGCAAACGCTTGGAGCAATATTGCCAGTATTGGTCATATAGCCTGCCGTAAATTTCAAGAGGGGTCGTTTCCGTCCAGTCAGTTATATCGATGATATTCTGAAACTCAACGCCATGTGTCGAAATATTGTCTTTGACGGTGTTGGTGACCGGCAAATAGCCCCCATTCAAATTTGCAATCGTTGAAGCAACATTCCTGTAATGCTCGCTTTTAGAGACATCGTAGACTACAAGCCCCCTAACCTCGTCTTTATACTTTACAATCATGTCGTATGCCTCCATGTCGACCGTTTGTAATTTAAAGGTATTTACCCATGTTTCAGGCGGGATATCGCCCGATTCGGTCAATAATATGCGCGGCTTCGACTTGTTTACTATGCCCTGTAAGGCTGAAATAGTAACACGCTCGTCGGGCGCAAGGGTAGGTGTGTGCAACTTGTCTAACACATCTGCCGGAGCCGAAAAAATCGGCAACGCTTGTGTGGAGGGCCACGAAATGCCATTATCATCTTTGGGAGAGCATGATAGCGCACAAGATGCAAGAAGAAATAAACTTGCAATAACAATACTGTTACGAAATTTTGTTTGAACTATATTTGTCATTATTGTTAAATATTATTGTTGTTTGTATTAATGTATTAAAAATTTTCTAACTCTTACCATTTCATTACTACAGTTATACCGTCCGGTTCATTTTCGAACTTCACAAGGCATGTTTTCGATGTTTCGTCCCACAAATGTTCGGCGTCTGCAACTAATTCGCCGGCAGGGTTGAACACTTGCACTTCTATAGGTTTTTTGGGCAAAAGCACGCGCGAGACATTGTTGGTTTGCGCCGGACTTTTGGCAACAAACGAATAATAACCTCTTCGCGATACCTCGTCATATATGCGCGAGGCGCCGCACAATACGGCTGGCTTATTTCTGTTTTTCACTTGACGTATATTGTACAAAAATACCTGTTCGCCCGGATTAATTGTCCTTTCGGTCAAAACCGGCAACGTGTGGTCAAATAAATCTATGAACAACCCTTTGATTGTCAGCGGCTCCTGCGATACGCTTTCGTCCATCACCGCTGCAATGACGTAGGGACCACGTTCTAAATACAGGCTGTTTTTAGTTTCCAATTTACCCCTGTTGGGCGCCGTTTCGTACGCTTTACGTATGGTTTCTACATAGATGCCGTCACTATTGGCATTTAATACAAAATTTTTGGGCTCCTCGCGAATAACGTATACTTTGCCCCTTCCGACAGTGTATTCGCCCGTAGCAGGAGTATTTGAAGAAAATCCAAGCTGCTCGAAAAGATGCTGAGACGGAGCTTCATACGTGTTGCCGCCTGTGTTCCACCATTCCATAACTGTTTGATATGCGTCAATATCTTTACTGCAATACACCAACACGCCGCCGTTTTTCACCCATTGAGCTATATGTATATGATAATCAGCCTCCATGGGCTTCATGTTTGAATACGACATAACTAATACTTTCAGGTCTTTCCATGTGTCGGGGTAGCTAACATTTTCAATGTGTACGGTGCTCACAGGGATACCGCGTTTAAGCAGGGGCAAAGTTTGTCCATAAAAGTGAGAAAACTGCGGGTCTTCTACATTTGTTTCGGTAACTTGCGTACCATCTCCAAACGTAAATACTTCGGTTTTCGCTTCTCCCGAGTCTTCGTCGATAGTATTATGAGTTGGATAACGCTGGAACATAAGCGAATTAGCCATCAGTATGCCTATGCCGTGCGAACCGCTGACCTTATTTTTCGACAGCGGCATGTCGTTAAGCGTGTTTATCATAACTTGCATCTGCGTAGAATAGAATCTGGGTATTCTTTCTCTCGTTTCGCAATCAGCGCATGTTCTGTACAACCCCTCATAAATACGGTCGGGCCAAGGCATAACCTCGTAGTCGGCTATCATAGGATACAGCAATTGAGCTGCAAAGGTTGCCTGATAATTTATTTTATAATCGACCCAATCGCGGGGCCAGTCTTCTATCGGGTCGGTCAGGAAGAACATTTTGCGTCCGGTGGGGCGTGTCATCGATTCCATCGAACCGTATTCGAGGAACGCGTTTTCAAAGACCCGCTCTTTGCGAACGCCGTTGAAATAGGTCGGCTCGCGCGAAGTGCCTGTCCAAACCTGCGCAATATAGCCGTCTACGACGTCCATCGAAGCCAGACTTGCCATAGGGCTGACTATTTGCCACGACGAATAGTTCACTAAAGAGTGCGTTGGAACATAGCAGCGTATGTTCATGCCTTTACTTTTGCCGTATTCTTTGGCAAAAGTGAACACATCCTCTAATGCGCGATAATACAGGTGGTATTTCAATTTGTTTGACAGGTATGTGTTCTCGGGCGATTCGTGTTGTGGACGCCACGGAAAACCATAATATTCCTGCCACTCGCGTTTGAAAGATTCGCTGTAGCCGGCGCGCATCCAAAACTCGGGCTCTTCCATGTGGATAGCGTCAATGCCGGCGTCGATAACGCGCTTTATGTGCACTTCCTTCAAATATTTCAGAAAGTTCATAGACGGCACTATGTAAGGCACGTTGCGTCCATGCCAAATAGTATCGCCCGTCATTGTGACCTGACCCTCGTCCCAATGCTCTTCGCCGTCCCATCTTCCTGTAAAATAGTCCTGATAGCCACCCCAGGCTATTCCGGTCATAAAGTGGGTAATGTACCCGCGGTCGCGCCACGACTGTACGCGCTCCTCAAAAGTAACGCCGGTACGACGGTTGTCGCCCGCCCCATAGACAATAGTAACGTCTGCGCGAACGTCAGTTACCGGCTTCCACGGCTGGGAAGTCTGGAACGCCGTTTTTTCCCTGACAGCCTCCGGCGTTCCATTCTGGCAACCGAATAATATTGCTGCCAGAAATATACATGTTAAAAATCTTGTATTCATTTGCTTGGTTACATTCGTAATTATTTTTACTTTTTATGATTATTTTTATTTAAAAATTAACGACTATTCTGACCGTTCTATCGCCGGATTGCACAATATATACCCCTTCTGCGTCGATTGTTATGTCCATTTTTTCGGCTGTTGCAATGTTGTCATACACTAACGCACCGCTGATACTATATATTTTTAGCGTCTCGCCTGCGGTTAAGCCCGTTATGTGCAGCAAGCCGTTGCTAGCATAAGCAAGTAGCGGGTTGACAGACGCAAGTTCGGGGCTGTTAGTGGTAAGTTCTATTGTCAGCATGAAGACTTTCGTATCTTCGCCTGTTTCATTTTCGGCTTTTACGGTGAAGGTAAAGACGCCGGAAATTGTTGGGATGCCGGAAATAATGCCTGCCGCGTTAAGAAATAAACCGTCGGGAAGCGCACCGTCAGCGATGCTCCAGATTATCAATGCATCGCCGGTTGCTGCAAGGGCTGCGCCGTATGTTTCGCCTGTTTTACCGTTAGGAAGGCTGACGGTGACGATAGTTGGCGCAATGACTCCGGGGTCTATAGTCAGCGTAAAGTCTTTTGTGTCGCTGCCTGTTTCGTTTTCGGCTTTTACGGTAAAGGAACGGTAGCCGACTACTGTCGGAATGCCGAAAATTTCGCCAGTGTTTTCGTCAATAGATAAACCGAAAGGCAAGGTACCGTGGGCGATGCTCCATGTAATTGGCTCGTCGCCGGTAGCTTCAAGGGTTACGGAATATGTTTTGCCTGTTTCGCCGTTGGGAAGACTGACGGTGGTGATTGACGGCGAATGAGGATTCACCACGACAATAATTTTTTGTAGCACACTGCCATCTCCGATAGCAGTGTTGCTTACTAAAGCCCAAGCTTCACCAACAGTATGAAAAGTAAGAAATGGCTCGTCTATAGTGTATTCCATCTTTGGATCCGGAAACAAATAATCATCCCAAACAGTAATTGTAGTACCAATGCCGTCAAAAACAGGGTCTAAATTTATGGGGTCATATGCCTGAACTGTAATTACATCGGGTAGAATTTGCATTCCTAAAGTCAAATATTCTATATCCTGTTGCGCTAATTCATAGAGGCTGATTAACGGCATAGCATTACCCAAACAACCTAAAGAATTCAACGCCAAATTGGCGCTTACATCCAAATGCGTCAAATTATTGTTATGACATCTCAATAATTCCAATGCAGGAGCGTTTACATTCAGCATGGTTAGTTGATTATTGCTGCACATCAATTCGCGTAATGCCGGATTGGCGCTTACGTCCAACGCGGAGAGTTGATTGTCGTCGCACTGTAAAATTCCCAGCAATTGATTGGCGCTCACATCCAAAACAGTCAGTTGATTGTATTGACAGGACAAAAATTCTAACGCCGACATATTGCTTACATCCAGCGCGGTTAGTTGATTGTTGTCGCATGACAAAAAAATCAACCATGGATTATTGCTTAAATCCAAAATATTCAGTTTATTGTGGCTACATTCCAATTGCAACAATCGTCTGTGATTGCTCAAATCCAATTCAGTTAGTTGGTGGTCGTTACACCTTAATGTGCGCAATTCCGTATTATGGCTCACGTCCAATTCGGTAAGCACGCCCGACGATAACTGTAATGCATTCAGTTGGAAGGCGTTTCTGACGTCTATTTGAGTTAGTTTTATTCCGGGAGTAAAAGATGGCGGCAATAGAAGATTTAACAACGGACATAGGGCTTCGTCGCCGTAAATAGTAACCTGATATGTACCGGCAACATCGTAAACATGTTTAACATTTTCGCCATATACACGAAATCCGGCTGAAATACCAGCGGGCGAAGTATTTTCCGAAAATGACGTAATCGTAGTATCGTCGCCCCAGTCAATATACAGTGTTTTTCCGGGTACAACGCCGATAAAAACTTCTAATTCCTGATTGTCGTTTTCTATTTCCCATGTAAATGTCACGGATGGAGTTTCGCCCTGCACAACGAAAACTCGATAAACATGGCTGTCGCCGTTTTCATCGGTAACGGTAATATTCGCGCGGGTAAATTCGTTTAAGCTCAATGACAGAGCGCCTATGTCGCCTGCAACGGCAACGTTGGGATTATCGGAAATTGCGGCAATATCCACTGTTGTTACGGAGGCGTCTACATTAACGAAATAATCGAACGTATAGGGGTGAAATGCAGGCGAGAGCGCGCCGTGTGTTACACTGATACTGCTTAACGTAAGCGAGGGGTCGAACAGAAAACTGTTTTTCAAATCGCCTACCGTTAGCGAGCCTCTGTTGTAGGTTGCCTGACGGAAATTGAGCGCTTCCGGATGACTGTCGTCGTCTACTTCACCGGCAAGCCAGTTTATATGTTCTATGATATCTTCGATGTTGGTTTCGCTTACCCAGTCGCGTGTTATCACTACTGTCATAGCCTTAAAATGCTTTTGCGCAACAGATGCATGAGGCAGGCGTTCGCCGTTGAGGGCAATAATATCGTCTATGGTATAACTTGTTACGCTTGTGGCAGAAAAATATCCGTCAGCAAATGTTTCTGACCAATCTATTCCGTCGTAAATGTCTAATGTAAAGTCCTTTTCGCGCAGTTCTTCCGGCGATAACATTCCCATCAAATATAGTTCTATATCGCCATACGGAACATTTTTATTGCTTGCGGAACCAAATCCGCCGTAAACAAACGAGCCATCGTTATCAACATCCGGTTTCATGCTTGCCTGATAGAGTGTTTTTCCGGGCGTTCCGCCGCTGTTTTCTTCCACAGTCCGCACGTATTTAAACCCGCCCAACTGTCCGCCGGCATTGGTTATATCCCAGTGTACATCCATGCGACCATTTTCCGGGTCGTATACAGGTTTTATGAACGCTCCCCATGTATGCGCCATTTCGTGTAAACCGGCGTCAAAAATACCTTCGTAATACGAATAATACGAATAGGCTTGCAGTTTGCCGACCGAGCCCATAATGGCGGCGATATTGCCCGTCAGCCCTCCTATTCCGCTACGTAAAGAGCCATTGGTGATGAAATTGACACCTGCAAAACCGCCTAACGAAGCATTAATTTCATCGTCTAACGGCGTGTTGAGCACGAAAAACATGTAATCGAAATCGTCGTTGAACTTGTCGAATATCTTGCCGGAGATATTTATCAATTCAAGTACAGCGTCGTCGGCAGAAATAAGATTTGCCCATTGTTCTGCATTTACTTTTACTTCTATAACGCTGCTTGTTGGGTCTATGTCAGCGCCCAACAAAAATAATCCGTCGCCCAAATCGGCAGGCGTATTCATTGTTCCGCCTTGTGCGAAAACTGCTATTGAAGCGGCGAAAAACAAGCCGCAAAGGATACAGAAAAATGATGTTCTTTGCATTTTTTTTGATTTTAGATTGGTAAAAAAACGCTGCAAAATTACATATTTTTTTACACAATGCAAAATAAAATATCGCAGTGGGTGCATTTCAAACTGTTCTTCCATCCAAAAACAATAAATCGTTTGTATTGCCGTTTCATATAAAAACTATATATTGAACTTAAAAAAGTTAGTTTCCATTATAGCGCTTTGCATGTTTTGTTTGGCGGCTTCGGCTCAAGCGCGGCTCGCTAAAAGAAAAGTGATGCATTATCAGCAACATGACGATAAGGCAATACGTTTTGGGTTTTGTGTTGGCTTGAATGTTATGGATTTCGCCATTACTCATTCATACGCCAATCAAAGCATAGATTCTTTGGTGGGCAATATTGACGCCTTGTCTATGGGGTTTCATATACAGGCGGTGTCGGTTGCGCGACTTACGGATAATCTTGAGTTGCGTTTTTTGCCGGGAGTAGCGTTCGGACAACGGGAAATGTCGTTCTATAAAAACGAACAATTGCACTCAAGACCGCAAAGGCTCGAATCAAGTTATATCGATTTGCCGTTGTTGCTGAAATATAAATCGAAACGGAATAATAACTACCGCTCTTTTGTAGTTGGAGGAATGAACACTCGTTTCGACCTTGCAAAAACATATCGTGAAGACGACGATATTTACATGGATTTGAAACTCTTTGACTTGTGTTACGAATTTGGCGGCGGTTTCGATTTTTATTTTCCGTATTTTAAGCTATCAATCGAGTTGCGAGGCTCGTGGGGAATGTTCAACGTACTAAATGTACGCGACACGCCGCATCCTGAATTTCAGAAAGCATTTGAAAAACTGCGCTCATCAACATATATGATTTCATTCTATATCGAATAAACATATTGCCCCCCAAACTTGAAACTTGAAACCTGAAACTTTAAACTTCCGCTATATCTTCTTCGATACGAAGGTTTTTAATGATAAAGTTTTGTCTTTCGGGAGTATTTTTTCCCATATAGAACGAAAGTAACTCCTGAATCATATCATTTTTACTTAAATTTACGGGGTCTAATCGCATGTTTTCGCCTATGAAAGCGGCAAACTCGTCGGGCGAAATTTCTCCGAGACCTTTGAAGCGTGTAACATGAGCTTTCGAACCCAATTTTTTCAGGGCTTTTGCCATTTCTTCTTCCGTATAGCAATATATATCCTTTTTATTTCCTTTTTCGGCGCGAACGCGAAACAGCGGCGTCTGTAATATATACAGATGTCCTTTTCGGATAAGGTCGGGGAAGAACTGCAAAAAGAAGGTGATAATCAGCAGGCGAATGTGCATTCCGTCTACATCGG
>Ga0099364_10004190_pt1 | contig 21923 bp, 16 predicted proteins | sample TergutTh196P3_FD_73070 | JGI IMG/M metagenome (GOLD analysis project Ga0099364, IMG submission 73070) | Microcerotermes parvus P3 segment gut microbial communities from Pointe-Noire, Republic of the Congo - Th196 P3 | ecosystem: Host-associated > Arthropoda: Insects > Digestive system > Gut ...
GCTTTATGGGTAAAGGGTTTAACAAGATACTGTCCTCTTTAAGGCGTGAAAAAGGCCTTAGCCAAAGGCGCGTGGCTGCTGACCTCGGCATCTCGCAGGCGCTTCTGTCGCAATACGAAAATGGCGCTCGTGAGCCGAAGCTCGACTTTGTCATAAAAGTATGCGGGTATTATGGCGTCACCGCTGACTATCTCCTTGGCCGCAGCAGCGACCGGGGCGAGAAAACGCCTATTTTGATAGAGACTCTGGGCGATGTCATAACCGAGCTCGAGGGGCTGAAATCTACCAGCGACGCGCTTCTTGATAAGCTGAGGAATATGTCGGTTTAGGGAAGAGGGGACGGGGGTTACGTAGAACTGAGAGCTTAGAACTTAGAGCTGAGGAGACGGGGGTTACGTTGGAGACGAGGGGATAAGGAACGACAAGAATGCAAGACAGGATTCGCAATTTTTCCATCATCGCGCATATTGATCACGGAAAATCTACACTGGCAGACCGACTGCTCGAAACTTGCGGCGCGGTTGACAAGCGCGATATGGAAGATCAAATACTCGATAACATGGAACTCGAACGTGAGCGCGGGATAACAATAAAAGCCCGCGCTGTCGGGATGCTCTTTGAGGCAAAAGACGGGCAGACGTACAGGCTCAACCTCATTGACACGCCCGGCCACGTTGATTTTAACTACGAAGTTTCGCGTTCGCTCGCCGCTTGCGAGGGCGCGATACTTGTCGTAGATGCCGCGCAGGGAGTTGAGGCGCAGACTCTGGCTAACACGTACCTCGCACTCGACCATAACCTCGAAATCATGCCTGTCATTAACAAAATCGATCTGCCGGCAGCCGACCCGCAGCGAGTAAAGAAGGAAATAGAGGATATCATCGGCATCCCTGCCGAGGACTCTCCGGAGATATCAGCCAAGAAGGGCATTGGGATAGGAGACGTGCTTGAACGCATTGTCACCGATATCCCTGCGCCAAAGGGCGATCCCGAGGCTCCCCTTAGAGCGCTGATATTCGACAGCCAGTACGATGCTTACAAGGGTGTCATCGTATATCTGCGTGTCATGGATGGCAGGCTCAGGCGCGACATGGATATAAAGCTCATGTCCGGAGGGGCGAAATACCGTGTCGTCGAGACCGGCCATATGCGACCTATCGGCATGGAACCCTGCGATGAACTGTCCGCAGGCGATGTAGGATATCTCACAGCAAGCATCAAAAATGTCGGAGACACTACGGTCGGCGATACTGTCACGAGCGCCGCAAAGCCCGCCGCAGAGCCGCTGCCGGGTTATAAAAAGGTTCAGTCCATGGTTTTTTCCGGTCTGTACACGACCGATGGGGCAAAATACCCCGATCTTCGCGACGCGCTGGAGAAGCTAAAGCTCAACGATGCCGCGCTCACATATGAACCGGAGTCGTCCGCCGCGCTCGGTTTCGGCTTCAGATGCGGCTTTCTGGGGCTTTTGCATTTAGAGATCATTGGCGAGCGGCTTGAGCGCGAGTATAATCTCGACCTTATAATGACCGCGCCTAGCGTCGTCTACCGCGTCACAAAAGCGGATGGTCAGATTGTTTATGTGGACAATCCGCTCAACTATCCCGACCCTTCAATTATCGAACTTGCGGAAGAGCCGTTTATAAACGCGTCGATAATAACCCCGCCGGAGTTCGTAGGCAATATTATGGATCTGTGCCAAGACCGTCGCGGTGAGTATAAGGAAATGGTCTATCTGGATTCCGCGCGCGTGGAGCTGCGTTACGAGCTGCCTTTGGGCGAGGTTATTTATGACTTTTTCGACGCGCTGAAGTCACGCAGCCGAGGCTATGCGTCGCTCGACTACGATTTCCAAGGTTATCGTGCGTCCGATCTGGTCAGGCTCGATATATTGCTAAAGGGCGATATAGTGGACGCTCTGTCTTTCATAGTTCACAGGGACAAGGCCTACGCCCGAGGGCGCAAGATTACGGAGAAGCTGAAAGAGCATATTCCGCGTCAGTTGTTCGAGGTTCCGGTCCAAGCCGCGATCGGGGGCAAAATCATCGCAAGGGAGACCATAAAGGCTCTGCGCAAGGATGTTTTGGCAAAGTGCTACGGAGGCGATATTACGCGAAAAAAGAAACTGCTCGAAAAGCAGAAAGAAGGAAAAAAACGTATGCGCAGCCTAGGCAGCGTAGACGTCCCACAAGACGCCTTCATGGCTGTTCTGAAGCTGGATGATTAACATTTTGAATGGCGGAGGAGGAGAGGATCGAACTCTCGCACCGCTATGAACGGCCTATCGCATTTCCAATGCGACCCCTTCACCGCTTGGGTACTCCTCCACAAGTCTGTTTTGTATTCTAGCGTTTTTTTTTCGCTATGTCAAGCGAGATTTCAATGTCAAATGCTAGTGGCTATTCAGATGGCATCCGAGAGAGGTGCTTTTTGAATAGAGACAATGTTACTTGTTACTTGTTACTTGTTACTTGTTACTTGTTAATCGTTAACTTACATCAGAAGACCGCAATTATGCATTATGAATTATGCATTATGAATTACAAAGAGGATTGTACGTTGGACCCATCTGTTATCACAATAATTATTATCTGCGTCATGATGATTCTATATTTGACGGAACTGCTCCCTGTTGCGGCGACTTCGTTGTTGGCTTGCCTTGCCCTTGCGGTTTTCGGCGTGGTTCCGATAAACGCCGCGTTCTCGGGGTTTGGCAACGATATAGTTTATTTGATTGCCGGAATGGTCGTAGTGGGCTGTGCCTTGTTTGAAACGGGCGTGGCTCAAATCATGGGCGAAAAAATAATTTCCCTCGTTGGAACGAACGAGAGAGTCTTTACGGTCGCGCTTATAGCCGTAACCACGATAATTTCGCTGTTCATAAGCAATACTGCGACAATGGCGGTCATGCTGCCTATCGCGACGTCTGCCATTGCGGCGTCGGGCGGGAAGCTGAAAAAGAAGAATATATACATGATGGCGGGCATCGCCACCGTCGTCACAGGGGGGCTGACGCTCGTAGGTTCCACTCCCCAACTGATCGCGCAGGGTTTTCTTCAAGATGGCGGATATGAGACAATGGGTTTTTTTGAGATAAGCAAGATTGGTCTCCCCGTTTTCGCGCTGATGGTCATATATTTCCAGACAATAGGGCGGGCGCTTCTGCAAAGAGTATATGTTCATGAGGACGACTTACACGCCGAGCCAATCGAGCCGCCTAGCGAGACAGATTTTCGCAGAAATACGACAGGTCTTTCAAGAAAGTATGACGAAGCCCCGGCAGAAAATCCGCCAAAAGACGGACGTTCGGGACTTTTGTCAAAGGTTCCCAAAATGTGTGTTTCGGTTGCGATACTCATATTTTGCATTATTGGGTTCGTGGCGGGGTTTTGGAGCATGGGCGCGGTTGCGATGGTTGGCGCGATTGCGTGTGTTGCAACGGGTTGCATATCGCAAAAGAGGGTTTTTGAGCAGATGGATTGGACGACCGTCATTATCATGGGGTGTTCGTTCAGTCTCAGCGCCGCGCTCGACAGCAGCGGCGCCGGCAGGCTTATCGCGCAGGGCGTTGTAGGTCTGCTTGGCGACGGAGTGAGTCCGTGGCTTCTTTGCGCGGCGCTTGCGCTAGTGTCGATGCTGCTTACGAATTTCATGTCCAGCACAGCCACAGCCGCGCTGCTTATTCCAATAGCCGCATTTGTGGCGGTCGAGCTTGGTTATAACGTGAAGAGCGTGGTTATGGCAACCGCTATTGCCGTGAATCTGGGCTTCACGACGCCGATATCCACCCCGCCGATAACTATGACGCTTTCGGGCGGATATCGTTTTATGGATTATGTCAAGGTAGGCGGACTGCTCAACGTCATGTCCTACATCCTCATTGTTTCGCTATTCCCGATAATGTTCACTTTTTGAGGTTCAGTCCTTTGCGCTCGGAAGACGTTTTCATCACTTCTTAGCAGACTTTTTGCCCCCTGCCATTTTCACTGTTGTGTACATCGTGAAATACTGGAGCCCGTCGCCAAGCGGTTCGAGTTCGTAATCTACGAATGACGCGGAATGTATTGCAATTTCGATGAGCCCGATTCCCTCGGTGCTGTTATTCGCGTCGCCCTTTGAGACTTTCAACTGTTGCTTGTGGTATTGCCGCAGCTCCCTTTTGTCCAAGGTGTTCAGGTAATCGATCCGCGTCCTGAGAAAGTCCGCATTTTTATCCGTCACGACGCTCCCGCATTGAATAAAGTATGCCTTGCCTTGAACGCCTAAGATAAACGTGCCTTTTGCCATTTCAAGGGGCTTGTCCTCATCATCGGTGTGATGCTCTTTATCAGCCGAATACATCATAATGTTTTTCATTTGTTCTACGAATATCGAAAAAACAGATTTTGAAGGACTCACAGACGAGTCATCATTTTCGAGCTGCGGCAGAAGCATTTCGGCCATTCCGTCAATACCGCTTTCCCATATGGGTCCGCTGTATATAATTGATATGTTGTTATCTTGCAGCATTTTATTGTACTGGCGGACGTTAAGTTTCATTTCAATACCTCCTATTTATTCCTGCCTTTATAGTTTAACATAAAAAAACCATGAAAAACAATGCTGTAATAAAAGTTTAACGATAATTTTTTCCTTGCACCATCCGTTTTAACGCTGTATAATTGTTTTTTTAAGGAGGTAACATCAATATGACACAGAGGAAAGTAATCATTATCGGCGCGGCGGGCAGGGATTTTCACAATTTCAACACTGTCTACCGCGGCAATCAGGCGTACAAAGTCGTCGCATTCACAGCTGCGCAAATACCTGACATAGCGGGTCGCAAATACCCTGCTTCGCTCGCGGGCGACCTATACCCCGACGGAATTCCCATTTACGCACAGGATGAGCTTGAGAAGCTTATTAAGGACTACGATGCTGACGAATGTGTTTTTTCGTACAGCGACATTTCATATAGCACGCTTATGAGCATAGGCGCGAGGGTGAATGCCGCCGGTGCGGATTTTTCACTGCTCGGGCATAAAAACACGATGATCAAGAGTGTAAAACCCGTGGTAGCGGTTGGTGCCGTGCGTACAGGTTGCGGCAAAAGCCAGACTTCGCGCAGGGTCATCGAGGCGCTGATGGCACGCGGGCTAAAGGTTATTGCAATACGCCACCCCATGCCATACGGCGATCTTGAGGCGCAGAAAGTGCAGCGCTTCGCGACAATAGACGACTTAACGAAGTATAACTGCACCATCGAGGAGATGGAGGAATATGAGCCTCATGTCGCGCGAGGAAACATTATCTATGCCGGCGTCGATTATGAGGCGATTTTGCGCGCGGCGGAGAATGATCCGAGCGGTTGCGACGTCATACTTTGGGACGGCGGTAACAACGATTTTCCGTTTTATCGCCCCGATTTGATGATTACCGTAACCGACCCGCACAGGCCGGGACATGAGCTTTCATACTATCCTGGGGAGACAACGCTTCGCATTGCCGACGTCGTTGTCATAAATAAAATCGACAGCGCGGATTTCAATAATATTCAAACAGTCAGGGAGAATATCGCGCGCGTGAATCCAAAGGCCGTGGTTGTGGATGCCGCATCTACTATTAGCGTGGATAAACCCGAACTGATTCGTGGCAAGCGAGTTCTTGTCATTGAGGATGGCCCGACGCTCACGCACGGAGAGATGAAAATTGGCGCCGGGGTTGTCGCCGCACGTCGGTTCGGCGCTTCGGAAATCATCGATCCTCGGCCTTATGCCGTGGGAAAACTGCTGGACACATATCGCACATACCCCGATATAGGATCGGTTCTCCCTGCGATGGGTTATGGAGAGCAGCAAATGAGCGATCTGTCCGCGACAATCGATAAAACCGAATGCGACAGCGTAATCATAGCCACTCCAATAGACCTAGGGCGGGTTATTAAAATCAGCAAACCCAACACAAGGGTCGAATACAGCCTACAGGAAATCGGCCACCCAACAATGGAAGACGTGCTGGGCGAGTTAGGAGTTAGGAGTTAGGAGTTAGGGGTCAGGGGTCAGGGATCAGATAACAAGTAACAAGTAACAAGTAACAAGTAACATGGGTTGGGGAACAGAAGACATTTCAAGCGACAGTTATGGTGCGTCCGTTATAACAACAGACGCACCATATTTATTGCTTGCAAATGTTACTTGTTACTTGTTACTTGTTACTTTACCGAACTCCTAACTCCTAACTCACAAACCCCCGCATTAGTATTTCCCAAAGTCTCCACTACCATCATCTACCGATGTGTAGCCTGTTTTTTCTGGTACGGCGTAGCGCTTCTGGGATCTTCCGCCGGGTAGGCCGTATAATCCGCTTCCGCCCTTTAGCTTGAACTGTGAAATGAGGTCTTGGAGCATTGTGGACTGCGAGCTCATTTCTTGCGATGCGGCAGCGCTTTCCTCGGCTGTTGCGCTGTTCTGTTGTACGACTTGCGCAACTTGGTCTATGCCGATATTGATTTGGCTGATGCCTGCGGACTGCTCTTCTGATGACTTGGCAATCTCGGTGACAAGGCGGTTGCTCTCGTTGATGCCGGATACGATTTCGGAAAGGCTCTCGGCGGTTTCGCCCGCTATGCGTACACCCAAATGCGCCTTATCGATTGAGTTTTCGATCATAGTGCTTGTTACAGTGGCGGCTTCCGCGCTCTTGGCGGCGAGGTTGCGGACTTCTTCGGCGACGACCGCAAAGCCCTTGCCGTGCTGTCCTGCGCGCGCGGCTTCTACCGCTGCGTTGAGTGCGAGTATGTTCGTTTGGAACGCGATATCCTCGATGGCTTTGATGACCTTGCTTATTGAGCCGCTGGCTTCGTTGATTTCATTGACAGCGACAATCATTTCATCCATCTGCTGGCTTCCCTTTTCAGCGCTGCTCTTGATATTATCGGCGAGTTTTGCCGCATCTTCGGCCAGAACGGCATTCTCTTTTGTCCTGTTCGCGACCTCGGCGATAGAGCTAGCTAGCTGTTGAACGGATGCGGCTTGCTCGGTTGAGCCTTGGGCAAGTGACTGCGCGCCGTCCGCAACTTGCTTCGAGCCTGTGGACACCTGATTGGCGGATGAGTTGATTTCCGAGAATGTGTTGTTAAGGCTGTCGGACACCTTGCGAAGCGACACGCCTATAACGTCACTATCGGAAAGCACGCTGATGTCATGGGTAATGTCGCCGTTTGCCAACACGTTAAGCTCTTCGCTCAACTGTGTGACATGCTTAATAAATCCGGCATATGATTTTATCGTCTGGCCAATCTCGTCCTTGACCTGTGAATACTTGTTGATTGTGTCGCTTTCCGCTTGGTTGAGCATGATGTCCCCTGTGGTTCCCGCTCTGTTCATGATGTTCGCAAGCGGGACAAGAGGCTTGCTGATTAGGCCTGACAGGTAGAATGCAAGCACGAAGGCAATGACTACCGCAACGACGATTATCACGATGATAAGTGTGAGCATTTGCGTGAACAGTGCGTTGCTCGCGTCGTCGGCAGCGGCCGCCGTGTCGATTTTCATTTGCAAAGCAATGTCAAAGTTACTGACGACCTTGTTAATATCGTCGGTGTAGTCACGCATGATATAGTACAGCTCATATGCATCTACGCCGGCTTTGGCTCCATCATAGATACGTTCCATACATTCAAAGAATCTTGTGTCGTATAGAGTGCGGGCTTCGTCAAAAAGCCGCAGCGCTTCGGGATCTCTAATCGTTGCTCTGTACATATCGAGACTCGCATTCATAACCGGCCTGTATTCCACGACTCTGTCATGCGCATCATCGACTAAATACATTTCATCCACTGCCGCGCCAATGATATACTCGCGCATGCAGGCCCTTTGCCGTTGCAACATTTCGACTGCTTTTCCAATTTCCGGCAGCGGAACTGTTTGCAAATCATACATATCTGATGCCGATGTGTTGATTTGCCCCATACCGATAATTCCAACAACGCCGACGCCTGCCGTTAAGATGGCGACTAACAGAAAGCTGATTATCAGTTTCATTGATACCTTCAAATTCTTCATGTTACATACTCCCTTATAAATTAGTTATTATGGTTTTTTACGCTACAGCGTTACAAGACGTTCCGGTTTCAGGATTAGAACCGGGGCGTCCGATTTTTCGCGCCTTGCGATACGCTCGATATACTGCGATGTCAAGGTTCCCTCTTTTCCGCTGACGATGTTGTCGTCAAAGCGGGTGATATGTTCCACCGCGAGGATTTCATCAACGATCAATCCCCGTTTGATATTGTTTAGCTCTGTGACGATCATCATGAAGACCGCGTCGGGCTTTTCATCTTTGGCGGAAACATAGTCCCCCAGCCCAAACAGCGCCCGCATGTCCGCGATTTCAATTAGTTCGCCTCGGGAGCGGGTTATTCCCGGGCAGTAGTGAGGCGCTTCGACGACAGGGGTGATTTCACCCAATATCTCTATCGACAACACGTACTTGCTGTTTATGCCATACGCCGTATCGCTGATGGAGAAGACTATCCAAGGAAAATCATTTTCGTCGCGGTCCTCTTCATAATCAGGGTCGATCGTCTCGCTAAGTTTAATAATGACATCATTATTAGGATGCTCCTGCCGCAGTCCAAGCACCAGTTCCATTATGACATCATCGCTTATGCCGCCCTGCCCGAGTTCCGCAATAAACTCTCGGATTGTCTCGCTCTTGGGTTTTTTGGGTTTCGGAATATCGCTTTGCTCATTATCTGTTTTACTACTCAATACAAATCCCCCTCTTTAATGAGAAATACACGCCTGCTTATAAGTGAAAAATATAATATCACAATAAATGCCGAAAAACAATCGTTGTTTTTGCACTTTTCAACATTTTTTTCATTTTATTTTGCCTAAAACATCCTTAAAATATTGCGGCAGCTCGGCGGATATCTCAATAGGCTCGTTCGTCGAGGGGTGAATGAAGCGCAGTTTGCGGGCATGCAGGCATTGGGTTGATTGGCCCAGCTCCGGTTTTTTGACGCCATATGTCAAATCACCCAGAACGGGATGTCCGATATGCGCCATGTGTACGCGTATCTGGTGCGTTCGACCCGTTTCAAGGCGGCATATGACAAGCGTGTATCTATCAAATCTTTCCGCGACCTCGTAGTGCGTTATTGCGGGGCGCGAATTTTTGTCCGTGACGGCTTGGCGCTTCCTGTCTGTCGGATGGCGCCCGATAGGCGCGTTTACCGTTCCGCTGTCGCTTTTGACCACGCCTTTGACGATTGCGTCATACTCCCTTGTGAGAGTCCTTGAGGAAAGCTGGCTTGCGAGGGAGAGGTGGGCGCGGTCGTTTTTTGCCGCAATCACCAGTCCTGACGTGTCCTTGTCGATTCGATGTACTATCCCCGGGCGCTTGACGCCGCCGATTCCGGAAAGGCTTCCTTTGCAGTGGTTCAGCAGCGCGTTGACCAACGTGCCGTCAGGGTGGCCGGGCGCAGGATGCACGACCATGCCTCGCGGTTTGTTTACGACTACTACGTCGGAGTCCTCGTACATAATCTCGAGAGGGATTTCCTGCGGCGCGGCTGCGGACGGAGAAGGACAGTCCTGAGTGACGATGTAAACATCGCCGGGCGACGTTCTGTGGTTTTTTTTTAATGTCTCGATGCCGAGCGTAACGCGCCCTGCTTCGAGTAGTTTCTGCGCGGCGCTTCTGGTGACATCCGACAGGTTTTCCGCAAGAAACACATCCAAACGCTCCCCGCCGACTTCACAATCAATCCGCGTCGTCTTCAAAACCATACTCCCGCAGCAAATCGTCAATGTCGGTGTCGTAGAGCCCTCCTGCATCCTGAAGCTCTTGTTCCAGTTCGCCCAATGCGTCAAGCGCTGATGTGCTTTCTTCCTGCGGGTTATATGCATAAGCGCCCCGATAGGGTTCGGGTTCGTTATAGCTCGCGGACGGTTCGGGTTCGGGTTCGATATATTGGTCGCTTACATGCTGTGCACCTGCGATGCCTTCGTGTTCGTATCCGGCGTCGTCTTGCGATTTTTCCCCGAACTGAAAATCGTAGAGCCCGATTTGATCCTCGACATGGACGCGCGCGTCGGTTAAGCGGCCGTCCGATGCGTCGTCGTATATTCCTTCATCGTTTTTTTCTGGCTTTATTGATGCCACGATGAAGCTTATCATAAATGTGATTCCGCCGAGCGTTATAAAGATATCGGCAATGTTGAATATCGCGAAGTTTATAAATTGCAACTCAAACATATCCACGACATAGCCGTATGATATGCGGTCGATAAGATTCCCGACAGTGCCGCCAAGGACTGCGGCGAGCCCGAGCGTGCCCCAGAAACCGTCATTGTACCGAAGCAAAATCGCAATCAGCAGCAGGGCCGCGAGAATCGCTATTCCGATGAGCAGTAGCCGCTGGTCGGACAGTATGCTAAAAGCCGCTCCCGTATTCCTGACATTTGTGAGCCCGATGATTCCGGGTATGAGTTCCATGTCCTCGTGCAATGCCAGCGTGAGAACGATCCAACGCTTAATGAACTGATCGAGCAGGACGACAAGCGTCGCAAAAACAAAACAGAGCATACGAGTTATCCTCCCGCGGTAATTACCGCCAAGCACCTCGGACATAGTTCGGGATGCTCCTTGCTTTTTCCTACGTCTTCGTCATGAACCCAACAGCGCGCGCATTTCGGGGCGAAGCTCGGTTTGATTGAAACGCTCACGCCCGGGAACTCCGTGCCAACATGCCCATCCCCAATGCCTTTTACCACATGGACGGAGGATACGATAAACAGCGTTTTCAAATCAAGTTCCGCAACAGCCTCAAAAGCTTCGGCAGCGTCATCGCCTATGTATAGCGTTACTTCCGCTTCAAGCGGCTTGCCAATCACTTTATCCGCGCGCGCAAGCTCAAGCGCTTTGTTCACGTCTGTGCGCAAGCGCAATAGCTTCTCCCACATTGGCTCGCGCTCCGATGCAAACTCAGCGGTTGGCGCGGGCATTGGGTTATATAGTACGCTGTCCCGATCCGCGGTTTTGTCATGCGGCATTACAGCCCAGATTTCTTCGGTCGTGAAAGCCAAGATAGGCGCGAGCATACGCACGAGCGTGTCAAGAATATGATACATTGCGGTCTGCGCGCTTCGGCGGGGCAGTCCGCCTGTTTCGTCGCAATACAGCCTGTCTTTGATGACATCAAGGTAGAAGTTTGACATATCGACAGTGCAGAAGTTGTGAATGGCGTGGTAAATGGTGTGGTATTCATACTTTTCATAGGACGCGGCGACGGAGCCTGACAGTTTGTTCAAACGAGAGAGCGCCCAACGGTCGAGTTCGAGCATATCTTCAAGCGCGACAGGCTCGTTCGGGTCAAACCCGTTTAAGTTGCCGAGGATGAATCGCGCGGTGTTGCGTATTTTCAGGTATATGTCGGAAAGCTGTTTTAGAATATCCTTGGAGATGCGGCTGTCCGCCCTGTAGTCCGTGGATGCGACCCAAAGCCTAAGAATGTCCGCGCCGTAGTCTTTGATGACTTCCTCAGGCGCGACGGTGTTGCCGAGGGATTTGTGCATCGCCTTACCGTCGCCATCGACCGTCCACCCATGCGTGATGATTGTCTTATAAGGGGCGACACCGTTTACCGCGATACTCGTCAGCATCGAAGACTGGAACCATCCCCTATACTGGTCGCCGCCCTCAAGGTAGATATCGGCGGGGAAACGCAGCGCGGGAAAAATGCCGGAGCTGAGTACGCCCGCATGTGTCGAGCCGGAATCGAACCAACAATCAAGCGTGTCGCTGCCTTTTGATATGCGGTTCGCGCCGCAATGCGGGCAGGCAAAGCCGCTTGGAAGTATGTCCTCCGCTTCCATCTCATGCCAAGCATTTGAACCCTTTGCGCCGAAAAGCTCCGCAACCGCGTCTATCGTCTCGGGCGTACAGATGGGCTTTTCGCAAACGTCGCAACTGAAAACAGGTATCGGCAGGCCCCAGTTGCGCTGACGGGAAATGCACCAGTCGGAGCGCTCGACAAGCATTGCTATCATGCGTTCCTTGCCCCATTCGGGAATCCACTTTATATCGTTGCAGGCTTTGACCGCAGTCTCCTTCATCGCGTCGACCGATGCGAACCACTGCTCGGTGGCGCGGAAAATCACAGGGTTCTTGCACCGCCAGCAATGCGGGTATGAGTGAACGATTTCCTCCGCCGCAAACAGAGCGCCGCTCGTTTTCAAATCCTCGATTATGGTGTTGCCCGCCTTTGAATAGAACGCACCCGCATATTGCAAAGCGTCTGCTGTCATAACTCCATGAGCGTCAACCGGCGTTACCATGGGTAGCTGCGGATACTTGCGGCAGACGTTGAAGTCGTCTGCGCCATGTCCGGGCGCGGTGTGGACGCATCCCGTTCCCGCGTCGGTCGTGACGTGATCGCCAAGGATAATAAGCGATTCGCGGTCATAGAACGGATGCTGGGCAGTCATAAGCTCAAAAGCGGTGCCCGGAAGCTTTTTCAAAATCTTATACCCTTCGATTCCTGCTTGCTGAAAAACCTTTTCGGCGAGTGCGGAGGCGATTATCAGCACTTCGCCGTTTGCCGAGCAAACAGCATACTCAATATCGGGCCCGAGGCATATCGCAAGGTTGCCCGGAAGCGTCCAAGCTGTAGTCGTCCATATCAGAAAGCTTGCATTCTCGGCTCCGGGGATACCGTCTAACACGTTTTTCGCGTCTTTGACCCTGAATCTGACAAAGATTGCCGTACATGGGGCGTCGGCGTATTCGATTTCCGCTTCTGCAAGAGCTGTCTCGTCATGCGTACACCAGTAAACGGGCTTCAACCCCTTGTAAATATAGCCTTTTTCATACATTTTACCGAACACGCGGACTTCCTCCGCCTCGAAAGACGGGGTCATAGTCAGATAGGGATTGTCCCAGTCGCCAATAACGCCGAGCCGCTTGAACTGTTCACGCTGCCGATCCACATAGCTTGACGCGAACTCTTGGCAGGCGTCGCGGAACTCAGGTATCGAAATCTTCTTTCGATCCAGTTTGTTCTTCTTGATTATCGCGCTCTCAATCGGCATACCATGGTTGTCCCAGCCGGGAGTGTATGGAGAGAGCCAGCCGGACATGTTCTTGTGCCGTATGATTATATCCTTGAGCACTTTGTTCAGCGCAGTGCCTATGTGGATGTCGCCATTTGAGAACGGCGGGCCGTCGTGCAATATAAACGCGGGTTTTCCCGTATTTTTTTCCATGAGCGTTTGATAAATATTTTTCTCATAGAATGTTTTCAAGAGCTCAGGCTCGCGCTTGGGAAGCCCGGCACGCATAGGGAAGTCCGTCTTTGGCAGGTTTATCGTCGCATTGTAGTCTTGGGGCATCGTTTGTTTCCTCCTACCGAAAGAGCCGCCATGTGTTATGCCGGCTCATGCATGTTTTGGGTATGTTTTAGTCTTCGTTATTATAGTTTGAGCCGAACTTGAGGTTGTCAAAATCGAACTTGGGCCTCGGCGTAACAGCATCGCCCTCGGCACCAATAATATAGGGCTTCGTGTTGTCGCCCTCGTCATTGTATATCGGCAATGGAGGGGGCGGAGGGGGCGGCGGAGGGGAAACTGCAGCGGGCTCCGGCGCGGGCGTACTCCCCCCTGTCAGTTTTTCCATCACATTGCCTATCATTGCCGCGGCATCGGATATCTGCGCCTCGCGCGACGGTTGAGGTTCGGCGGCCGGCGCGGGCGTGGGCGCGGATTCAGGCGGCAAGTCGGGGCGCACGGCGCGGCGGGCCGTTTCAAGCTTGGTGAGGAATTCCGAATGCTTGCGCATAATGGCCTGCGAAAGCTCGATGAATTTTGCGGTCTCTTTCGCGGCGACGCTCAACCGCAGTTCCTCGTCGGCAATGCGTCTTGCGGTTTCGGCGAACCTCGCTTTAACCTCAAGGTCAGCGTTGCGGAGCGTCTCGTCCTTTTGCTTGTTGGCCTCGGCGGTTATTTCCTCGCCCATGCGCTGAGCCGTAAGAAGCGCCATTCTCATCGCATCCTCTGTCGAGCGATATTCCTCGACCTTCTCGACAAGAACCTTAAGCTTGCCTTTCAGGATGGCATTCTCTTTATACAGGGCCGTATAATCGGTCCCGACTGATTCGAGAAATTCATCCACTCCCGTCATGTCATATCCGCCAAAAACAGCCTTGACAAATACTTTATCGGTTATTTCCTGTGGTGTCAGCATTTACTCTCAATCCTTTTTATTAGAAGTACAGTCCGTTGTTTTCAAGCTCGTCAATAAGGTCGCCAAGAAGATCGACATTATATGGTGTGATGAGATATGTGTTGACTGCAACTTTCTTAATTTTCCCATCCTGCGCATAAGCCACGCCGCTGAGAAAGTCCACCAGCCGGCGCGCAACGTCCTTATTTGTCTGTTCAAGATTCAGCACAACGGTGCGCCGCTCGCGCAAATGATCCGCAATCTCGGCCGCGAGTTCAAAGCGATCCGGCTTAACAAGAACAACCTGAAGCTGCGCCGTCGCATGAATGCTGACAACCTTGTTGCTGTCGCGACGCTCCTCAAAACCTCCGTAAGAACTCCTCGCTTGAGTCGTGGTTCTCGGCGTAGGCGCCAAATCTTCCGTCCTTTTTGGCTGGAAATCGTCGAAATCCTCTTCATCGTCATAAGCCTTGGTCAACTTTTTTAGTTCATTGAGAAATCCCAAATCTAGTTTCCTCCCTGCTCCCGAAGCTTGCGGCAAAAGCCCCAAACTTCTTGTTATCAGCGCTCTCCAAATACAGCCGTGCCTATCCTGACCACATTAGATCCCGCCAGAATTGCATCAAAATAACTGTCGCTCATTCCCATAGATAAAAAATCCATAGAGACATTATCGTATTTTTTTCCGCTCATGTCAACAAAAAGGTGAAACATTGCATCAAAATAGTTGTAAATATCGGCATTTTTATCCAAAAAAGGCGGAATTGCCATCAATCCTAACACTTTTATCCCCTCAATTCTCGATGCAAGCTCCAAAATTTCCTCCGTTTGCTCCGGGAGAATGCCGGATTTTTGCGGTTCTGAACCAATATTAACCTCAATTAGCACTTTTTGAACTATTCCGAGCGAAACGGCCTTTTTTCCGATCAGCTCTATCAGCGCGGGAGAACCGACGGATTCTATCAAATCGCAAACACCGACAATCTGCCTGACCTTGTTTGACTGCAAATGCCCGATGAAATGCAGCGGCGCACCGTCATAAGCGCCCTGCTCATGTTTTCCCAGCATCTCCTGAACGCGATTTTCGCCAACAGCATCGACGCCCGCCGCGATAGCCTGTCTAATCTCATCGGCCGATTTAGTCTTCGACGCCGCAACCAGCCTGATATCCTCCGGCGCCCTCCCCGATCGAATAGCCGCCTCCGCGATAGACTCGCGCACTCTCTTAATATTGTCAGTAATATTTGTCATTTTATACCCAATCTATTCAGTCCCGGCGAGGAAGACGTTTATTTTGCTTCCAACTACTTTTCCGTCGAACAGGTTGTTTCCTTTTACGATTATTGTTGAGCCGACGCGCAGAGGGGTGCCGGACTCCGCGCCATCGCGAACCAGATAACCGTCGCCGTATTCATGTAAGATATCCACATTCACCTTTTCGGCACGGACGCCGGTCTGCAAATAGATGAATGTTACGCCATCGTCAAGATGTATCGCTTCCTTCGGAACCCGTATCCCGGAAACAGTGTCGAAAACAACATCGGCGCGCAACTGGCGGTGCGGCGCTATATCGTGGATGTTGCGCGTACTGGAAAACAGCACGACGCACTCATCGCCGTCCCGCCTGCCTATACGCTCAACCAGCATATCCATTGTAGCGTAGAAAGCGCCGGAAAACTGCACGGGTATCTGGCTATCTTCTGACAGGCGCGAAGCTTCGTTTACACTCATAATCGCCGCATAATACCACTTGAACTCGGTCACAAGCTTGCCCGCGCCCGAAACACTGGGCTGTGTGTCAAAAAGCTCTTCTAAAGATGAAGGGGAAATATCGAAAAGCGCATTAGGCGCAATGGCCTCAAAACCGTCGACCGTCTGTGAAAACGTTCCGCTCACAGGAGCATAAATCGTCCTAACGCCTGAATCTCTCGCTTCCAAAAGCTCAAGACGCGCTTTCATAGAGGGCAAGTCGGCCGTCTGCGCATAGCTTTCCACGAAAATATTCGTTTCAACATCCAAAAGCAACTCGTCAAGCCTGCTCAAATCTCCCCGCTGTATAGCCCTTGACAGACCCATCACGCTCTCGAGACGAGCGGCTTCTGCGGCCTCAACACCCACGGATGTTTCAATCTGCGCAATCATCATCCGAAGAGAGCGAATCTCGCTTGCTGTTTCAAGCGCCTCACCGCTAAGATACTCGATGGCAATGGCCTGTCCTGAAGCCACTTTTTCGCCCTCGCCGACGATTGGCAAAACAACAATTCCAACGTCAGTTAAAACAGTTTCGGTGCGGACGATGTACCCTTGTGTCGAAATTGTTTGCTCAACAGTGTAATGTATCGCGGTCGTTGTCTCAAGGGTAGACGAGACCGCATTGTAAATATATACCCCTATGTAGCTCAAAACAGCGACAAGCAACACAGCCGTCATTATTCTTATGTATAAATCACTTCGTTTCATAACTCGACCCAAGTGACGCTCGCATCTCTCCGCAACCAAGTCAACTGGCGCTTTGCATAGCGTCGCGATTCCATTTTAATTCTCTCGACTGCATCGTCCTCTCTGCATTTGCCCAATACAGCCTCGACCATTTCCTTATACCCGATTGCCTGCATTGCCGTGCAACCTGACGGAACACCCATCTCAAGGAGACTTAGCACTTCACTCCGCAATCCCATCTCAAGCATGGTATCAACGCGCTTGTCGATTTTCGCATAAAGCGCCGCTCTGTCCGCGTACATTAAGGCAAGCTTCTTTGCATCATACTTGGGCGGCAGGGCCTTTGTCTCCGCATCATGCTGCGAAATCGGCTTCCCTGACAACCTATATGTTTCAAAGGCTCTCACGATCCGCCTTTTGTCGTTTTCATGCAGTTTTTCGGCGCTGCTTTCGTCAAACTCACGGAGCCTGCGCAACATTTCTTCGCCGCCGACAGCGTCATATTCGGCTTCCAGCTCCCGACGCAGCGTGTCGTCGCCCCTTACGGAAAAGTTTCGGCCTGATATCAGCGATTCGATGTATAGCCCCGTTCCCCCAACTATCACAGGCATCTTTCCGCGCCGTATGATATCGTCCACGCAACGCGACGCGTCCGTGACATATCGCGAAACGGAATACTCCTCATGCGGTGATATGATATCGATCATATGGTGAGGCACTCCCAACTGCTCATCCAAAGTTGGTTTCGCCGTGCCGATATCCATGTGCCTGTATATTTGCATAGAGTCAGCGGAAACGACCTCGCCGTTATTGCTTTTCGCGAGCTGTATACCATAAGCGCTCTTCCCCGTCGCAGTCGGCCCCGTAATAACAATGATTTTCGGAATATCCATGCACCCGGCTCCCCTAGCCTCCCGCCACCTAAATCCTCATCTTCTGACCCCTGATCCCTGGCCCCTGCCCCCTGATCCCTCGCGCTCCGCAGAGCGCATCAACTTCGCTTGAATCCGCGGTCTAGGGTCGCCTTTGTGATTTCAAACGCAACCGGCCGTCCATGCGGGCATTGCGAGACCTCGCCCGAAAGAACCCTCGCCGCAAGCGTTTCGAGTTCGCGAATATCGGAGGACTTCCCTGCTTTAATTGCGGCTTTGCAGGCTATTGAGCGATATATCTCATCGCGCTGTATCGGCGACGGTGTGCCGCCATGCCTCAACTGCTCGCATATGTCGGACAGCACAGGCTCCACATCGTCAATATTGATCTCCGACGGAATCCGCCGTATCGCAACTGCATCATCCCCGAAGCTCTCTGCCGTAAAGCCCAAGCTTTCCAGAAGGTTCGCGTTTTCCAACAGGATCGCAGCATCCTCTTGCCCATGACGGCAGATGACCGGGGTAATCAGCGCTTGCGACATCGGCTCAAAATCGGAACGTCCAAGCGCATCGAAATGAATCCGCTCATGCGCGGCATGCTTATCTATAAACCAAACGCTGCCGCGATATTCGACGATTATGTAGGTCTTCAATGTCTCGCCGACGACGCGGAATTCAAGGTTTGAGAATGCGGAATTTGGAATGTGGAATGCGGAATATTCGATAGCCTGATTTGAATCGCCGGATTTTGTGAATACGGAATCGACAATCCCCCTAGACTCGCTCTTCGCGCTGGGAGTTCCCGCTCCATATGCCTTGCGGTATTCATCGGCGGACATTGACTTAAACCCGCCGGTTTTTGGGACCTCGGAATTTGGAATGCGGAATGCGGTATCGCCGCTAGCGGAATTTGAATCGTTGACTTTTGGAAATTCCGAATTTGAATCCTTGATTACTGCTTGCTTATAGCTGCTTGTTTCCGCAACGGCTTTTCCGTCCCATAATTCCGAACTCCGATTTCCAAATTCCGAATTTGACACCGCGCCGAGAGCCGCATAGTAAACGCAGTCGTAAATCTGCTTGTCGGAGACGAATTTGACCTCGGTCTTTGCGGGATGGACGTTTACATCAACGGCGCCGTAGTTTGTCGTCACATACAGCACGCATGACGGATACCGCCCAGATGGAAGCTTGTTGGCGTAGGCCTGTTCGAGCGCGGCAAGAAGCGTTCTTGACTGTATTGGCCTTCCGTTGACAAAGAAAAATTGATAGCTCCTGTTTCCTCGGGCAGCAGCGGGAGCGGAAACAAATCCGGAAACCGATATGGTCTCGTCGGATGATTTCGCAGGGAGAAGCCCCGCAGAAAATTCGCGGCCCAATAAACTGTAGATACAGGAGTCCACGCGCGAATCGCCCGGCGTATGATACTCTGTTTTGCCATCCCTGATGAAACGGATGGATACATCGGGGCGAGACAATGCGCAGCGCAGCACGGTTGTGGCGACGGCGGAACTCTCCGCGCGATCGGATTTCATAAACTTCATTCTCGCGGGCGTGTTGAAGAACAAATCGCGCACTATGATATTCGTCCCCTCCGGGCAGCCGGCGGGCGATATGTCGGAGACTGCGCCCGCTTCGAGCGACACGCTGACGCCTTCCCCCGCTCCGTGTTCGCGAGTTAGCAGCTCGATACGGGACACGGCGGCAATTGCCGCAAGCGCCTCGCCGCGAAAGCCGAGCGTACTGATTGCGTCAAGCCCTTCCGCGCCGCGCAGTTTGCTTGTAGCATGGCGCAAAAAAGCAGTTACGGTATCTTCGGGCGCAATGCCGCAGCCATTGTCGGTCACGCGGATATATGTCATGCCGCCCGCTTGTATCTCAACGGTTATGACGCCCGCCCCTGCGTCTATGGAATTTTCAAGCAGCTCTTTGACGACGGATGCCGGCCGTTCCACGACCTCCCCCGCCGCAATCAAGTCGGCGACATGCCGATCCAGTTCATATATCTTTGGCATAAACTCCTCTATCTATATACGATTGGCAGTCCTTTGACATTTACGGGGTCAACATCGAGTATGGCTATGTCTCCGACGGTGCAGTTAATGTCCGTAACATCGACCATCGTGTGCAACAGTCCGACGCTGCCGAGGACGCGCGCTTTTTTCCCATTGATTCTAATGTATGCCTTTTTTCGGCGGTATCTGGCTATGTCCAAGAGGCTTCTCTCGACTATATAGCGGTCGACGCCGAATCCATGGAAATAACCGACCGACAGTATGGCGATTTTTGTGGGCGCTTTCGTCACGAACCCGCGCTCCGCACCAATGTTGTGTCCCTTGGGATACCAGCCCACCTCTTCAAGCCCCGCCTCAATATATCCGACGCGCGAAAGGCTGCCTATGTTCTTGCCCGGAATCCTGCCCGTGAGAGCTGTATCGACGCGCACGGCATCCATCAGTTCTATGTTGTATTTGAACAAAGCGGCGGAGTCGCATGCATGTGCGGCGCCGGGCTCCAGACCCATTTCTATGAGCCTGTCCAAAACATCGTTGAATTTGTCAAGTTGCAGCAGCGTAAGCTTTTTGCTGCGCCATGATGCGGAAAACGTCGTGAACGTTCCGACGACTTTTAGGCTTGACATATACTTGTATATGGCGGCCACCTTGTCGAGCTCGGTGGGTTGAAAGCCGTAGCGGCCAAGCCCTGTGTCGATTTTGACCTGAACCTGCGCCGCGATGCCGCGCGATTCGGCAATGCCGTTGATCGCGACCGCCGCGTCATAGGAGCCCGCAGTACAGACGACGCCTAATGATAAAAGCTCCGTTATCTCATTCGGGTCCGCTGTGCTGCGAAGCATCATGATTCGCTCATTGTTAAAGCCGCTCTGCCTAAGGAGTTTCGCGTCTGAGACGTCTGAAACGGCAAAGTTGCGTATGCCTTCATCGCGCAGAAACTTTGCGATAGGAAGCAGCCCCATCCCGCCGGCATTCGCACTGAGGTCGGCAAACACATGCACCCCCTCGGCGCGGTCCTTTATAGCACGAAGATTGTTTCTGACCACGCGCAGGTCAATTATAAGGTTTTTCATTGCGCTCCACCTTTGATCAATTCATAATGCATAATTCATAATGCATAATTATTTCGTTCGCAGTTATTATAGGCTACTTAACATGATTTCTATATCAAATTAATATTATAAGGCATTCTCATTGATAATTCCAGTAGAAAATGATAAAATATATCCAAATTCAGCATAGCGGGAGGATTTTGTGGTTGATAAGTAGTGAAAAGCATGATCGGGATGTTGAAGAACAAAAAGTTATGATGCTTCGCATTCGTGAGGCGTCTATGGCAAAGCCTGCGGCGCCGCTGGCGTATGTTGATACTTATGGCTGTCAGCAAAATGAGTCCGACAGCGAAAAGCTTTGCGGTATGCTTGCCGAAATGGGGTATGGCTTCACAAGCGACGCATATGCCGCGGACGTTATCATCATCAACACTTGCGCAATACGCGAAAACGCTGAAAACCGCGCGTATGGCAATGTTGGCGAGTTTATTCACACGAAAAAAGCCAAGCCGTCGCAGATTATCGTTTTCTGCGGATGCATGGCGGGAGTTGCGGAGGTGGCGGAGAAAATACGGCAGTCATACAGGCATGTCGATCTCATGTTCACCCCGGACAAGATATGGCGGTTCCCCCAGATGCTATATAGGGCACTTACCGCGTCGGGCCGTGTGTTCGAGACTGATGTCGAGGACGGGATTATTGTTGAAGATATTCCTCTGCGGCGCGATAGAAAGGTTAAAGCGTGGCTTCCAATAATGTATGGCTGCGACAATTTCTGCTCATACTGCATAGTTCCTTACGTCCGCGGGCGGGAGCGGAGCCGTCGTCCGAAAGCCATTTTGGATGAGGCGCGTGTACTTGTGGCGGAAGGGTACAAGGATATCACCCTGCTTGGGCAGAATGTAAACTCCTACGGCACGGGGCTAGATGAAAATGTTGATTTCGCGGCGATAATACGGAGTATTAACGATATTGACGGCGAGTTTCTGATACGCTTTATGACGAGCCACCCAAAAGATGCGTCAGTTCGGCTGTTTGAGGCGATGGCGGACAGCGAAAAGGCCGCAAGGCATATTCATCTGCCGTTCCAAGCGGGGAGCGACCGTATTCTCAAGCTTATGAACAGGGGTTATACCCACGCGGAATATATCGAAAAGATTTTGATTGCGCGGGAGCTTATGCCGGACATTGTGATTACGAGCGATGTAATTGTTGGATTTCCGGGAGAGACGGACGAGGATTTTGAAGATACGCTGCGTCTCGTGGAAAAGGCGCGGTTTGACGCGATGTTTACGTTTATTTTCTCAAAGCGCCCAGGCACGCCCGCTGCGGAACTGCCC
>Ga0099364_10004191_pt1 | contig 21921 bp, 21 predicted proteins | sample TergutTh196P3_FD_73070 | JGI IMG/M metagenome (GOLD analysis project Ga0099364, IMG submission 73070) | Microcerotermes parvus P3 segment gut microbial communities from Pointe-Noire, Republic of the Congo - Th196 P3 | ecosystem: Host-associated > Arthropoda: Insects > Digestive system > Gut ...
TGGAATGTGCGGACAAAGCCTTCACTTTAATATTATGCTGTTTTGCTACAGATAATGTTTGAACCCCTATTGAGCCTGTCGAACCTAACAAAATGATTTGCTTCGTCATAGTCACACCACAAAATCAATGGGAACAACAGGGAAATACTGCCCGTCGCTGAACCCGAAAACCAGATACACGAACGGAAGAACGAACAACACACTGTCAAATCGGTCCAGGATTCCGCCATGACCCGGCATAATACTCCCGAAATCTTTCACCGCACATTCCCGTTTAAGGATTGAGGCGGAAAAATCCCCCAAAACGCCGAAAACCGCACACGGAACTGCCAAAACCGAGAGAAAAAGCACGTTCACCCGAAAATCCAACGACCCGGTGAACCAGAGTGTTACCAACTCATATCCTTTCCCCAGGAGAAAACCGAATAATGCCGCAGTGGCGAGTCCCCCCGCAAAACCTTCCCAGGTTTTCTTCGGGCTGATGTTCGGGGACATCTTATGCTTGCCCAGAAAAGTCCCTGCAAAAAACGCCCCGGAATCGCTAATCCAGGTAATCAACAATGCGTATACAAGTGCGAAAGTCCTGTGTTCTTCAAAAGTATCGAACATGAAAATTATACAGGTCATCGAGAACGGTACGCACAACGACACGAAAGTCACCAATGCGACCTGGGCAAACATGACTTTTTTGTGATTAAACAGCATAATCACAAACAGCCCGATTATAAACGCAAAAGAAACGTATCGGGTGTTGATATATTCGCGCGGGGTATCGTATCCCAGAATAAACGGCATAGCGAACACAAAAATAAGGCTAATCACGGCAACCGCTATATTTTGAATATACTTCGTGGCTACCAGAATCTCATAAACCGCCCCCACCGAAACAAGCGCGACCGCAATTAAAAAAATCTCTTTCTTGTCAAGCCACAGAATAAGAATCCCGATAACCGTCGCCACCCCCGCTGAAATCAGCCTTTTCGCCATAAATTCTTGACCATGCCGACCCGTCCTGCGCAAAAATCAACAGAAATTGCGGCATAACGGCTCGCCCTTTATTATTTTTGAAACTTGACACGCTTTACTTTCCCATTCGTCTGTTTCTGCCCGAATAATCGTCTAAAGCCGATTGCAGTTCCTTCTTCGAAAAGTCGCACCACAACGTATCGGTGAAATACAACTCCGCATATGCCGCTTGCCACAACAGGAAATTCGACAGACGTTTCTCTCCCCCGGTACGAATAACCAGGTCTACGTCCGGCGCGCCTTTTGTATAAAGGAATCCCTCAAAAGCAGATTCATCGGCAACTATTCCCGAAAGCCGAATCTCATTAGCCGCACGGACTATTTCCGCCTTTCCGCCGTAATTGAGCGCGAGACGGCAGGTCAACCCTTTATTATCACCGGAGTCCTTCTCGACACTTTGCATTTTCCGTAACAGCTTATCCGAAAACACCGATAAATCCCCGATAAACGACAGCCTGATATCGTGTTCGTTGGTGAGCCTGTCCAAATCATACAATTGAGTCTCAAAAAGCCGAAACAAATGCTTGACTTCGTCTTCGTTCCGCTGCAGATTCTCGGTAGAAAGGGCATAAAACGTGACATTAGCGACTCCAATCGCCGCTAAGTCAGTCACCCGCTCACGAAAGACTTCCGCACCTTTCTTGTGACCCATCGCAGCGGGAAGCAGACGTTTTTTCGCCCAACGTCGATTCCCGTCCATGATAATCCCGATGTGTTGCGGTAAAGTCATACCGTCATGATTTCTTTTTCTTTTGCTTTACAGACCGAGTCGATTTTCTCAATACTCTTATCCGTCAACTTCTGAATATCTTTTTCGCAATCTTTCAAATCATCTTCGGTGATTTCGGATGTTTTCTTCATTGCTTTGAACTTATCCACCGCATCACGTCTGACGTTCCTGACTGCGACTTTCGCTTCTTCACCGTACTTGTTGACCTGCTTAACCAATTCCTTACGTCGTTCTTCCGTCAACTGCGGGAAAACAATCCGTATAGACTTACCGTCGTTGTTCGGATTTATTCCTATATCAGATGCTAAAATCGCCTTTTCGATTGGCTTGAGCGCGGAAGAATCCCACGGCGAAATGACGAGTATACGCGCTTCAGATACCGAAATCGAAGCGATAGCGTTAATCGGGCTGAGTGCACCGTAATGCTCGACTTGAATCTTGTCGAGAACCCCGGGATTCGCCCTTCCTGCACGAATTGACGTAAACTCCCGTTCTAATCCGGCAATGACCTTCTCCATTTTTTCTTTTGCAACATTCATAGCTTCCATGATTATTACCATACCTTTCCGAGACACAAAGCCTCTATGAATACAAATTCTTAATATACTTTCGTACCGATTTTCTCGCCCATGACCGCCCGATATATGTTCTCCGGGTCGTGGAGGTTGAACACGATTATAGGAATCCCGCTCTCTACGCACATTGCCGCCGCTGTTCCGTCAAGAACACGCAACCCGCCGACTAAAATGTCCTTGACTTTCATAGTCTCGAACTTAACCGCATCCCCGAACTTCAATGGGTCTTTGTCATAAACCCCATCGACCATAGTGGCTTTAAGCATGATGTCGGCGTTCAATTCAGCTGAACGCAATGCCGCCGCCGAATCAGTCGAAAATGTCGGACTCCCTGTTCCGCAACCGAAAATAACAATTCTGCCTTTTTTAAAATGATGAAGTGCCTTCTGCCTTACATACGGCTCGGCAAACTGCATCATACTAATCGCCGACTGCACCCGAACTTCACACCCCAACGATTCCAACACATCGCTTACCGCTAACGCGTTCATCATAGTCGCCAACATTCCGATATGGTCGGCACGGACTTTATCCATGTTTTCATGCGCCGCACGACCCCGCCAGTAATTCCCTCCGCCGACTACAATTCCGATTTCAACCCCTGAATCGTGGCATTTCTTAATCGACTTCGCTATTTCCGTCACCGTTTCGATACATAAACCATGTTTCTTCTCCCCTGCGAGTGCTTCACCCGACAATTTAAGAATCATGCGTTTGAATTGTGGCATTGATGTTCCCATTTTCCTCTCCTGTACTCAAAAACCTTCTAAAACTCGAATATTCCCGCACACCTCCGAAAAAACGGGTGGAGAAATCGGCTGTTCATCTTCTTCCCAAAACAACGCACCGGTCTCACCCGGACTTTTTAAGGCATTGACTATATCGTTGACAACCGCACTAGCAGTAGGGAATTTGCCCGCACCCTTTCCGTAAAACACTACGTCTCCGGTAGCTTCCCCCCTTACCATGATTGCGTTGTAAACGTCATTCACCCCTGCAAGTTGGCTGTCCTTATGAACAAATGCCGGACACACTGTTACTTGCGGAGAGTCTCCGTTTTTCACTGCACGTGCAATTAGCTTGACCGTACCGCCCCTGCTCTCGCAAAATGAAATGTCTTCACGGGTAATTTTAGTGATTCCCTCAGTAAAGACAGAATCGGGATTAACCTGTTTCCCGAAAATCATAGATGCTAAAATACAGATTTTCCTGCAGGCATCCACCCCATTGACATCATCAGAGGGGTCGCGTTCGGCGTAACCGTTGTCTTGAGCTAATTTCAAGGCTTCCTCAAACGCCATACCGTCACGGAACATCTTAGTCAAAATAAAATTAGTCGTACCGTTAAGGATTCCGGCAACTTCGTTTATAGAGTCGGCGGCAAGACATTGATGTAACGGCCGTATAATCGGGATTCCTCCCCCCACACTCGCTTCGAAAGCGAAGCTGACGTTCTTCTCCCGTGCGATTTTGAGGAGTTCTGCACCTTTTTTCGCAACCAGTTCTTTGTTAGAGGTCACGACACTCTTCCCCGCCGACAAAGATGATTTCACGAACCGATAAGCGGGTTCAACCCCGCCGATTAACTCGGCAACTACCGTGACTTCAGAATCGTTCAGGATTACGTCAAAATCATTCACGAACTTGTCCGAATACGAACAACCGGGAAAGGCAGACGCATCACGAACTTCCAGGATATACTTTATATCGGCGTTTTGCCCGGTCTTCGCCCGAATACTTTCTCTGTTTTTAAAGAACACCTCGGCAGCCCCCGAACCTACCACTCCATGCCCTAAAATTGCGATTTTTGACATATATGACCCTTCCTACTTTCAGACTGTATAATACTGTATATTTCCGCTCACTACACGGCGGGACGTGATTTTGTCACGACTATAGTATATCACCACAATCACCGATTGTCAAGTAATATCTTGAATATCCTCTATGACTTCGACTCTGCCGTGATAATACGTTATAGAAATCAGCTCGTCAACCGTAATGTCGATTGTGAATCTGCCGGATAATTCCGCGCTGATATTGGTAAAAGCGTTCTGTGATGCGAAGGATATTTCGTCATAAACCACGTTCTGCTCCTTCATCACGTCAAGGACTTTTCGGCAGTCTTGAGCGAAATCGTGAATGTTCTCCTGCGGAAAAAACACGATTTTTGCCGAAACCCTGTCGGTATCCCTTATATCGCGAATCCGCGAGTAATGCTTCCCGTCTCTCCCATGAATAATAACTTGAACATTGACCTCCCGCAGGTTCACATCATCGGGGATTCCCGCCGCCAACTCATTGCGAATCAGATTACCCAACATTTCGTTAGCTGTACCGCCTTCTTCGGGAAGGTCGAAATTTCTTCCCGAATTACCAATTGCGACCGCCAACGCGATAATCGCGATTACAAGCGCGAACAACGACAAGAGCAATTGCCGATGTTGTTTAAGTTCTTTAACCAACCCAAGAAACGTCTTCGGCACTAACTGAATTGTTTCTTGTTCCTCTTCTTGAATTTCTGATTGAATCAGCTCAAGCACATTGATTTCTTCGCTAATCTCTTCTTTTTCATTTTCTTTTTCTTTAAGAGTTGCAACTGCTTCGACACCCTCTGCAAGAAGTTCTTCCATAAGGGTCAATTGCTCTTCTTCACGTTCACGCATCGACAAACCACTCCATAAGCTCGTATCCTTTTGCGACATAAACCCCGGTACCCGCCGAATTCTTCTCGTCAAAGACCTCCACCCCGGTTTTGGCTTCACTGCTGTCATAAATCAAAAACGGCACAGGCTCACGGGTATGAGTTTTCAAAACCAACGGAGTAGGATGGTCGGGAGAAATCAAAATCTTCAATCGCGTGCCTAATTCGCCGCACTTAAACGCTTCCAGAACCTTTCCGAGAACGATTTCATCAATCAACTCAATTGATTTCACTTTGTTCGCAACTTCGCCTCTATGACCACACTCATCGGGTGCTTCGACATGAATGTACGCTAAATCCATGCCGTTTTTGAGTGACTGAATCGCAGCATCGGCTTTTCCGGCGAAATTAGTATCAATATACCCGGTCGCCCCTTCGACATGAAGCACGTCCATCTCTGCGATTTTACCTATTCCCTTGAGCAAGTCAACCGCACTGACCATAGAAGCGTTCAGCCCGAACTTTTCTTTAAACGAAGGCAGATTCGCTTTTGTGCCTTCCCCCCAGAACCAAAGACAATTAGCCTGTTTCCCCTGAAAAGACCTATACGACTTCTCCATAATCGCAAACAACTCACGATTTGCATCGTTTTCCTTAATATAATCCCCGATTCTTTTACCGGTAATATCATGCGGCGGGATTAAATCCAAATTCAAACTGCCGCCTTTCCAAATAACGCAATGCCGATAACTGATTCCCGGATAGAACCTCAAACCCTCACTCCCGAATTCCTTATCTGCCTGCAACACGATTTCAGCCGCCTGCGGCGTGTGAATGTCGTCGGCGCAATAACTAAGCATTACGGCATCTTCGAATCGTTCAGCTTGAGACAGTTTCACGAGATTACACCGAAGCGCAACATCGCCCGCCCCCATCTCGATTCCCATACTGGCAGCTTCAAGCGGGGAACGTCCGCTGTAATATTCGCTCGGGTCATAACCGAGAACCGACAGGTTCGCCACGTCACTCCCCGGCGGGAGATGTTCGGGTACGGTTTTGGCAAGTCCAACCAGCGAGGTCTTCGCCAAAGTGTCCATATTCGGCTTGTTTGCAACCTCCATCGGGGTTTTCCCTTTGAGTTCGTCGCAGGGAAGGTCTGACATTCCGTCACACAAGATTACAATATGTTTCATAATTATAACCATGCCTTTCTGCCACAAAGTGGCATGAATTTCGTTGCGGAGCAATACATTACTCCAGAATCAACCACAGAGCCGGGCGAACGTTCCCGCCGCTTGCGCTCGGGAGAAATTCAACCACACCGCCCGCAACACTGATTATCCCTTCGGAACGAACAAACACAGCGGTAAGATTGCTTCCCCCCGGGGAACGTAGCCACCACCATGTCGCCGATTGACCCATGCCGTACGCAACCCGCTCAGAATTGTATTCGTCATCTAACTCGAGAATACTTTCGTCTTCGGGTGGTTGACCCAATAATCCGCTGTCACCGAAATATTTCGCCACTTCCTCAAGGCTTAACAGGAACACTTTATCAAGGGTGTCAACCCCGCCTGTACTTGTTTTTCCGTACCACGGATTCGCTTTATTTGATATTCTCGTCTCTGCGATTCGCAATTTTTCCTCGGCAGAGAAAACACCGTGGTAGAATGTTTGGTTCAGGTATCCCCGAATAGAACTGTTCTCCCAGGTCACAGAAGCCTCAATCGAGTTATAAGGCTGATTAGTCAAGACCCGGACGCTCAAAATCAGGGCTTTACCGTCTTGAATATCAAGTACCTGCCAATCATACCCGCCAAATGCTATAACATCACCGACCTTCATTGCGATATTTCCGGATTTTTCGTCATTTTCGGAATCCGACGTTTCGGTTCCGCCGCCGCTTTTCTCCAACTCAAGCCGTTTGTTTTCAAGCCGTAAATAATCAAGCTCTTCAACCACGCGGTCGTATTTGCTTTGCGAAACTCCACACGCTGTAAAAATCAGAGTAATCGCCGCCGCAAGAATTGACATAGCTGCTTTCTTCATTTCTTTACACCTCTTTCAGAATTTTTACAGATTTTCACTCCGCACGCCGAGCATTTCTCACGACAGTTCGGAGTAGTCACACCCTCATACGCCCGCTTATTTTCGCCCAGAAGAAACTCCTTCGTAACAAGCATATCGATATAATCCCACGGAAGCGACTCTTCATGTTCACGGCGACGAACAAACTCTTCAGGAGTAATACCGCAAACCTCAAAAGCCGACTTCCACTTAGCGAAATCAAAATAATCCCCCCACGAATCAAGTGTGCAACCGTTTTTGTACGCTTCAAGAATAACACGACCCAATCGCGAATCACCCCGAGCCAGTACCGCCTCAAGAAAAGACGAATTATAGTCACTGCGGCTGATTTTCACCTTACGACTGTTTTTCACCGCAAATAGCGACATCAGCAACTTTTGACGGCGAGCGGCTTCCTCTCTCGAAATCATCGGCTCATACTGAAATGGGGTAAACGGCTTCGGTACAAACGTCGCAAGCGAAATCGAGACAGAAATACCTTTGTTAGGACCGACCTGCTTATACAGCTTCATGATTTTTTCAACCAATGTATGAATTCCTGTTATATCTTCATCGGTTTCGGTTGGAAGACCCAGCATGAAATACAGTTTCACAGTAGAATACCCGCCGGAAAAAGCCACCCTGCACCCCTCCATGATATTTTCTTCGGTGATATTCTTATTTATAACGTCGCGAAGTCGTTGTGTTCCCGCTTCCGGCGCGAAGGTTAAGCTACTTTTCCGAACACTCTTAATTCGTTGCAGAACTTCATCGTTAAACTTGTCAATCCTTAAAGACGGTAACGCAAGGTTGATACTGTTCCGGTCGGTGTAATCGCTCATATCTTTGAGAAGCCCCTCAATCTCAGAATGATCACTCGTCGAAAGCGAACACAAAGAGACCTCATCATAACCCGTACTTTCACATAACGCTTTGGTCTCTTCCAAGATTTTACACGGCGATTTTTCCCGGTACGGCCGACAAATAAACCCCGCCTGACAAAATCGACAACCGCGGATACACCCCCGTAAAACCTCCGTAACTACACGTTCATGCACCGTTTCTATAAAAGGCAAAACAAATTCGTCTGGGAAAAAAATTCCGTCCATATCTTCGACTATACGTTTCCTGACAGAATTCCCCAACTCCGGCACGTAAATTCCCTCGATTAAAACAGCTTTACGATAGAAATCCGTCCGTGAAATGCCCGAACGCTTACACTCGTTGAACAAATCAAGCAGTTCAAGGGTGACTTCCTCCCCCTCCCCGATTACAAACACATCGATAAAATCCGTCAAGGGTTCGGGATTACAGGCGCACGAGCCCCCCGCAATTACAAGAGGGTGAGAATCATTCCGCTCGGCACGCAGAAGCGGAATCTCGGCTAAATCAAGCATAGCGAGTATAGTCGTGTAACTCAACTCGTATTGTAACGTGAATGCAACTATGTCAAAATCACGAATCGGGGTCATGGTTTCGAGCCCGTAAAGCGGAACATTATATTCCCGCATTAAATCACTCATATCCGACAACGGCATGAAACAGCGTTCGCACTTATATTCCTCGCGCGAATTAATAAGGGAATACAGGATTTTCATGCCCAAATGCGACATACCTATTTCATAGGTGTCGGGGAAACAGAAAGCCAATGACAAATCAACCGTTTCCGACGACTTCACGACCGAATTAACCTCACCCCCTATATATCGGGCGGGTTTTTGGACTTTTAAGAGAAATCTCTCGATTTCCTTCAATATATCTGTTTTATTCTTACTCATTACTCGTCTTCTTCCTGCTTCACAAACGGATTTATCGTCTTACTCTTACCGAAAATCATATCCATCACCCGTTTTGTTTTATGCGAAACCGCAACTTCTTCGTCCCCTTGAACGCCTTGGTTCTGCGTTACCGCAGAAATCGTCGGGGTCTTCGCCCCCCCGGAAGTTCGCGGGTTAGAAGTCCTCTCAAAACCATCGTTACGTCGAATCCCCGACAAAATGCTGTTGAAATCCAACTGCGGAGGTACTGCCGACACATCTACCGCAACCGACTCATCCGATTTAATCGGCTTCACTTCTTTTTGAATACGGGTTTCAACTTGATTATGATTTTCGGCATAATTTTCAGACGGCGCGATTATCTCACGAAGATGCGGATTCTGCGGTACTCCGACTTCACCATACTTTTCGAGTCGCAGAAGAGGTGCGGGTTTAGGTGGCGAAGTCGCTTGCGCAATTTGCGCGGTTTCGGGAATTTCAGGAGTTGTTTCAAAAATTTCAGTTGCTTTCGATTTTTCTGACGTTTCCGTCATTTCACCAGTCTCGGAAAAATCTGAAGAGATTTCTTTCAAAATCTCTGTCTGAATTACTTCCGGCATTTCCGCAGGAGATTCTTTCGGAATTTCTTTCGGTGTTTCGGTCGGGATTTCTTTCACCGCTCCGATTACATTCACCCCCGGGGGAACAACCCCGCGAATAACCCTGGTGGTTGGGGCGTACGGCGGTATTTTCGGCGAAATTTCCAAAGGTGTTTCAAAAAATGCGGATTGCTGTGGATTCAATGTCGGTATCCCCGAAATTTCCGATAACGAAGACGACGAAGACGATTGAGAAGATGGATAAGATGGAGGAAAAACAGGGGCGGTATCGATTCTCTCGAACTCAAACGCATGAACTTCTCTCGTTTCATGTGATTCAAGCGGCTCATAGGCAGAATGTTCCGGAGCAGATTTCTTGTTGGTGCTTTTGCGAGACTTAATCGGTTCTCTCTGTTCGAACCGTCTCTCTTTATACGCAGCTTTGGGGTTAAAGCTAATCGCTCGTGAATACTCAACGAAATTCTCGAAATCGTCCATTGCCGCCTGACCCGAAATGACGTTTTCGCGAATCAGCACCATATATTTATACCAATCCGAAAAATCCCGCTGATTCATATCAACGTTGACCCGTTCAGCCATCTCTTTGTAGAGCTGTTCGCACCTTGAGTGCAGCAAAGATGAATCCACCGGGGCAAGTGATTTCAATGCCGCCATCTTCTCGTCCATGATTTCAATACAACTACGGCCGTTTTCAATGCGTGAGCAGTAATCATAATTATATTTCTCGTCCTTGAGATAATATTCGAGACAGCGACCGCACTTCTGGAGGATTCCGCCGCTTTCAAGGAGCGCATCGATTTCAAGGTCAATCACCGACTTAAAACTTTCGGGAATGTAAACCTGTTCCGGCGAACGCAAAATAGCCCGAACGCTAATCATGCTGTCGAACTCTTCGGGAATAGAGTCTTTGATTACCGAGAAAACATCCATAGCCGATTTATCCGCGATAAATTCCCGACCGGCGACAATTTCCGCACCGGGGAAAGTCCCCGCCTCATCGAAATTAACCCCACCGAGAATATTCCGCATTATTTCACGACTGAGCGTACTCATCACAAAAGGCGCATTAGGTGTCCTCATCCCCGAATAGACCTTACTCGTCGATAACTCACGACACCCCATCTCGTTTGCGGCAATACTGAACAGCAAATCGAAATAACCGGATTTTGCCGCCGCAACGTCCCGATTTTCAAGCTTTTTTCCAAACACAAAATCGACTTTTTTCTGTGCGTACTCCTGCATTTTAAGGAGGTTGTTCCACTGATTAATCGCATGATTATACCGCTCTTCACACAACCGCGCGAAGAGCAACGACTCAAACTCATTCCTGCAAGCCGAGAAACTGTTCCACAAAGTAGAATAACCAATTCCGTTTTGACGACAGATATAATCAATCCAACAGTCGAACACGATTTTCTCAAAAAGCCCGCGGATATTCTTCTCGAAATATTTATGGCAAGCGGAAATAGAATTCCGCAAAGCCGCAACTTCATCGAAATTCACAGAACCGGCTTTCATGGAGGTACGGCAAAGCTGAACACATTGCTCCACGAACGGTTCGAAATCGTATTTGATAAACTTGATTAGGTTGTCAGGGAAGTCAAGGGAGTAGACTTCACTCAAGTTTTTCCCGGTCAAATTAAGCTTATACGACGGTCGCTCCATTTATTTATTCCCCTAATTCATCTTCTGTAAAGTCAGAAATTTCAGACGTGTCCACTTCACTAGTTGCGGCGGTTGTGGTCACTGCAGGCGAAACTTCGTCACCGTCAACCACCACCATTTTACCATTCTTATCGATTTCGAAATGTCGCCCGTCAAGCGATAGAACGTTGGAGGAAATCCATTTCAACTCGAACTCATGTTCCGGGTTTATTATGCGTTCATAAAGCACGTTAGGCCCGATTCTTTCATGACTGATTTTCTCGCAAGTGAGATTCCACAGTTGCTTATCCGAATCAATAGGCTCAATATAGAACGCAGCTGTCCGTTTCTCTTTTGTTTCCGGGTCAACGTATGCCACAACCCGAAAGTTAGGTGACTCCCTCAATCCGGAAGCATCTGCCTGAATCTCTGTTCTGAGATGCAACGGCATTTTATACGGAATCGAAATCGTGAGACTTTCGAGGGTAACATAAGCCAAAAAAGCCAACACAAAGAGAATCATGTAGACAGTTCCCAAAATCACCTTAAGCGACTCGTCCACCCCCGATGCAAAGAAAATCACTGTCGCAGCGATAAACGGCGGAATCATCAAATACCAATTTCCAAACCCGTAAATCAACATCACGATAATAAACGGGTGCATAAACAACGCCGCGAGTTTCGTTACGGTGTTTCTGCGGGTGTAAATCATCACAATGGCGAACATCACATTTATGAAGGTGTAAAGCAGAAAAACGGCGGCGGCTTTGTCTTCTTCAAAAACGAAATGATATCCGAAAGTCAACCGCGCAACCCAAATCAGAAACCAGATGTATCCCACCGACAAGAACGAAAACCCGAACTTCGTCCACTTGTTCGAGAAAAAGGCTAAAATCTTGTTAAAAACCTTCCCCGGCCCGGAATTGCTTTTCCCGCTCGGCTTTTTCGCAGACGGGGGCGGCAAAACAGGATTCCCTGCTGTTTTTTGTGTTTTTTCCATAGCATTTCTCCACACATTATGATTTTTAAATTCTCAGCTACTTATTTTATACTATTTTAAAAGAATTGTCAACTGTCTATACTGCTTTAATATAAAAAAACCGCCGCGACTCATACGAATCACGGCGATTGATTTAATTTAGACGTTACTTCGCCTCGAACCCTTCCCAATCTTTCAAGAATCGTTCGATTCCCAAATCGGTGAGCGGGTGATTCAGCATCTGTAACAGAACGTTAGACGGAATTGTAGCGATATGACACCCGACCCTTGCCGCTTTAGTCACGTGAATCGGGTTACGAATCGATGCGGCAATAATTTCACAATCAAGTCCTTGAACATCAAAAATATCAACGATTTCTTCGATGAGTTCCATGCCGCGGGTTCCAACATCATCAAGTCTGCCCAGAAACGGACTCACGAAAGTCGCGCCCGCTTTCGCCGCAAGGAGTGCCTGCGCCGCAGAGAACACCAAGGTCACGTTAGTCTTGATTCCTTTGGCAGTGAGAGCTTTACAGGCCTTCAAGCCGTCTTCGGTCATGGGGAGCTTGATTACGATGTTCTTGTGAATTTCAGCGAGGGGGAGTGCTTCTTCGAGCATTTTATCGGCTTCAAGCGAGATTACTTCAGCCGAAATAGGGCCGTCTACGATTTCGGCTATTTCAGCCACGACGGTTTTAAAATCCCTGCCTTCCTTCGCAATGAGTGACGGATTTGTAGTGACTCCGCAAATTATCCCCATGTCGTTTGCGCGTTTGATTTCCGCTATATTAGCGGTGTCGATGAATAGTTTCATTTTCTTCTCCTCTGATTTTTTCTTCGCTTTTTATTTTCATTATACAATATTTAGATTAATTAGTCAACTGCTCTTGACAAAAAGGGGTAACTATATTAAAATAGTAATCGAATAAGAATAACGGTAGGAGGTCATAACATTGAAAAGACGAGACCGAATCAACTATTATCTAGATATCGCGTGGGTTGTCAGCGAAAGGGCGACCTGTCTGCGCAGAAAGTTCGGCGCGATTATCGTGAACAACGATGAAATCATTGCGACCGGGTTCAATGGTGCGCCCCGCGCGCGCGAAAACTGTTGCGACCGTGACTCTTGTCTGCGCGAATCCATGAACATCCCGAAAGGCCAGCGGTTTGAAATCTGCCGTTCGGTTCATGCGGAAGCCAACTGTATCGTGTCGGCTTCCCGCCGCGATATGTTGGGTTCGACACTTTACTTAGCCTGCAGAGATGCTAAAACAGGCGGAATAGACCCGCAGGTTGAACCCTGCACGATGTGTAAACGCTTGATTATCAACGCAGGAATTTCCACCGTAATCATACGAACCGGTGAAAATGACTACAAGTCGGTGGTCGTGGAAAACTGGGTCGAAAATGACGATACAGTCGCCAGCGACGGCTACTGAGTTCTGAAAGTCTATGATAACATTATATAGTTATATAAATATTAGAAAAGAGTGAAGGAGAAGACAAACATGAAACTCATTTTTGCGATTATCAACAACGACGACTCTCATTCGGTGTCGAACGCACTGACACAGAGCGGATTCCAAGCCACGAAACTGGCTTCCACGGGGGGATTTCTCATGTCGGGGAACACTACGTTTTTGCTCTGTGCGGACGATTCGCGGGTTGACGACATTGTTGCCGTCATTCGCGAAAACTCAAACAAGCGTAAACAATTTGTACCGAATGCCGCTTCATACGGGGAAGGCAGTTACACCAGTTTCCCGGTAGAAGTAAGCGTTGGAGGGGCTACCATATTCGTCACTAACATCGAAAGATTCGAGAAAGTCTGACAAGAGCTGCGGTGCCGACGACTTCGCCGATGAGACTTAATCATCTGAAAGGGTGCGTTTAATCATGACTATCGAAACCTTACACGAGGCAGGGCGGCTTCCTCATGCGATTTTGCTGTTGGGAGGAAACGCCGAAAACGTCGAACAAGCACTGAAACTCTACAAGTGCGAACCCGCCGATACGGTTTATGTCAAGGAGGGTATGCCGGCGAGCGATTCCGAAAAAAAGTCCAAGAAGCAACCGCCGTACTCATACAAGATTGATGCGTTGAGGTCGGTCATATCAAGCGGAAACCTTCGACCGCAATTCGGGGAATCACGAGTATTCGTATTCAATGACTTTGACTCTATGGGGGAAGAACGTTCCGGTATTCAGTGTCAAAACGCACTATTGAAATTCTTCGAAGAACCACATGAGTTCAACCGTTTTATACTCACCGCCGAATCGTCATCGAAGATTCTCACGACAATTCTGTCGCGGGTGGTAGTCATCAGAGGCAAGTTTCAAGTTGAAGAAACTCAAGATACTTCCGAGCATGATGAAATCGCAAAGACGGCTCTTGCCGCACTGATTCGAAAAAGCGAATACGAAACAGCGGCGGCGTTCACCCGCGCGAAGGACAAGCAGTCACTCAAAAACGTGTTTGTTTCGTTGATTGATGAGTTCGCGAATACCGCCAAAAACGCCGATTCTGATTCCGCTGCGCAATACCTCAAAGCCTGCGACGTTGTCCGAAAATATATCGGGCGCATAGCCGTGAATCCGAGCGTTCCGTTAACAGCATCGGCTTGTACGGCAGAATTATATTCGATACTGTATTAATAACAGATTTTTATTATTTTATTATAAGGAGAGATGATGACTGAAATAATAGGGGTTCGGTTTAAAGATGTGGGGAAAATCTATCATTTTTCGCCGAATGGAAAAAAGCTGAAAAAAGGCGACAGCGTAATCGTTGAAACTTCACGCGGGGTCGAATTGGGGAATGTAGTCCTCGGCAATAAACAACTCGAAAACGAGGAGACGAATCGCCCGCTTAAATCGATTATGCGAATTGCAAGTCCCGACGATATTGAAAGGCATCGCAATAATCGCAAACGAGAAAAGGAAATTCTGGCGGTTTTTTCACAAAAAGTGGCTGAACACAAACTCGCCATGAAACCGATTGATATAGACTGCACCTTCGACGGGAGCAAGATTTTGTTTTTCTTCACCGCTGAAAGTAGGGTGGATTTCCGCGAATTAGTCAAGGACTTAGCGGGGATTTACCGTACACGAATAGAGTTGCGGCAAATCGGGGTGAGAGACGAGGCAAAAATGCTCGGCGGTCTGGGAATCTGTGGCCGTCAGTTTTGTTGTTCGGGATTTTTAGGGGAATTCCAACCGGTATCAATCAAAATGGCGAAGGAACAATCGCTTTCACTGAACCCCACAAAAATTTCGGGAACTTGCGGCAGACTGATGTGCTGTCTCAAGTATGAACAGGATTGCTATGAAGAACTGCTCAAGACCACCCCGAGGGTAGGGGCGTTCGTAGAAACAGCAGAAGGCAAGGGCGTAGTCAACGATGTTAATCTCCTGAAGGGGGTTCTAAAAGTGAAACTCAACAAGAACGAAGACGATGCCCCCCCGGTTCCTTTTAAGAAAGACGATGTGAAACTGCTCCCCCCGCTCCCGAACAGAGACCGACAAGCTCGCCCGAACAGGGAAAACAAAGAAAATAACGAGAACAAAAAAGACGGAAAACAATCCGCAGCGAGAAAGCAAGAAAAGGATTCATGAAATCAGAATTGATTCTTACTAATCCGACTGTAATCAAAAACTTAATGGAACGTCACGGATTCACTTTCACGAAATCGCTGGGGCAAAACTTCTTGATTAACCCGTCGGTATGCCCGAGAATGGCGGCGGCACTCACTTCAAAAACCGTAATAGAAATCGGTGCGGGAATAGGCGTTCTCACACGTGAGTTGGCAAAAGCCGCCGAAAAAGTTATAGTAATCGAGATAGATGAGGGGCTGAAGCCGATTCTCACCGAAACGCTGTCGGTTTGTCCTAACGTGGAAATCATCTGGGGGGATGTTCTGAAACTGGACTTGGCTGAAATCATAACTTCACCGGTGTCTGTAATCGCGAATCTGCCGTATTATGCGGCAACGCACATCATAATACAGTTGATGGAATCCAAACTACCGATTAACTCACTCATAGTGATGGTTCAAGAAGAGGTTGCACAACGATTCGCAGCCCTGCCCGGCACGAAACAATATGGAAGCGTGAGCGTTGCGACAAGGTTCTACAGTCAACCGAAAACGCTGTTCAAGGTTTCAAGGGGGAGTTTTATGCCCGCCCCGAAAGTCGATTCGGCGGTAATTCGCTTTGACCTGTTCGCCGAAAAAAAATACGATGTAGATGAGAACCTATTCTTCCGATTAGTGAAGGCGGCTTTTTCCGAACGAAGAAAGCAGATGTGTAATCCTGTATCGAAAGAATTCAGCGAGTCGGGCATCAGCAAAGAAACGGTCAAGTCCGCCCTTGAAGAGACCGGTAAAAATCCGTTGTCAAGAGCAGAAGAATTAAGCGTTGATGAGTTCGCGGAGTTGTACAGTGTCTTGATGAAGGGCTTATCAACATGAAACTGAAAATCATTTTGAATTTCTTCTGAAATAGGTTAGGTTATATAAATGAAAATATTAGCAATCGAAACTTCATGTGACGAAACTTCTGCCGCTGTAGTCGAAAACGGCAGAAAAGTCCTGTCTAACGTAACAGCTTCTCAGATAGAAGAACATAAACTCTACGGCGGCGTAGTCCCCGAAATAGCCTCACGCCGCCATTGTGAGGCTATAGTCGGTGTGTGCGAATCAGCACTTGAACAAGCCGAGGTTTCGTTAGGCGAAATCGATGCGGTAGCCGTTACCTATGCACCGGGACTAATCGGGGCATTACTGGTGGGGGTGAATTTCGCTAAAGGGATAGCAATCGCCTGCAAGAAACCGCTTATTCCCGTGAATCATGTGAGGGGGCATATCGCGAGCAATTATATAGTCGGCGGGTTAAAGCCACCGTTTCTGTCACTCGTGGTTTCGGGCGGACACACTTCTGTTATTCACGTTCGTGATTATACGGTTTTCGAAGAAATCGGCAGAACCCTCGACGATGCGGCGGGAGAAGCCTTCGACAAGGCTGCGCGAGCGTTGGGATTCCCTTATCCGGGCGGAATGTATATCGAACGTGAATCTAAAATCGGAAACATAAACGCATACAAGCTGCCTTTCCCCAAAACTAAAAACAAGTACAATTTCAGTTTTTCCGGGTTAAAGACAGCCGTAATTAATCTTATTCATAACGCTAAACAAAAAGGTGAAGGATTCGATGCTTCTTCATCGGCAGATTTAGCCGCAAGTTTTCAGCATACCGTATGCGAGATTCTCACAAGCAAAGCCGTTTCAGCGGCAGAAACCACCGGGGCGAAAACAATCGCGCTTTCGGGTGGTGTTGCGGCGAACTCATATCTTCGGGAAATGTTGACTCAAAAATGTGACGAAAACGGATATCAACTGCACTTTCCTCCCCTCGAATATTGCGGGGATAATGCCGCTATGATTGGCAGTCAAGCTTATTACGAGTTTCTGGCGGGCAACATTGCCGATTCTTCACTCAATGCCACCGCCGCCGTTTAGGAATTAGAACACCGTATGAAATCTTCCAGCTTCTGTAAAGCCTTTCCGCTGTCGATTGCTTCTTCCGCAACCGAAACCGCCGCCATGATAGATTCTGCTTTTCCCGCAATGTAGATTGCGGCAGCGGAGTTCAATACGGCGGCGTTCCGTTTTGCGCCTTTTTCACCGCTTAAAATCGACTTCAAGATTTCTGCATTCACACTCGGCGAACCACCGGTCAATTCCGATTTACCGCAACTCTCAAACCCGAACTGTTCCGGGGTGACGGTGTATTTTTTCAGCCAACCATCCTTGATTTCGCATACGAAAGTGGGTGCGCTGATTGAAATCTCGTCCAGACCGTCTTCCCCGTGGACTACCATAGCATTCATAACCCCAAGATTGCAAAGAACCTGCGCAAGCGGCTCGACCAGTTCTTTATCGTAGACCCCCATCAGTTCCATCTTTGCTCCTGCGGGATTCGTCAGCGGCCCTAAAATATTAAACACCGTTCGAAGCCCCAATTCACGCCTAACCGGTGCGACATACTTCATGGCTATGTGATAATTCTGGGCGAAGAGGAAACAAATCCCGATTTCACTCAGCAGATTCGCGCTTTTTTCAGGGCTGATGTTGATGTTCACCCCAAGCGACTCCAGCACGTCGGCAGAACCGCACTTGCTGGATGCACTCCTGTTACCGTGTTTCGAAACTGGAATCCCCGCCGCCGCTGTTATAATCGCCGCCGTTGTGGAAATGTTGAAAGAGTTCGAACCATCGCCGCCGGTTCCGACTATTTCGAGTGCGTTAATATTATGCAGAATCCGAACGCAATGTTCCCTCATCCCAAACGCACTCGCCGTGATTTCGTCAATTGTCTCCCCTTTCAAGCTCAATGCAGTGAGATACGCACTCATCTGCACGGGAGAAGCCTGACCCGTCATAATCTCATTCATGACCGTCTGGGCCTCGTTATAAGACAAGTCCTGCTTTTTCGCCAGTTTCAGAATAGCTTCCTTTATCATGTCATCTTTATCCTCTCTTTAACCTTCCGGTATCTATATTAATTTTTTTTCAATTCCCGCCCACACTTTCAATTCCTGCATGAGTGCGTCGAACTGTTCCAAATCAAGGGACTGCGCCCCGTCGCACAGGGCTTCCGAGGGATTATTATGACTCTCTATCATAATCCCGTCCGCGCCCACTGCAAGAATCGCTTTCGAGAGCGGTGCGACCAGACTGCGAATCCCGGCAGAATGACTCGGGTCGGCAATTACAGGGAGGTGTGACTTCTGTTTCAACAGCACCACCGCCGATAAATCCAGGGTGTTACGTGTAAGCGTCTCAAAAGTCCTGATTCCGCGTTCGCACAGAATGACGTTCGGATTCCCCGAAGCTACGATATACTCGGCACTCATAAGCAATTCATCGATGGTGTTAGCAAGCCCCCTCTTAAGCAGAATCGGCTTTTTCAAACTGCCTACCGCCTTAAGTAAATCGAAGTTCTGCATATTTCTCGCGCCGATTTGCACAATATCCACATCTTCGAACAGCTCAATTTGCGTCTGATTCATTATCTCGGAGATGATTGGCAATCCCGTTTCTTTACGTGCTGACTTAAGAAGTTCCAGACCCTCCGCCTGCATTCCCTGGAACGCATAAGGCGAGGTTCGCGGTTTGAACGCCCCGCCCCGAAGAATCCTTGCACCGCTTTTCTTGACGTTGGCGGCGATTTGCAGAATTTGCTCCTCACTCTCGACACTGCACGGCCCTGATATAACCGTGAAGAACCCCTCCCCGACTGAAACCCCATCAGCTACACGGATTACGGTACTATCATTTCGAACGGTTCGGTTGACCGCTTTATACTGCTCGGTAATTCGTTTGCCGTACGATACAATGTCATTTGTATGGACTTCATGGTCAATGTCAACCTGAGCTGTATTCCCGATAAGACAGACTGCCGTATGCTCTGTTCCCACACTTAAAATCGTGGAAAAACCCTTGCTTTCCCAGTCTTTGACGAATTTGTCCACCCTCTCTTGCTTTACGCCCGGATTCAAAATAAATACCATCTAACGCTTTCCCCTTTTTAAACAACTTCTCAACGCAGTATACCACATAAAATCCCGATTGTCAACTTTCACGCGGAATCTTGACAAAACTGAAATTAAATGCTATAATGTATTTTCATATTATTGAGGCGCAACGAACGAATTACTGAATCAGACTATAATATTATGATGAGAAAGCTTGAATAATAGCTCACGGGTCGGCGGCTCCGCTACCGAGCAGGTGAGCTGACAGGCTTATTCATAGAGGCTTTGTGACTCGGAAAGGCATGGTCTAAGCATGAAAGACAGGAAATATATCAAGATTTTTATTCTGGCGGCGGCAATTCTGTTATTTGTAAAGGTTATGTTTGACTTTGGTTCGCTGACCGGGGTGTTTTCTTCGGTAATGCGGATTATACGTCCGTTCTTTTTCGGGTTCATTCTCGCATATTGTATTAACATTCCCGTTTCATGGCTTGAAGAAAAGCTGAAGAAAATCAAATTCAAATGGATAAGGAAAGTCGCCCGTCCGATAAGTATTCTCGTGAATCTATCCGCACTGGTAGGATTCATCATATTCGGATTGATGAGCATTGTTCCGATGCTTTACAACAATATAAAGCAATTAGTCAGCGAAATGCCCGGTTATATCAATATGGCGGTAAACGGAATCAAGAATATGCCGTTCGCTGATGAATTAGGACTGTCGGCACGGCTAGACCAATTCAAACCCGAAGATGTTGCCGATTTTTTCACGGGGCTACTCCCCTCACCCGACAATATTGCGGGAATCGCCGCAGGTTTCTTTGCGGGAATCGTAACGGTTTTCCTCACAATCGTGGCTACGCTTTATTTCTTAATTGAATACAACAGTATCAAAGATTTCATAAAACGATTCATACGCGCACATTCCCCGAAGAGACAGCGACCGGCATTAAAGTATATTCGCCTGGTTGATTCAAGTTTTCGTAAGTTCTTAACCTGCCAGACGATTGACGCGCTAATCCTCGGAACAATCACCATGATTCAGTTTACAATCATGCGCTCACCTTATGCGGTAACTTTAGGACTAATGCTCGGCATTGCGAACATGATTCCATATTTCGGTTCGATTGTCGGTTCGATTGTAGCGACTTTTCTTATATGGGCATCCAGCGGGCTGAACATCGCAATCATCGCCGGAATCATGCTGCTGATTACCCAGCAAATCGACGGCAACTTCATCATGCCGAAACTCATGGGCAGTTCGATTAAGATGAGCCCGGTTTTAGTCATAATAGCAATTACAATCGGCGGTTCACTCGCGAATATCATCGGCGTGTTCTTTGCGATTCCCGTCGCTAACGTAATCAAGACAACGGTTGACGAATACCTCCAAACAAAAGAAAAACAACGAATAGCTTCCGGAAATTGGGGCGGCGAAAGTCTCCTGGAAGCGGACAAAAACGACAAGAGAGAAAAGCCGCAAGCTAGCAAGGAAACAGAAGCGAAATCAAAAACTAAAGAGAATAAAGATAAAAAGAGGAAATAAATCGGTATGAAAGATTTTGATACTTTCGGGACACTTAAATGGCTTGCTGAGGTCAAGGGCGTTTCGGGAAACGAACAGGGTGCAGGTTCAGCGGCGGAAGTCGCGTTGGAGCTGCTGAGAGAATACATTCCCGATGCGGGATTGGACTGTCATGGTTCGGTGGTGGGGTTCATCGGCGAACGCGAGAACGATAAACCCACGATTATGCTCGATGCACACATCGACCAAATCGGGCTGATTGTGACGCATATCGATTCAAAGGGATTCATCAAAGTCGAACCCTGCGGCGGAATCGACCGCCGTACGCTTGCCGCCCAAGCCGTCACGATTCATTCGACCCGTTCGAAATCGCCGATTAAAGCGACTGTCTGTACTCTCCCCCCCCACGTCAAGAAAAACGATGGCGAGGTATTGAAGGCAGATTCAATCATGTTAGATGCGGGAATGACCGCCGAACAATCGAAAGAACTCATCTCGTTAGGGGATGTCGTCACAATCGACGGAGAACCGATTTTATTGCAAGGGAAAATAGTCACGGCAGGTGCGCTTGATGACCGTGCAGGTGTATGCTCGATTTTGTACGCTCTTCATTTGCTGAAAGAATCCGACCTCGAATATAACATAGCGGTATCCTTTTCGGTACAGGAAGAGTTGGGATGTCGCGGGGCAACAGTCACCGCATACAACGCCGAACCGGAGTTCGCGGTGGTGGTAGATGTGAGCTATGGATTATCTCCCGGTTGTTTTGAGCCGAAGACGGCATATAAATGCGGAGTATTGGGTAAAGGCCCGATGATAG
>Ga0099364_10004192_pt1 | contig 21921 bp, 16 predicted proteins | sample TergutTh196P3_FD_73070 | JGI IMG/M metagenome (GOLD analysis project Ga0099364, IMG submission 73070) | Microcerotermes parvus P3 segment gut microbial communities from Pointe-Noire, Republic of the Congo - Th196 P3 | ecosystem: Host-associated > Arthropoda: Insects > Digestive system > Gut ...
AAAACCGCCCCCCCCCCCCCCCCCCCCCCCCCCAAAAAGGGGGGGGGAACCCCCCCCCATATTGGGGGGGGGGGGGTAGGGGGGGGATAGATTTGAAGATTTTTAGATTACAGATTGAGCCACAAAGCAGGACGAACACCGTTATTGCTGAGGTCGACATTGTAACCAGACATGTCGAGGTAACCACCAGTGCGCACAAAACTAGCAGCGCCAGTATAGAAACCAGGCGAGCGCAACCACCACCAAGAAGCCGTGCCATTAAAAGTCGCAATACGATTTGAATTATACTGGTCATCAATCCAAGATGCCCCAGGAGGTCTATTTTCTAGCTGACCACTATCACCAAAATATTGCACTACCTCTGCTATACTCAAAAGGAATATCCTATCCTGAGTATTAATGCCACCATTTGTGCCATACCATTGATTGTCCAGATTTACATTAGTAACCTGCACTATCCGAGACCTATCTTCATTGGAAAAAGCACTGGAATTGTAAAAATCTCCATTTAGATATGCCCGCAGACTACATTCTGCCCAGGTGATAGCTACAATAGAGGTATGATAATTCCTCATCTCTATTATATTTTCACTCACTATCAATGCCTGCCCACCTTGGATGTCTAGCACTCTCCAAGTGTATGCTCCAAATGGAATAATATCACCGATATGGACTGTAGTACTCAATAAATGCACAGCGTGTGTAACTGTATGACTTTGAACTGATAAAGTCTCATCGATAAAGGGGTGATAGCCAGAGTGACTGACTATCACAGAATACAGACCAAAAGGGATATTGGTAAGTATGACAGAGGAGCTGGTAGCTGTCTCTTGATATGCTCCACCTGTATGATTTTGTAATACGACAGTCGCTCCAATGACAGAGCCACCATCTGAGGTCGTGATATTGATAATGACCGTAGCTGTAGGGTCTGGATTGACGGTAATAAGGCATGTATCTGTAAAGCCACCGTCCTGAGTAGTTACAGTGATAGTAGCTGTGCCTTGAGTTATAGCCGTTACAACACCAGTATCTGATACTGTGGCTATGGAGCTGTTACTACTAGTCCAAGATACATTTTGATTTGTAGCATTTGTTGGAGTGATGGTAGCTATCAGGGTTTCTGTTGAGCCTACATCAAGACTAAGTGATGAATGATTAAGTGAGACACCTGTAACTGGGATAATAGTCTCACTTACAGTAACCTGACAAGTATCAGTAAATCCACCGTCCTGAGTAGTTACGGTAATAGTAGCTGTGCCTTGAGCTATTGCCGTTACGACACCAGTATCAGAGACTGTGGCTATGGAGCTATTACTACTGGTCCATGATACATTCTGATTTGTAGCGTTGGATGGGGTGATTATTGCTGTGAGGGCTTCTGTATTTCCGATGAGTATTGAGGTGTTTGATTTATTTAGAGCTACACCTGTTACGGGTATATTGGGTGTATTAGGGTTGACTGTTACGACACAAATAGCTGAGAAACCACCGTCTATAGTAGTAGCAGTGATAAGTGTCGAGCCATCTGAAATGGCAAGGATAGAGCCTGTATCATTTACAGTAGCTACTCTTTCATCGCTGCTAGACCAGAGGACAGCTTTGTTTGTGGCGTTTTCAGGTGTGATGATGGCAGTGAGGGTTCTAGTGTCTCCTATTTGCATAGAGAGGGTAGTTTGATTGAGGGATATGCCTGTAACGGGGTTTGGTTTTGTGGTGTTGCTATCGCAACTGTTGAATAGCAGTAATAGGCATGTAATCCCTATCAAGAGGGTAATAATTTTTGATGTTTTCATATAAAACTCCAATGTTTTGATTTTGCTCAAAAAAAATCAAGGTGGTGTTTTTGTCAAGCATTTTTTGGTATTTGGTTTTTAACACAGAGATTTTTTTTTTAACACAGAGATTTTTTTCTTTTTAACACAGAGAAGACAGAGAAGACACAGAGCACACAGAGATTGAGAACACAGAGAAATGGAGAGTTTTTTTTGAAGGTATCGCCATAGATTTGGAACGGATAAATGCGTTCCCTACAAATCAAGTTGCTGCTCTGTAAAAAAATTACTTCCCAAAAATCGCCTTTCAAAATCCCCTTGACATAAAAGCATTAAATAAATTCTTTGTCTGCATTAAAAATATTTGATACTTGGAGAGTATTATGTCAGAAAAATTAGTTTACGGAAATGTAAGCTCAAAAGAAGCGATAGAGCTGGAAGAGAAATACGGAGCACACAATTATCATCCGTTACCAGTGGTCATTGCCAAAGGATTAGGAGCAAAGGTCTGGGATCCAGAGGGAAAAGAATATTTTGATTTCCTTTCTGCTTATTCGGCTGTAAATCAAGGTCATTGTCACCCAAAAATTATCGATGCAATGGTAGAGCAAGCAAAAACTTGTGCCCTCACTTCCAGAGCCTTTTTCAACAACAAACTCGGTGAATATGAAAAATATATCACTGAAGTATTTGGTTTTGAAATGGTCTTGCCCATGAATAGCGGAGCTGAAGCAGTCGAAACCGCAATGAAATTGAGTAGAAAATGGGGATATATGAAAAAAGGTATCCCTGCTGGTGAAGCTTTACTTGTCTTTGCAAAAGCAAATTTTCATGGTCGCACTATATCTATCATTTCTGCTTCTACAGATGAAACCTGTAGAAAAGATTTTGGTCCTTTTGTGCCAGGCATTGAGCTTGTTGAATATGATAATGTTGATGCTTTGGAAACCCTATTAAAAGAAAAAGGTAGCAAAATCGCAGCATTTATCGTAGAGCCTATTCAGGGTGAGGCAGGGGTTTATGTCCCTCATGATGGTTATTTAAAGAAATGCTATGATTTATGCAAGAAATTCAATGTCCTTTTTGTTGCCGATGAAATTCAAACAGGTATAGCCAGAACAGGCAAACTTACTGCTTGCGAATGGGAAGCAGTTCATCCAGATATGCTCCTACTCGGAAAAGCTTTATCTGGTGGCATTTACCCAGTTTCTGCTATATTGTCCTCAAAAGAAATTATGCTCTGTATCCAGCCTGGTGAACATGGCTCTACTTATGGAGGAAATCCTTTGGCATGTGCAGTTGCAAAAGCTGCTCTGGAAGTAGTCAAAGATGAGAAATTATGCGAAAGAGCAGTTGAATATGGAGAGTTTTTCAGACAAGAGCTTTTAAAGATAAAACACCCGATGCTTGAGCTTGTCAGAGGTAAAGGTCTGCTTAATGCTATTATCATCAAGCCCAAAGATGGTAAAGAAGCATGGGATGTCTGTGTAATGCTTGCAAATAAAGGTCTCTTGTGTAAACCTACACATAGACATATTATCCGTCTCGCACCACCGCTCGTAATCACAAAAGAACAGCTCCTGGAATGCGTAGAAATCATTAAAAGCGTATTCGCAGAGTTGTAATATATTTTTTTGTTTTATTAAAAGGGTATTGCTTACGATACCCTTTTTTTGATTTAAATAAAGTAAGGAAATTTTGAAAAAAATCAAGATTTCAATAAAATGATTGACAAAATAGTCTTATTTAAATATTTGACATCTTTAAATATATTCAATGAGGAGTACTCAAACATGAAAAAAGTATTTTTTCTTTTTATCTTATTATTTATAGGGACATCTTGCTTGCTATTCTTTAATAGTTTATTTGCAGATGATCTCGGCGATTTTTATCCAGGCAGACTTGTCTTCTGTTTTAGTGCGACTGGTATCAGGAGCAATGTCGGTGAAGTAGAAATCACCAAAGAAAATGGCATAGTCCAAACCCAATTTGCTTGGTTCAACGAGATAGCCACAGAATATCAAATCATCGAAATGAGACAGCTTTTCCAAGTTAAAGACACTGAATGGAATCAAGATGGTGTATATCTCATGAATATTTTTAAACTTGAGATAGCAGACCATAGTAGGACAGAGGATTTGAGAGTAGCTATGGAAACTATGCCAGATATCCTTTTTGTGGAAAAAGACCCTGTTTTAAGGTCTTTTAATGACCACCCCAACTATGCTGCTGGATACACTCCAAATGACCCTTTGATGCTTTCACAATATGCTCTAAATCTCATAGAGGCTGAAAAGGCTTGGTTTTTTGAAAAAGGGTCAAGAGACATCATCGTAGGCATTGTAGACTCTGGCACAAAATGGAATCACCCAGACCTCAGAGCAAATATCTGGACAAATCTTGAGGAATACCCAGGTATCACTCTAAATTGGGATACTGGACAAATAATAGGTGGAAATGGAACTGAAAATGTGATAGGCTGGGATTTTGCTCATGGTAGCAACTGGTGGGATATAGAGGAAAGAAACAATCCCTATCAAGATTTTCCAGGAAACCAGCATGGCACACATGTCGCAGGTTGTGCTGCTGCAGTTGGAGATAATGGTATTGGTGTCGTTGGACCTGCATTCAATGTCAGGATAATGAATACTAAACATTCATTTACTTATTCTTCTACAAATTCTATAATAAATGGTTATGAGGGCATTATGTTTTGCGTAAATAATGGTGCTAATATCATTAATACCTCTTGGGGTGGGGCAGGTGATGGTGATTATGCAAATTATGTCATCTCTTATGCCAAAGCTCAAGGCGTTCTCGTGGTATCGAGTGCAGGCAATAGAAATGACGAAGTGGTCTTTTATCCAGCGGGTGCTACAGACGCATTTGCAGTAGCTGCTACAGACAGAGATGATTTAAAAGCGAGCTTTTCATCTTATGGCTCTTTTGTAGATATTTCAGCACCCGGAGTAGGCATTCTGTCTACATATTATGATGACCAAAGAGAAGATAATTATGCTACAGCTTCTGGCACTTCTATGTCTGGACCCGTAATGGCAGGTGTTGCAGCACTCGTCTGGTCGTATTATCCAGAGCTTACAGTTGATGAATTAAAAGAGAGACTTCGCAGAGGTGCTGACCCAATAGACCATTTAAATCAACCACAATATCATGGAAAGCTCGGTGCAGGCAGAGCAAACGCTTTTAACTCTCTAATGTATGATAAATTGCCGAGAGTTGACTTTCATTCCTTTGAACAAATTGAAGTTTCAGGAGAAGACAATACTCTGAACCCTGGTGAAACATTGACTTTTAAAATTCATTTAAAAAATAGAGATAATTGGCTCGATGGATTACCTACTACTGCCAGTATTCATACAGATAACCCTTGGGTAGAACTAATCAATCCCACAGTTAATTATGGCATTATACCTCAAGGGCAAGTAAGAACTTCTGAAAACTCTTTTATCATAAATGTAAATGAAAACACTCCTGTTGAGATAAATATCGAGTTTATACTCACTTACTTTGCAAAAGGTGAGTCTGGATACAATTATGATTACGAAATTCCATTTACTGTTTTAGTTTCAAGAAACAAAGACAATTGGCCTCTCGATACTGGCTCTGCAAATGTATCTTCGGTTATTGTTTTTGATTTGAATCTTGATGGAGAAAATGAAATTATTTTTCTGGATAACAGAAATGTTCATGTTATGAATTCCTTAAAAGAATATCATGATGGATTTCCTTTGGCTATAAATATGACAAGTTCAAATCCCTTGATGATAGTAAAATCAGGGAATGAATACGAAATAGTCGTTACTGGTCAAAATAAACTGATAAAAATAAATAAAACAGGTATTATCACTGCTGAAACTACCATAGATGGAGCTATGATGTCATCTGCTGTTGCCTATGATATTGATAATGATGGGATTGAGGAGATAGCAGTTGGAACTACCAGAGGTTTGTTGTATTTGTTTAATAATGACCTATCCATAAAAACAGGATATCCTATTGATGTTGGCTCTGTTATAGTTTCTATGCCTCTATTTATCGATTATAACAACGATGGAAACATAGATATAATCGTGAATACTATAGCACGAAATATAAATATTTTCACTGCTATTACAGGTGAAAAGCATTCAAATAGTCCTATTCAAACTGGCGTTAATGTCGTTTCTGGGTTAGTGGCTGCTACTAATGGAAATGATGTTTTTGTTTATTCTACTGGTATCTCTCACGATTCTGACAATGTCAAAGTTATTGACAAAAATGGACTTATACTTGCTTCCACAAGAATAAACGGAACTATTAGCACTTTACCAATAATTGCAGACCTCGACAATTCAGGTAACCTCGATTTTGTGATTGTAACAAACAGTGGTGTTTTGTATCTTTATGATGGCATCTTAAATATCAGACCAGGATTCCCTATTTCTTTGGGAGGCATAGTCTCCCAACACCCTATTTTAGCGGATATTGACAATGACGGTGTGCTTGATATTATTGTGCTTGCAAACAATGGAACTCTGCATGCTATCAAAATGGATGGCAGCTCTGTTGCTGGATTTCCCTTTACTTTTTTTGATAGTTGGAGAGCTTCACCTGTTTTTACTGATGTTGATGGCAGTGGTCGCATAAATTTTATGATGTCAAACATCAGGAGTCTATATTACCTTGATTTACCTGCAAGATATTCAACTAGCCAATACCCCATGCACGCTTATTCAAGAGCAAGAAATGCTGTGTATAGTGCCTCCTTTGTAAACGATGGAGAGATAGTCTTACCAGATAGAGAGCATACAAGACTTCTTGGAAATATCCCAAATCCTTTTAATCCTGAAACAAAAATATCGTTTATTATCAAAGAGCAAAATGTTACTAACGCTCATATTGATATTTTTAATATCAGAGGTCAAAGAGTTCAGACATTATCTCTATCTGAAACAAATATCAAAAATGGATATGTTATCTGGACTTCTGAAAATCTATCCTCAGGACTTTATTTCTATAGGTTAATTATAGACAATCAAGCTATTGATGTGCGGAGAGCTATTCTTATGAAATAATTTAATTTTATGGGAAAAAATAGAAACGGAACGGATAAATGCGTTCCCTGCTGAATCAAGATTACAAGCGAGAAAAAAACTTTTTTGCAGATTTTTAAGAAAATGCTTTACAAAAAAGCATACTTTAAAAAAGTTGTGCAAAGACTATAAATATGGAGAAAATATGACAAGTCAGGAAACTGAAAAAGCAACTCAGACAAACAACTCTGAAGACTTCGAAACTATGCTCAACGAGAGCATACAAAGCCTAAACATAAACTACAAAAAAGGTGATGTTGTTGTAGGCAAGATATCAAGCATCAATGAATCGCATATCATCATTTCGATGGGACAAAAACAAGATGCTTTAGCTGAAATTGGTGATTACCTTGAGAACGGGGAATTACTATTGAAAGTAGGTGATGAAATTAAAGGGTTTATTGTGAAAATGATAGACGACCAAATCACTATTTCAAAAAGCTTAAATCGTTCTCACGGAAACAAAGTGCTTATCAAGGAAGCATTCACAAAAAATATTCCCGTAAAGGGAAAGGTTACTGAAGCCTTAAAAGGAGGCTATTCTGTCGATGTATTCGGCGTTAGGGCATTTTGTCCTTTATCCCATATAGATTTATATGGAAATGAAAAACCTGAAGTTTATTTAAACAATACTTATGATTTTATGATTATCGAATTTGATAAATCTAGCACTATTTTATCAAGAAAAAACTTCTTAACAGCTGAACACGAAGAAAAAAAAGAAAAATTCTTTTCCAAAATCAATACCGGAGACACTGTCAAAGGAAAAGTCGTCCGTATTACAACTTATGGTGCTTTTGTTGATCTTGGCGGATTTGAAGGACTATTACATATCTCTGAGCTTTCATGGACACACATTGCCAAAGCTAGCGATATTGTCAATGTTGGTGAGGAAATTGATGTAAAAATTTTAAAAATAGATGATGAAAAAATCTCTCTATCTTTAAAAGCTTTACAAGAAAATCCTCTACTTAATGCTATGAACAGACTCAAAATTGGAGATACTGTTTCTTGTAGAGTTATAAGACATGGGAATTTTGGTTCTTTTGTTGAAATCGAAAAAGGGGTCGAAGGACTTATCCCGCTCTCTGCTATTTCTTCAAAAAGAATTAACAGACCCTCAGATGTCCTTTCTATAGGTGATGAAATAAAGGCAAAAATAACAAAACTCGACATGGATACTCTAAAGATTTCTCTTTCTCTTAAAGATGAGATTGTTAATCCTTGGGATACTCAAGGTCCAGAACTGCACCAAGGTATGGAGCTTTTAGGTGTAATTGAAAATATTACCGACCATGGAGCCTTTATCAAAGTTAATAACTCTATTATCGGACTACTGCCTCAGTTTAAAATCAGAAAGGCAAAATTGAACCTAAGACAAGAAAATATCGGCGATGCTATCCAAGTCAGAATATCTCAGGTTGACTTAAAAGCGCAGAGATTGTCTTTAGAGCCACTAAATATGCCTGATCTTGAAATAAGAACTCCAGAAAGAAGAGATTTTAAAGACTCTAGAGAGCCAAGAGAAAAACAAGAAAACAGAAGACAAAATAGAGACTATAGTCAAGACCAAGATTGGAAAAAATACGCTACAAATTATCAATCCGTTCCTGAAGACAATCCATTTAATGACTTGTAAATACTACTTATCTTAATGATGATGTAGTATCATATTTCCATTTTTATAGGGATTTTTACGCCCCCCACATTTATGGGGGGCATGGGGGATGGTACAAGGGTTGTTCTTGTCATACTATCCTATATTCACTACCCACTATTCTTAAAATAATGGAGTATATTGAAATATGATTGATTGGGATAGATTAGTCCACAATGAAAGTGAAAAAATCTTAAATTATGTAAATAAAATTTTATGTAACATAGACAATTCAAAGGATATAGTACAGGACACTTTTTTGTCTTGTTTTCAAAACATAAATCGTATTGATGAAAATTTTCTCATACCATATTTATATAAAACAGCACATAATAAAGCTATAAATTTCATAAAAAAGCATAAAAGACTTGTTTTTGGTGATTTCCCAGAGCTTGTTCAACATGACAATCTCGAAGATGAGGAGCGTCAAAAAAAGCTCGAAAAGGCTATACAATCTTGTTTCCAAAAGCTAAAACCAAAATATGCCCTCGTCCTTGAATTACAATTTTATCAAAAAAAATCATACAAAGAAATTTCTGATATTACTGGAATGTCTATTCCAGCTGTTGAAAGTATACTCGTCCGTGCAAAAAAGGAGTGCAAAAAAATATTGCAGGGTTTTAAAGATATAGGTGTTCTATAACATACAAGGATTATCCATAGATTATTATTTCTATGGGTGTCCATTATTACAATTAGGAGTATCTATGAAACCAAAGTTTTTGCTCATACTTTTATTGATTTCCATGTCATTTAATGTGGGCTTTGTATTTTGCTTTGTCTACAAGACTTCTGCAAAGCAACAAAACATTATGCCTGCACCTTCACAAAGACCTGAAAGGCAATCTAGATCAAGAGAATTCTTTCAAAATGAAGATTTGATTGTAGCCCGAAATGAAAACATTGAGCTTCGAAAACAATTCTTTATTGAGCTTGCTAAACCTGAAATCGATTTAGCAGAAATTAATGATTTGATGTCAAAACTTGACGAAAGCCAGAGAGTCCTCGAACAAGCCGTTTTAAACCATTTTCTAAATATAAGACAGGAAATGAATAGTGAAGAAGCGGAAGAATTCTTTAGTAGATTTCAACACAGAAATGAAAATAGACCCAAAAGAAAAATTCAAAGATAGGAGATTTAAATGAAAAAAATCATCACCTTTTTACTCGTTTTTTTACTTATTGTAGGCTCTTTGTTTGCTCAAAGAGCTGCAACTACTGAGACTAGAGATTCTCAAACTCAATCCACTAGACAAGAGCAGAGAGTTTCTGAAGAAGAATTGGAAACACAACAACCTACACAACCTACGCAAAGACCTACTCTCGAAGAAAGAGTGAATCAATCATCTACTCAGCAACCAAATAGGGTAATTTCAAACGAAAGCTCTAATCAACCCACTTCTCAAGACCAAAGAACACCTACAGAGGAAAGAACACACCAACCTGTTAGACAAGAACAAAGATTTTCCTCCGAGCAAAAACCCGTTCAAGAACAAACCCCTGCCCAAACCCAAACTGAAAGAGCCACAGGTAGAACTACCCAATCTCAAGCAGTTTTTGAAACTGTGCCAGCGCAACAACCAACATCAAGACAAGGCAGCACTACTATACCTGAATCAAGAATCGGAACAGGTCCAGATTTCGCATCATTAGGACCCGAACTCGGTAGAATACCAAACAATGAACTCGGTTTTGATGAAAGTTTAATTGAAAGAACTGCTCTATCTAGTGTAGATAGAATGAGGCTTATTTTGGCATCAATTGACCTTGATGCACCCCAAAGGGTAGCTCTCGACAGACTTCATATAAATTTTCAGATTTATATCACTGAAAACTTTTTTGAGCTAAAAAGACTATTATCAGAATTTCAAATTACCGCAAATAGCTATAATTTCAACCGCTCTGGTAGAATCGCACTCGAAATAAACAATCTCAGAGGTGATATTGCTCTTATGACGATTAATTATTTAGAAGACATCGTCAGTGTAATGACACCCGAGCAAAGAGAGCAAGCTGTGAGACAAAGAGGAACAAGCTGGCTCGTAGACTAAAGGAGTAAAACATGAAAATCACATTGAAAATCTTTTTCGTGCTATGTTTTATAGCACTCACAGGTAGTCTTTTCGCTCAAAATAGAGCGGAAAGAAGAACAAACCAAAATCCACCTGCTCAAGAAAGAAATACTTCCAGATGGGCTGGCAATAATTTTACTGAAGAGCAGCAAAGAGCAATGACCACTCTTAACTCCGATTTTAGAGAGGCGATGCAAGAATTAAGAATTGCTCTCGAAAGAAATACCCTAGAAAGCAGAATTGCCTCTTTAGACAGAGATTTTGAAGAGATGAGAATACTGAGTGAACAAAACTTGCGCATCAGAACTGAAATCTCAATATTGAGAATAAACCATCTAGAAAATATTCACAACCTCTTGACACCTGAACAAAGAGAAAACATGAGAGGATATAGAGGTGATTTTAACTATCAAAGAGGCAGGGGATACGGTGATAATAGAGGGTTTAGAGACGGAGGATGTTGTTTTTAATCTAAAAATGTTTCGACAGAATATTTTCTGTCGCAACAGATTACCTTGGAAATATTGTTTGTTTTAGGGGATAGTTTATCTATCCCCTATCTTCTATCCCCTCACCAATCTCAAATTTTGCTCGACTACAGACATTCTTTCATAGTTTGGATGTTCTCTTCGGACTGCTTCTAATATTACCCTTGCTTGCTCAGGTCTATTTTGCCTGATCCATGTCATTGCTATTTTTACTTGTGAATCTACTGCTTTATTTGAATTTGGGTATCTATCAAGAACTATTTGAAAGGCTTCTCTTGCTGCAGTAAAATCTCCCATTCCATAATATGATTCCCCAGTCCAATAATGAGCATTGGCTACTAATTCATGATTTGGATATTGGGCAGGGATACTATTAAAAGACCTGATAGCTGCGGCAAAATCCCTCCTCTCATAATGTCGCATACCTTCGTTGTATACTCGGTTTATATCAGTTTCTGATGCCCCTCTCTGTGTCTCTGAAAGGGGATTGGGAGTTGATGTTTGAGAAGGTAAACTTGACGGGGTAGTGCTCATCGATGTATCTGAAGTCAAGGTAGGGGATACTGTTGTAGAAATTGACCGTCCCTCTGTCCTTTGACTTTGCAATTGGTTTTGAGCTACCCTAATACTTTCAAAATCTAGTAGCATAATTTGCTCTGTCAATATTGTTATTCTCTCCTCTTGACTTGCCAATCTGCTATTGATTTCTTCAATATGTGCCTTTTTTACAGAACACGCTGATAATGTGATAAAAATCAAGCCTACAATTAAAAAATTTTTCATTTGTGCCTCCACTTGAAAGTAAAAAAAAAAAAAGATGCCTTTTTTGTCAACCAAATTGTGAAAATTGTCGATTTTAGTAAAAAAATGTTATATATAGCTCGATAATAGCTTGATTTTGTATGGAACCGATTTATCTGTTCCATTTAAATTGTTTTTCTTTATTTACGGAACGGATAAATCAGTTCCCTACAAAACAAATTGCTACCACATTGGATTTTCACAATATTATTAAAATCTTTAATATCTGATTTACAGATTTTGATTGACAAATAAGGCTATATAAATTTTTTTGACACAAAACTCAAATTTTGAGTTTTATTTATTAAAGAAAAAAGTTTTTACGGAGGATTTTTAATGAAAAAAATCGTCATTATCGCAGTCTTACTGGGTATGTGTTATATTCTCAACGCACAAAATGTCTACGATGGACCTACCTCAAATTTTAATCCAAACTTCAATCCAAATTTCAACCTGGGTGGTTTTTTAAGTCCAGATAAAGTGAAAATGAACCATAGTATGTCTTTTATGAGTGGTATGTCCTCAAGAGGAGATGGTTTTTATCAGTCTTCATATACAAATCATCTACAATTTCAGCTAAGGCACAATTTGAAACTTGATGTAGATTTATCAGTAGTGAACCTTGGGACAATGAGCCATAATAACAACTTAAATTTTAGTGGAAACGATGACAATCAAAGCATGGTTGTTCCTGCTTTTTCACTCGAATTCAGACCTACACAAAATACTACTTTCTATTTTGAGTATAGACAGCATAGAGGCTATCAATCACCTTATTTTAATAGAGAAAATAATTGGAGAGATTGGTGATTTTAGCCAGAGGTGGATTAACTCACAGCCTACTACTCACTACTTATATATCGCCTAATGGCTAAATTGTGTTTGATTTAATTTATTTTAAGCATTTCCTTTTCTTTTGTTCAGGATTTTTGGTGATTTATTTTGATATAAAGCAAAATATCATCCCTGACAGAATATCAATATCGTTGATTGTAGTAGGATTGATACTTTCTTTTTTCACTATCGAGCCTGGTTGGGTATCATCGTTTTGCGGAGCTTTTTTTGGATTTGCTTTATTTTATTTAATTGCTTGGCTTTATCAAAGTGCCAAAAAAGAGATAGGGCTCGGTGGAGGTGATGTGAAGTATTTAGCTGCAATTGGAGCTTTTTATGGTATTCAAAGTGTGTTTTTTGTAATATTTATATCCTCTGGGTTGGCTTTGCTTTTTTATGTTTTTAAGCATTTCTTTTTTAAAAAACTACAGAAATTCATTCCGTATGGACCTTTTTTAGTAGTTTCTGGCTTCTTATATGTCTTTTCTGGAAAGGAGCTGATTTTACTTTATTTGAGACGATTTTAGTTATAATTTAGAAATAACTTGCAAAATTTTACTGATTAAAAAAAATGGCATTAAATAAAATATATCAAAGGAGTTTGTTATGACAGAAGAAAAACCTACTGTAAACGAGCAAGATGAAATGGAAGATTTCATTCAAACTATTGAGCTTGAATTGGAAGATGGAACTATCGAAGAATGTGAAGTACTTGACATCATAGAGGTCGATGGAAAGTCCTATGTGGCTTTGTTGCCTTTAGAAGGAAATGAATACCATGTCTATGAATGTAAGGGGTTGGATGAAGAGAATATAGAAATCGTAAACATTGAAGACGACGATGTGCTTACAAAGGTTATAAATGCCTTTGAAGAGTATTTCAATGAAGAATACGAAGACGAAGACTATTTCGATGATGATGAAGATTATGAAGATGAAGATGAAGTAGAGGAAGAGGAAGCAGAATAATCTACATTTTTTTATCACTAAAAGACCGACTTCTGTCGGTCTTTTTTAGTGGTTTCTTAGTGTGTATAGCATTTCCATCTATCATTGAGGTAACTCCCATGAAGTATGTGGGACAATATCAATCCAGCTGGGAAATGCTAAAGAAAATTCTTTACTCAAGTAAAAGATGATAAATATTGTCGTTATACAGCTGGCAAGATTAGGAGATATTATCCAGACTATTCCTTTACTGGATGATATTATCGAAGTCTATCCAGAGGCAAATATCCATTTATTTGTTAATGAGTTATTTCAAGAATGTCATTTTTTTTTAAAGGATATACGAGTAGTCCCTGTAGTATTAGAAAACCTTGCAGATAAAAACGAAAACCTATCATCAAAACAGTCTGTTGAAAATTACTTAATACAGCTTTCTGCTATTTTTTCTAGTAAAATATCATTATTAATAAATCTAAATAATTCTGTTATTTCAAAATATATCACCGATTTCCTCGATTGTGATACAAAGCTCGGTTTTGGCACGAAAGATTCATTAGAATGGTCTGCTTTTGTAACATCGTTTTTACCTACAAGGCATCTTGGTTCTTTGAACTTGGTTGATATTTTTAAAGGTTTTTTTTACCAAAATATTAAAAATAAAAACCATAGCTTGATGATAAAAACAAAAGACTCTTTATGGAAATCAGTGATTTCGACTACAAAAAAACAAATAGCACTACAATGTGGTGCCAGAAATATTAAGAGACAGTTTACTTTTCAACATTATATTGATATAGCAAAGCACTATTTACAAAGAGATTATCAAGTATTTTTATTAGGCATAAAAAGTGAAAGTAAAACAGCTAATGCTATCTTTAATAAAATAAAGCATAAAAACTTGATAGACACTACTGGTAAAACTGATTTAAAAATGCTTTTAGAGATAGTTTCAAGCTGTGAAATGGTCTATACACCTGACACTGGGACAATGCACCTTGCTACATTTTGTGGCACACCTTTTACTTCACTTTTTTGTGGTCCCGCATATCCTTTTGAGACACTTGCTTATAACCCAGCTGTAACTGTTTTTATGCCAGACAGAGAAGTGTTTCCCTGCTACCCTTGTAAAGATGATGAGGTATGTCCCTATGATTTCGCTTGTCATAGTTTTAGTTTTTCAAAATTTTTTACTGGTGAGGGTAACAAGGGTTTCAAGCAATTATCTGTTGATTTTGATAAAATTGGGCAGGTATTGACTCCTATTGATGAAATGGCAGTATTATGGCGTGAGTTTACAAAATTTTACTTTTTTGAAAGCTCTACACTCCCACACAATCTCCCTATATTATATATTGAGGGCAATAGCTTATTATTAAAAAGAGAATTAAGACTTTGGGATATAGTTGATATTAATGATTTGGAAGTTGCCAAATCAAATTTTCACTTCTTAAAACCTTTGATTTACTTCAATAAATTATCAAAGGACAAAAGACTGATTCAGAGTGCTTTAAATTATTTTAATTCAATATTAAGTAAATAAATTTAGTTTTGTAAAGGATATTAAATATGAAAGAAAAAGAAAACATCAACTCTGGGCATAGAGACAGACTAAGAGAAAGATTTTTTACTGTAGGTCTGGATGGGTTTAAGCCCCATGAAGTTCTAGAGCTATTATTGTTTATTTGTATACCCCGAAGAGATACAAAAGATAAAGCCAAAGAAATTTTAGCTCATTTTGATAACGATTTCCATAAATTGCTTGCAGCTGAAAAAGACGATTTTACGGGTTTAGATTTAACAGATTCAACTATTACCTTGATAAAGCTTGTCAGAGAGATAAACATCTATCAAAAAAAATTAAATTTAAAACAAAAAAAGATAATAGACTCTACAATAGAGGCTTATGATTACCTTAAAGATTATTATAGAGGGCTACATAAAGAAGAATTTGTCGTCATTTATCTTGATATTAGAGGTAAAGTATTGGCAATAAACTCAGAATTTCAGGGAACTATAAATGAAGCGAGAATTTATGTCAGAGAGATTGTTAAACAATGTATAAAACACAATGCGGCTTCTATCATTATTTCTCACAATCATCCCTCAGGTTCTTTAGAGCCAACTACTGCCGATTTAAACATCACAGAAAGAATTAAATCTGCCCTTGCTCTAGTTGACATAAAACTCATTGACCATATTCTTGTTGGTGAAAATGATTTTTATTCTTTTAAAGAATATGGACTTTTATAAGTTGCTGACAAAAAAATAATGACCAAAAATCTTGACAAAATACATTTATTTTTATTTTTGACATCAAAGGAGTATTTATGAACAGTTTTAAAACCCTATTTTTTTTCTTGATATTTATTTTATCAATAATAAATATCAACGCCGCTTGGCTCAATGAGCTAGCTATGCAATTTACCCAGCCAGATGGAACTGTCCTCGACTTATTCATCACAGGTGACGAGCATCACCGCTGGATTCACGATGCAGAAGGCTACACTATTTACCAGGATTTAGACACAGATTTCTATTGCTGGGCTATCGTAGAAAATGACAATTTGACATCCTCTGGTTACCCAGTTCACCTCTTCTCACCCCAGAGCTTAGGTTTCACCCCCTACCAAAACATCTCTGATGAAGGCTATCTGCTCAAAAGAGAAAGAATGGACAGCATCAGCAGAAACATTGACCTACACGCTCCATCTATTGGCACTCTCGAAAATCTCGTCATCTTTATCAGATTTTCTGACCAAGCCGCTTTTACACAGCCTTTTAGCTCTTACAACAACGACTTCAATAGTTCCACACCAGGTGTAAATAGTGTCTACAACTATTATCAGCATGCCTCAAACAGCCTGATGACACTTAACTCACATTTCTTTCCTTTACAGTCTGGCACGACTGTAGTAACTTATGACGACCCCAATCCGCGTAGTTATTATACTATAGCAGGTGCTGGAAACGCAAGCACTCTTAATTCACGCTTTCACTCAATGCTCAGAAATGCCGTTCTCGCCATTGCCAGCCAAGTGCCACCTACTCTCATCATTGATGCTGACAACGACGGAGAGGTAGACAATGTCGTCTTTTTGATAAAAGGAGGTCCAGCTCTCCACAATGACGACCTTTTGTGGCCTCATAAATGGTATTTATACTATGCACCTGCTACCTATATCCATGGAAAAAGAGTGTATCTCTACAATGTAAATCTTGAAATTAGCAACGGATATTTTACGCAAGGTGTCTCTGTTTATTGCCATGAACTCGCCCATTCCTTTGGTGCACCAGACCTTTATAGATATAGCTATTCTGGCATCACCCCTATCGGACAATGGTGCTTGATGGCTTCTACAAATGTCGTCCCTCAATCCATCACTGCTCACCTTAAACAAAAATATCTAAATTGGATTACTATACCTACTATCACTGGATCAGGAACATACTCCATAAACACCCTCTCACTCTCAAATGAAAATGTCGCCTATAGAATAAACTCTCCAAATGCTACAAATCAATATTTCGTAGTTGAATACAGAAGAAACTCTGGAACAGGGCTAAATATCGACAGTGCTCTACCAGGTTCAGGAGTTCTCATTTACAGAGTTAGAACTGGAATTAACTCTGGCAATATGAACGGTCCACCTGATGAACTATATGTATATAGACCAAATGGAACTCTGACAGCAAATGGACAATTAAATAACGCTTTCTTTTCCTCACAATCAGGTAGAACAGCTATAAATGACTCCACAAATCCAAACTCCTTTATCTACTCAAATACAGGAGGCACTTCCTCTATGGCAGGCGGTCTCGACATCTCAAATATCACTGCCTCAGGCGGTGAATACATCTCTTTTTATGTTAATATTCCAAACTCACCAAACCCACCTCAAAATCTTTCTGTAACACCCGGTTACTCATCAGCTCATCTAAATTGGGAACCTCCCCAAGCAGGTAGTCCAGGCACACCCTCAAGCTATAGAATTTATCGTAGCGACTATCCAAATGGCACATTTACCCAAGTCCATCAAACCTCAGATGCTGTTACAACCTCATACACAGATATTGGTCTCGTAAATGGTTCTACCTACTATTATAGAGCTACCGCTGTTTTTACTAGTCCCAATGGTGAGTCAGGACCATCAAACCTCGTCTCTGTTACTACTGAGGGTGAACCACCTATTCTCAATCCACCTCAAAATCTGCAAGCAGAAGTTGACTTTCAAGATGTTACCTTGACTTGGGATGCTCCAAGTAGCTTACTGGGAACGCAACCTTCCAGGTTGCACTCTGATAATGTAGGGAACGCCTTCAGCCGTTCCGAATCTGTAGGGAACGCCTTCAGCCGTTCCGAATCTGTAGGGAACGCCTTTAGCCGTTCCGTATCCAATGCAGACAGGATGTCTGCGTTCCCAGTGGCACCTGACCTTTTCCGAAACCTACTTGGCTACTATGTCTATCGTGGTGATATTTTACTAAATGTAAATCCTACGCCATCTCTGATTTTTAGTGATATTCTTGTCCCACCCGGCACTCATACATACCATGTTACTGCTTTTTACACAGAGGGTGAATCAGATGCCATTTCAATCGAGGTTAATGTCATTTCAAATTTACCAAACCCTGCAATAAATCCTACACCACCAGACAATGCTACTGACATCTATCTCAACCAAAATCTGTCCTGGACACCTTCAGATACTGGAGGCACACCTACTGCTTACAAAGTTCATTTTGGCACTACAAATCCACCTCCTCTTGTAGAAAGTAACTGGACTGCCACCACTTGGACACCATCAAATTTAGAGCATAGAACTCAGTATTTCTGGCAGATCGTCCCTTACAATGCTTCTGGTGATGCTCTCGATTGTCCTATCTGGTCGTTTACTACACATTACATTCCACCATACTTTTCTGTTGGACCGCTTTCTCATGATTTTGGTTCTCTTGTTATAAATCAAACTTCTCCACCTCAAATATTCACAATTGTAAATTTTGGTGGCTCTGCTCTAATCATCAGCCAAATCACTATTTCAGGACAAAATGAGGAAGAATTTATTTTAAATGTTGAAAATTTACCTTGGATATTAACTATGGAAGATATATTCGATAGATTCTATGTCAGTTTCTCGCCTACTACTACTGGTCCAAAATCTGCTGATATTTCTATAGTCCACAATGATGAAGAACAAGAAAATCCTTATATAGTTCCTATTTCTGGGCTTGCTGTAGATCCCCCATTTATCGATATATCCCCTGCTTCTTATGATTTTGGTGATATTCAAGTTGGACAATCATCAACTCCGCATACTTTTATCATTTCAAATCTTGGTGGTAGCCCTCTTAATATTACTTCAATAGAAAAATCAGGGCAAAACCCAGGCGATTTTAGGTTTGAGACTGATATTACAGGTTTCCCTTGGTCTATTCTTCCTGAGGATTCTATCACATTTACTATAACTTTTATTCCTGTGTCGCAGGGTGAAAAAAATGCCTCTATCTTAATAGGTCACAATGCCCAAAATTCACCTTATGAAGTTTTACTCTACGGTGGTGGCACTCTCTCGGATTACGACATCGTCATCCAAAAGACAGAGCTACTCGGAAACTATCCAAATCCTTTCAACCCCTCTACTTTTATCAATTTCAATTTAGCTACAGAGGGACTCGTTACTATAGATATTTTTGACATCAGAGGCTCAAAAGTTACTACTCTCATCGATGCTGTTTTCCCTCAAGGCAATCACCAAATATTATGGAATAGTGTTGACGATTATGGTCGTGATGTCAGTAGCGGTATCTATTTTTATCGCATGAAAACGGACGAATATGTCGCAGTGAAAAGGATGCTACTTTTGAAGTAAATTCGGAAATCGGAGTTCGGAGTTCGGAATTCGGAGTTCGGAATTAAGAGTGGTAACATACAATGAAATAATTGTGGTATGTCAAAATTGAAAATTCTCCATTATCCATTGTCCATTATATCTATGCTCTCTGTGTCCTCTCTTTTTTCCTCTGTGTTAAAAAAAATACATAAGACACTCTACTATTTTTACTTCGTAGGTTACTCTTCTAAATTCCGAACTCCGAACTCCGAATTCCGAACTCCATTTTCATCCCCCTCTATATGTACTTAAGGGTCTCACCGGGCAATTTTTGGCTCACGGATCAAAAATATTTTTTTTTTGATGCCTCAAAGCAAGGCTACAAAAGGAAAAATTTTTTTCGTCAAATATTAAAATCTTTTGTAAAAACATTCTTATGAATTTCTCAGAGAGACTCAGGCTTTGTATAAAACAATGTCACAAGCACCAATCGATATTCTGGTAGGAATTATGGTTTGGAAGAAAACCTTATTCTCTCCTAATTCAACAAACAAAACAACCTCAGTAGCATTAGATAAACCCCATATCAACCTAATTAACCTAATTTGATTTGATGTTTTGCTATTTTCTTTGAAATGAGGTTAATTAGGTTTATCTTGGGGATCAAATCCAGCTACTGAGGTTGTTTTGTCTGATAATTAGGTGGAAATGAGGTTTTTTTAATTCAACACCATATATCGCTATAAGAAAATTCAAAAAACCATTCCTAAATCCCTACCGGGATAAATAAAATATAGTGCAATATATCTATTTTCTACCCACAACTCACTCAATAAGCTATCAGGTGGGTATCTACAATTTCTACACTTTCGCCTTTTGGTCGGAGTATGCCTACACCATGATTCAAGGCATCATTTTCTGCACCCTCATCAAATGACATTCCACCGAGACCTAAATAAAATTTATGATTTGCATATTCTGGAAACAATTGTTTAAAAATGACAAGTTTTCTATTGATTAAATCTGTTGCATCACCCTTGCGAGCTCTATATTTTATCTCAATAATAACTACCGTGTCCTTATTATTAAGAACTATATCGTATTCACCTTTTATTTTTGTGCCATCTGGTAGTTTTTTTGCTTTAGTAAAAGACTTGTCTATTTCGTCAAAATCAATCCCACCAAAACTCATTGAATTATATAGTGAATTGTAAAAATAAGATTCCGAAAACATTCCATTACTTTCACCTATACCTCTTGTTTCTGATCTTACATCTTCCAATCCGCCAAATGTTTTTTCGACTTGTGCTTCAATACTTGCAACGAGCTTTTCTAATGCTTTCTCTTTAGCTGCAGCTGCTTTTTCTTTAGCTTCAGCTGCTTTGTCTCTATCTTCCATTGCTTTTTTTAATGCTTCCATTGACTTTTGGCTTTCAATTCTCATTTCTTCAGATGCTTTTGCCATCCTGTCCAATGTAGCATTGATTTCGGCTATTGATACTTCTTGTTTTTCCATTTTAACTCCTGAATATTTTTCTTATGCCAAGAAATCAAAACTGCCTTTTTTGTCAATTAAAATTGTATGAGGTAGTAGGTTTAAGATAGGGAAACCACCTATCTGCTACCCTGGTCGTCAATTGCGAGGATCCTTCTCCGAAACTCCCTACGAAGCAATCAACCCACGAAGCAATCTTGTGTATCCAGGTCTACCATGAGTGTTTTATTCCATTAGGAATTTAGGGTTTGTAGAAAACCTAATTCTCACCTAATTCAACAAACAAAAACAACCTCAGTAGCCAATAATAATCCCCATAATAACCTAATTAACCTAATTCAAATTGATGTTTTACCATTTTCTTTTGAAAATGAGGTTAATTAGGTTTTATCTAGGGGGGTCAAATCCAGCTACTGAGGTTGTTTTGTCTGAAAATTAGGTGGAAATGAGGTTTTTTACAATTCTACACCTCTATAATGATATGTAAACCAATCCTATATCCCTATCGGGATAAATCAATCCCCGTGCGATATATAATTTTCTACAAAGCCTGAAATCCTACGGATTATTTCATTTATCAACACATTTGTTTAATTTTCTCGGAGAGAATCAGGCTTTGTAGAAATCAATGTTACCCGCACCAATCTCTATTCCGCTAGGAATTCAAGCTTGATAAAAAACCTAATTCTCACCTAATTCAACAAACAAAAACTACCTCAGTAGCATAAAATAAACCCCATAATAACCTAATTAACCTAATTTGACTTGATGTTTGCCTTTTTTTTGAAATGAGGTTAATTAGGTTTTATCTAGGGGGGGCAAATCCTGCTACTGAGGTTGTTTTGTCTGAAAATTAGGTGGAAATGAGGTTTTTTACAATTATACATCTAATAAATGTGAAAAACATTCCTAAATCCCTATCGGGAT
>Ga0099364_10004193_pt1 | contig 21920 bp, 13 predicted proteins | sample TergutTh196P3_FD_73070 | JGI IMG/M metagenome (GOLD analysis project Ga0099364, IMG submission 73070) | Microcerotermes parvus P3 segment gut microbial communities from Pointe-Noire, Republic of the Congo - Th196 P3 | ecosystem: Host-associated > Arthropoda: Insects > Digestive system > Gut ...
GGGTGGAGTGGGGTCGGGGGGGGGTACGGGGTCGGGGTCGGGAATCGGGTCGGGAATCGGCTCCGGTTCGGGAATCGGTTCGGGTTCGGGAGTAGGCTCCGGTTCGGGTTCGGGTTCGGGAATCGGCTCCGGTTCGGGTTCGGGAATTGGTTCAGGTTCGGGAATCGGCTCCGGTTCAGGCTCGGGTTCAGGTTCGGGTTCGGGTTCAGGTTCAGGTTCGGGTTCAGGCTCAGGTTCAGGTTCAGTAGGTTCAGTCGGCGTTTGCGGGTCTTCACCTTCTTCGTCCGACGGGTAAATGACTTCGGGTTCGGGGCGTTCCTCACGCTCCTCATCGTCGCCGCCTGTTCCGCGCCTATCTAATTCTTCGTTGATACTGTCAATCAAGTCGGGGTTTTGCTCGGCTATGTCGGGGTTATCGCGAAGTTCTTCAAGAATCGCCGTGTCAATCTGGTCAAGCGGGATTACAAGCCCCTCAAACATCGCCGAATCTATGACGTTCTGTGTACCGTCAATATCTTCCGAAATGAGCGTAAAGCCGTCTGCCCCGATTAGGAAGGTCTGTGTGCGAACCTCGCCGTCGTCGTTCTCGACTTCCAAGTCGAATCGTACCGTGCCGTCTATAACTTTAATCCGCACATACGGGTTCTCATCGCCATAATCGGGCAACCCCATGCGGCTGTAAATCAAGATATACTCTGTACCGCGCACCCCTGCAATGGTATTCGAGGCGCGGATTACATTGCGCGAATTTGCACCGACTTCGACCTTAACGCGGTTCTTCACCATGCCCTCAATAAGGCTAATCGAGCTATCGTCGCGGTTGTACCTGCTCCAAACCGAGTCGATTGACAAGGTCGTCAGCTCGCCGACTGTTATGTCCTTGCCGTGATAGGTCAAGGCGACCGAGCTATCCTCGCCTGTGAGTATAACGTCACCCGCGTGGAAAATCATGCCGCGGTAAATCGACACGGGCCTATAGCCGCCGCTCATATAAACGACAGCATCGCCCTTGACCGACGTAACCCGCGGCCCTTCTTCCGTACCCGCGTTCGCAAACGCGAGGTCGGACAAGGCAAGCGGAATTGCAAAGGTCATGACAATTATTAACAACAAGAACAATCGTCTTTTCATGATTTTCACCTTAACTTAAACCCTTAAATTTAACTTAACACATTATCCAAACCGTAAATCTGTATCCCGGTCTTCTTATTTTTCACCATCAGCACGCCCAAGTCGGTACACTCTATATCGTCCTTGACTAACTGATAAGTCGCGTCGGATATAAGTATCTGCCCCTTGCCGGAGTTGGCTTCGAGCCGTGCCGCCGTGTTCACCGTGTCGCCGATTGCGGTGTAGTCCATGCGGAAGTCCGAACCCATGTTCCCGACTACCGCCTGCCCTGTGTTTACCCCTACTCCAAACTGCAAATCCACGCCGTAATCCCGCAGAATCTCCTCACGTAGCGGTTCCGAACCAAGTTTCATCGCCCACGCCGCCTTGACGGCGCAAAGCGCGTGATTCGGCAGTTCGTTCGGGGCGTTGAAGACCGCCATTGTCGCGTCGCCTATGTACTTGTCAATCGTCCCGCCGTTTTCTTGTATCGAACGGCTGGTTAAACCCAGATACCGATTGACCATGTTGACGACCTTTTCGGGCGGATTCGCCTCGGAAAAAGCCGTGAATCCTCTGATGTCCACGAACAGCACAGTGATTTCTTTGACACTGCCGCCGAGCTGAATGTCCACGCTGCCTGTGACTAATTCCTTCACCACGTCCGGCGAGACGAACCGCCCGAAAATCCCCTGTATGTGCCGTTTCTCGTATTGCGCCGTTAAAATCCCGAGGATTATATTCGCAATCCAACAGAAAATCAACAGCAGTATAACGTCGCCCGATTTTAGAATTACATCGAATTGCAGGTACAGCAACATCGTCACTGCAAGCTGTGCGAAAATCAGCCCGATTGTCAGCACGCCCGCCCACAAGGTTTTCAACCTGTGCATAAACACCGCCGCAATTGCCGCAATCACCGTCATTACAAGCAGATTGACCCACCACGCGGCATCCCGCTTGAAACTGCCCTCGAGCATGTTGTTGATAATATTCGCGTTAATCTCAACGCCGTAGGCCTGCGCCCGCCCGCCGAGCGGTATTGCGTAATTCCCGCTCTCGATGCCCCTTGCATACGGCCCAATCAGCACAATCTTGTCTTTGAACATTGCAGGGTCTAATTCATCGTTGATTAGCGAGCGGAATGACAACGCATTGAACCCGCCCGAAGGCACGGCGTAATTAATCGGGAACTGCCCCGAATTGTCGAGCGGAATCGCCCCCCGCGCTATCCCCATGGCACTGCAGTAGACACTGTAGGCCTCGTAAGCAAGCGAGTAGACCTTGATGTCGCCGTAACGCAGGGAGGTCAGCGCGTACCGCATGACCCCGTCCCTATCGGGTTCTGCGTTGAGAAAGCCGACCGCGACGGCGTCTTCAAGCCCCTCGAACGGCATTATGTAATTCTCGATACTCAATTCGGTTGAATACTGCATATCGGCAAACTCGCCCATTGCGCCCAGCACGAGCCGGTCGGTATTGCGTGCGGCGTCAATCAGCATTTCGTCGTATTCTTCGATACTCGGCAGGTCGTAAAGTATATTCGCGCATATGACCGCCGCGCCCGCCTCGGTCAGTATGTTAATCGCGTCTGCCATGTAATTACGGGTCCACGGCCAAGTGCCGATGTCGTTTATACTCGCCTCGTCCATGCCGATGATGATGACCTTGTCGGACGGTTCACGCGCCGAGGTCAGCAGGTTATCGCGGACAATGTTGTCCAACCCGCGTGACAAGCCGAAGAACTGGCTCAGTGCAAACGGAATCAGTAGCAGAAATGGTATGATTACTTTTAACCTATTGTGCATATTTTTCAGTACCATGCCGCCAATACTCGCAAAAATCTCGTTGTCATTTTGCGGCATGGGACACGCCTTTCATTAAATTTTCAAACTTTTCCCTTGAAATCTACTGTAAGTCTTCGGACGCGCAATGCGCGCCCCTACATTTGGGGGATTGGATTTATGTTTCATGGACTTGAGTGGGGTAGATATGCGGGATATGCGGGCGGGCAATGCCCGCCCCTACGTTCGTAGGTTCTCGGCGGTTGTGGGGGTGGCAGGGGGTGTGGGGGTCTATGTCTGCGCCACCGTAAAGGTCTGCCAGCCCGCCACACAGGCTGTTCAGACTCCACTTTCTCGATTGCGACCTTACAAGTTCACGACTTAATAGGTCTTATCTATTTGAATAGTCTGCTCTCGCAAATAGGCACGTGCTATCTGATAACGGTTCGGCTCGAGAAGGTTAGACTTTATCAAGCGTAGAACGCGGGCATGCAGACCTTTACGGTGGCGCAGACATAGACCCCCACACCCCCTGCCACCCGTGCTCTACCTATCAAGCACCAATCCCTGCAAACCCCGATTACCACTGCAAATCTTCCGGAACATGCAGCGCGATTAGGCTGAACTCCGGGAACCACTCGAAAATATACGGGAACAGCCTTGTTATTTCTTCGGTGGTAGTCACCGCGATTCCTTTGAGTATAAAATAATCCTTGTCAAGGTTTAGTACCGTATCTTGCCCGCCGATTGAAATCGTCAGCACTGCGGTCTCGTCGTCTAAGTGGACGGTCGCGCCTAAAGTTTCAAACAGCGGCCGTATCGGAATATAAATCTGCTCGTGGGTGTTCCAAGGGTGAACCCTGCCCATGTCAACCCGCTCGGAGCCTATGAAAATGCGTATGTCGCTGTTGTAGGCGTATTTAGAATTGATGGTGATACCGGTCGTTTCAAGCATGACCTCCCGCGACGGCCGCCCGCGCATAATGCGCTCGGTGAGCGGCAGGGCAATCACGCGATTATTGACCGAATCGGATATGTAAAGGGTCTCGCCGTCTGTGGCAAGGCCTTCGGGGCGGGTGAGCTTGAGATTTTCGGCTGAGAAGTAGAAACGGTCTGCCGTGCCGTTTCCCGCTAATGTGCGGGTGGTCTCGCCGTCGATAAGTCTGATTATGTGGTTCATGCTGTCGGCTACGAAAATTTTGCCGTCTTCCGTGAGTGCAATTGCTCGTGGGAAATTAAAGCGGGCATCGGCGTTAAAGCCGTCTGCGTAACCGCCCTCGGGGTAGCCCGAAACGCGGTTCAGCTCGCCCGGTGCGCCCGCAACTGTGCTGACAACGCCGTTCGCGATTTTGCGTATGCTGTGATTGCCCGAATCGGCAACGTATATTTCGCCTGTTGCCGAGATTGCAAGCCCCGACGGCTCGTGGAACTGCGCCTGTGTAACCGCGCCGTCTGCGTAGCCGCGTTGTTCGGGTGTACCTGCGAATAAAGTCACGTTGCCGTCGGTGTCAATGCGGCGTATGCAGTGGTTCATGGTGTCTGCCACGTAAATGTCGCCGTCTGCGCCGATTGCGACCGAGCGCGGCGCATCAAAGCGCACTTCGCCCTCTTTGCCGTTGCTGTAGCCGCTTTGGCCGGTTCCTGCAATTGTAAGCACCCGCTCCTCGTTCATACTGCGGATTACGTTGTTACCGGTGTCGCAAATAATCACGTCTCCGTTCGCGGCGACTGCGACGTCGGAGGGTTTGCGGAACAGCGCGTCTTCGCGGTAGCCGTCAATCAGCGCGCCCGAATCGTAGTAGGAAAGGCCGTACTGCCCGGGCCTGCCTATGCGGATATTTTTGTCGCCGTCCAACACGACAATCCTGTCGCACATTGAGTCCGCGACGATTAAGCCTGTGTCCGAAATTGCAAGGCCGAGCGGGTAGTACAACTCGTCGGAGTATCTGCGGGGGTCCCAAATCCCGTCGAGTACGCCCACCTGCGTAGTCATGACCGCCTCGGCATCGCCCGACGTCATGGCAACGCGGGTCGCCTCCGGCTTTATTGCACGCGGCAACAGAAAGCTCGCCGTCAGGGCTAAAACGGCGCACAGAGCGAGTATTATAAGTAATTTACTTCTCTTTCCCACTTTCATTACCTACCGATAGGCTATAGATTAATATAGTATACCACGATTCTCTGCAAAAATATAGTAACCGTGGGGGGTGTTTTGGTTATTTTGGGGGTCGTCTACAGCAAGACTTTCATTCCGTCCTTTGATGCAAAGGTCTGCGGGAAGATTTCGCGGCTTTTCTGCAACATGAGGTCGATGTCGGCGTCGGTGAGGGCGTACCCGTAGTGGAACAGCGCGAGTTGTTTCGCGCCCGTTTTCGCCGCCCACTCGGCGTTTTCCCGCCAACTTGAGTGACCCCACCCGGGGAAAATTTTCTCGTCGTCGTCAAAAAAAGTATCGAGTACAAGCAAGTCTGCACCGTGCAGAAATTTACGCAAGTCTTCATCATTTTTATGTAGTGCAAGTTCGATGTCGGTGCAGTAGCAGAAGGCTTTGCCGCCGTGTTCTACGCGGTAGCCCACCGAGCCGCCCGGGTGTGAGAGGGGCAGGGTTCGCACGACAATTTCGTTTGGCAAGTTCAGCACTTGGCCCGCTTTTATGTCGTGGAAATTCAACGCCGCCTTGAAACTTTCAAGCCCGACGGGGTGGAGCGGGGGGGAGAGGAAGGCGGCGAGGGCGGAGCGGCAATTGGCTTTATCGCAAGTCTCGCCGCCGTATATGTTAACGGTTTTGTCGCCATTGAACAATTGTGAGAAGAACAGCAAGCCGCAGACGTGGTCGGCGTGGTAGTGGGAGAGGAATAGGTGGAGGGTTTGGCGGTTGCACGGCGCGGTTGGCGAACTGCAAAACCCCGCAATGCCCGTCCCCGCGTCGAACACAAGGCTCTGCCCCCCTACGTCAACCGCTACGCAGAGGGTGTTTGTGCCGTAAACGGTACGTGCGCCGTTGTTGTAGGCGCAGGAGCCGTTTGTGCCGAGAAAGGTGATTTCAAATTTGCTCATTTTTTACCCCCCAAAAACCCCACTAACCCTATTATACAAGTTTTCTCACCAAATTACAATACCTTTAACCAAAAAAATTGCAATAGTCGAAATTTTCCAAATGGGCATCTCTAAAAACCCATGTCGTATCAGCGTGGTGCAGATTTGTTTGTCATTTTGCACAAAGAAACGCCGTAGCTGAAGCTACACAATGCATTTGTGCATTGACGAGTATTTTTGGGTGAAATGGCGAATAAATATGTGCCGCGATGGTGCGGCATGGGTTTTTAGAGATGCCCAAAGGGCGAAGACCCCCGCTTTCACGAGGGCCTTCTAAGAGGATTTATAAAAAGGTTTAGGTTATTTCCTTTTTTTACCGAGAACAACGCCGCCAGCCGCTACTAACGCCAAGCCGGTTGCGATTGCTACGCTTGCAACACCGGAATCAACTTGTTTGGTGTCGTCGCTTGCTGCCGCTGTGTTGCCGGCAACGGGAGCTGCTGTTGTGGTTACAGGAGCTTCAGCAACAGTTTCGGTGGGAGTTTCAACAGCGGATTCAACGGGTGTTTCAGCTACCGGTTCTTCAGCAGCTACAGGTTCAGTAGCTACTGCCGCGTCTAAGTTACCGCCTGTGATTTCTACTTTTACGATGTAGTAATCTGTTCTGCTTTCGGTGTCAACGCGCATACGAGCAGGGCCGTAAGAGTCTTCTTTAATGGTGTGAGCCGCGCCGTCGGTTTTCTTGGTGTCAACCGATTTGTCAGCGTTTACAGTGAAGTCTACCGAGAGGGTTGCGCCGCCGGTTTCGTCAACTTCTGCAAGCCATGCGCCTGTGTGGCAGGTGATTCTGAACTTTTGTTCGCCTTCAGCTTCCATTGTAGCTGTGATGGTGTAATCGCCGGGGTCGAGCCAGTCAAGGTTTACGTCCATTGCGTCCCATGAGTTTACTCTGTTTGTGATAAAGAGTTTTGTGCCGTCGAGGGTAACGTCGGGTGAACCCGCGTCGGTGATGTAGGTTTCGTCGCCGTTCGGAAATGTCGAAAGGTCAATAGTGAACGCGCTCGCCGTAACAGCGAAAGCCGCGAGCATAGCGCAAGCTACTAACATTGCAAAGAGTTTCTTCATTATTTTTTTCCTCCAAAAATAAATTTTTAATTTTAAGTATACGGTGATTTCACCGCACTACTATCTATTATACAGACTTTTGTCCGCAATTGCAATTGGCAAAATGCACAATGTTTTCGGCAGTTTCACGGCAATATGTCACAAATCTTACATATTTTCTGTAATTTTTTTACACGCTCCTCGAAATCGTGGGGGAAAAGTTACAATTTGGTTACAATGGGCATTGCACCTTATATAAACACCCACCCACCCCAACCCTTGTACAACCTGCCCAAATAAATCCCCCAAATATTGTAAGCTTACACAAAATTTACACATACCACACACAAACTATTGCATTTCTTTACATTACATGGTACAATTTAAGTTACATACTCATGGAGACTTATTAAAACTTATTTTGGAGGAAAGATTACTTATGAAACCAGTAAAAACGCGCAGACTTGTTTCGCTCTTTGTGACACTGGCGATGGTTGCCGGTATGCTCACAATGCCGTCGCTTGTGTATGCGGCGGGAGACCCGTGCGAAGCCCCTGTACCCGTGTCGGTATGGAAACCGATATTGACTGACGTTTTAGACGGAGAAAACGTCGAAAACTTGGACGACCACGGCGGCGTGGGTATCATCAGAAATTCAAGTACGCCTAATTCGTACTTGACTGTAGTGGACGGTGAAATCCATTTCACTCCCACTCGTCCAACTGCACAAGCCGAGCAAATTAATATTGCTGTTGGCTTGACAGGCGGATTTGAACCGAAAGCCAATACTGCATATCGGATTGAGTTTATGGCTTCTGTGGAAGAAGGGACAGACGGCCCTATAGAAACAGACCCCACTATCCGTATGTCTTTCAACAACACAGACGTTGCGTCTTCTGATGCTATTTTGACAGAAACGCCTGTAAAACAAACCCACGACTGGATACAAGGTACTGCACTTTCCGGCAATGACGGCAGAGTGAGAATTACGGCCCGCTCATGGGCGGCAAACTCAACAACCCTCATCATTTCAGACCTTGAAATCTTTGAACTCGAAGACTGCGGCGTATGCGATGCTTGCACAGCAGAACCGGACGAACCCGACGAACCCGCAGAACGCTACGCAACCCGCATATACAGCATGCGTGACGACACTACTTTAGTGGCGGCGTCGGGTACTGACAACTTGCCCGACCATAATTGGTTAAGTAGCCATAATACAGGCACGGTCATAGTTACCGCCGCACCGGATGCGACTATAGCAATGAACGGACGTAACGGCGCAGGGCAAACGGTGCGTGTTAAAATGCAGGCACTTGCCGAGGCCGCTGTTGATGCAGACCACGATTTTGAAGTGGTATATTCCGGTACGTTCAGCAATAACCTCACAGACATACCGAGAATCCGCATGGAAGACGGAACACTGACTAACGCAAACAGTGGTAGCAATATAAACAATGGTACAGCGGCTGTTGACGGAGCATTTGAACATTCAATAGTTTTACCGTTTACCGATGTTATGCAAAATCGCCCCGCCGGAGACTTTAGGGCGATGAGCCTTAGTGCATCCACTAACGGCACAGACATTCTTTTCACCGACATAGAAATTTTCTCTCTCTGCCCCGAGGGCGAAGAATGTTGCAAACCCGAGCCTACTATGAATGTCATCTACGACATGCAAAACGACCCGACACTCAGTAGCATATCGGGCTTAAACACCAACAGCAACAGAACCGGCCCCGGCGGCATTATCGGCAGGAATGGTAATGCGGATATGGACATCGTTGTAGACAATACAACCGACCCCATAACCTTGACAATCGGACCGAGGGGCGGCACAAGCCAAGGTGTGCTTTTCTACTTAAAAGAATTCCTTGAAGTAGGAAAAGCCAACCACACATACAAAATTGATTACACAGGCGTGTTTTCCGCCGGCGCCGGCAACGGGCGTTTGCGGTTGGATGACGGCGCCAACCCCTCAGCGGGCACTCCTCGCGGCATGGGCACAGCCCTTGACGGCACACTGAGACCCGCGACTTCCAACGGCTTGGCTTTCGGTCAGCGCGATGCGACCACCGGGGAGTTTTCCGCTTCGTTTGAAGCCGTGTTTGAAGATTATGTGGCTATGTCTAACGCTGATAATTCAAGAATCAGCTTTGGTAACGACGGCTCGGCAGACCCGATAGTAGTAACCGGAATCGTAATCACCGCAATCTGCCCCGAAAACTGCACCGACCCCGGTTGCAAACCCTCCGACTCCGGCGGGCTTTCGTGGACAGTCAACCCTCCCGATGCAAGCGTAAGCTTTACCGACGACACCCCCGCGGGTGAAGCCGGAACGGATATTGTCGGCGATTATATCGACAACGTACTCGTGTTGTCCGACCTCAGATTTGACCCCGACAACCTCCCCACAAGCGGCGGTACTTTAGTCGTTAACTATACAAAAGCCCATAACAGCGGCAGACGTATAGTCGCATGGACCGATTTATCCGGCGATGAAGCCGAAGTAGAGAGATTTGCGTTTGCAACTCCCGCAAATTTGGAGGCAGGGAAAACCGCATCATCAGGCGGACTGGCGACAACCGCAACCGGCGGTGAAATTACTCTCCCGCAAGAACTCCTCTATGACTCGGTAACAGACACCTACGCAACAAAAATCTACATGATTCTCACCACCAATAACGACGCCACTCATGAACCCATCAGACAAAGAGGCGGCCAACCCAGAAACTCGGGCACGTCCTCACTTGATGTAGACAGAGAATTTGAACTTTTCAGAACCGTAAGACTTAACGTAGCCGAACCGGCCACCTTTGCACGTTTTGTCAACATGGTGCCCGGCGTGAACGAGACCGAAATGAACTTCGGTTGGTTTACACCGATTGAAGACCACGATGGCGATGATTCCGTGCTTGAATTACTCCCCGCTGAAGAATTAGTAGGCGGCAGATTCTGGCCGGAAACACCCTCGGCGGCACTGCGCGTATTCACAGAACCCGCGGGCGTAGGCGAGATGAACCAAGCTTACGGATACCGCACAAATAAAGTCGTCGTTGATAATCTTACACCCGGCGACTGGGCATACCGCGTAGGCGACGGCACAACCTTCAACATGCCCGACATCTTCACGGTTTACGACCCGACAGGAAACAAGTTTGAACTTATAATGGTGGCAGACCCGCAAGTCGGCGCAAACTCAACCGACCGCGACTACTGGATTGACGCCATGAACAGAGCCGTTGAAAGACAGCCCAACGCAAGCTTTATCCTCAGTGCGGGCGACAACACCGGCTACGCAAACGACTTTGCAGAATACGAGACCTTCTTCGCAGTAAAACAACTCAGAAGTATTCCGTATTTCACCACAGTCGGCAACCATGACACAGTAGACCAACGCAGAAACGCAACGGGCGCAACGGGACCTTACGAAGAAGACCTCTCGCTTTTGCCCATGGTATTCAACTGGCCTAATCACACATGGTTAAACAACGGCGATACTTTAGGTACACCTCGAGCTGTAGGAACACCCGGCAACCAAATCCGCGGCGGCGGTAATCATTACTTCAGCTATGGCGATACCTTATTCATCTCCCTCAACTCAAGCTTTGACCTCAACAACGCTGATATTAACTTACCGCAATACAGAGCGTTCATGGACGAAGCAATCGCGTCCCACCCCGACGCCACATGGAGAATCATGACATCTCACTTTGACCTCTTTGGTAACGGTTCGGGACACGCACGCAGCATGCCCGCAAGACAACGCAACTGGGCGACATTTATCAGCGCGTATGACATCGACTTCGTTGTAAACGGGCACGACCACACCTACTCACGTTCTAAGTTCTTGGAAGGCACAGGCCCCAAGACCCCGTCAAGCTGGACCACAGTGCCTATCGGCGGCGCAGGACTTGGCTGGCGTGAAATCGCCGACCAAACCCCCACAAAATTAGACGTTGACGAAAATAACCTATTCCAAGCAAGCCCGGGTACTTACATTGCACCCAAAGGCACACAGTATGTAACCTTAGGCTCACCGTCCGACTTCAAGTATTTCTCGATAATCCCGTGGATGCCTTGGACGGCGTTTGACCCCGTAGGTTATGACCCAACCCCGGCAATGCCCAACCCGACGCTTGATGCCGGAAGCCGCGGCAACAGCTATGCAAGCCGCCAACAATACTCAACCCTCTCGGTTGACGGCGACACCCTTACATTCAACACCTATGTTATAAGACGCAATGGCGACGAAGACCTCCTCGACAGCATAACCCTCAGAAAAGAAGCAACACTCGCAGACCTCGAAAGCATTATCGCTGACATGGAAGACGTTGAGAAAAACAACATCAGCGATGATACGTGGGACGATTTCCAAGACGCGATTGATGCGGCAAAAGCAGCCACAACCGCCATTGAATGGCTCGGCTGTGAAGGCTTAGGCACAAACAAGGCAGGCCAACAATGCAAGGGCAGTGACTGGAGAGGATGCGACGATTGTTTCGATGTCCTGAACCTGTTTAACCCGGGCAGAGTCACAAACAACGGTCACGGAAGTGTTGGTACTGCGGATATAACAACATTACGCGTAGCCCAAGCAGCAGGCTCTGACGACATAGGTGCTTTGCAAGCTAACGTTGACTCACTTGGACTTGAAACAGGCATAGCAATCGGAACAGCGCACATTACATTATTGCGTGTTATTCAAGCATCAGGCGGCGGTGGCGGAACGGGCATCCACAGAGCATACATGTCACTCTACGCCTCATACTACAACCTCAACCCGCAAACCGACAAGGCCGCCCTCGGCGTTGCAATCGACAGAGTAACCACTCTGCTTGCAAATGCAACCGAAGGCAAGTGGGAAGGCCAGTATGAAGTAGGCTCAAAGGCTGTTCTACAGTTAGTCTTAGACGGCGCAGTCTTTGTTCACGGCATTAAATTATCCACACAAGCGGCAATAGACAAAGCACTTTCAGACTTAGTAGCGGCAGAAATAGTATTCTTATCAAAAGTCAGCGACATTCCTTGCCCGTGGACTGAACTCCACGAAATCAAGGCTGATGAAATTAGCACAGTTGACTTAATCGGTTGGATGAGCCCGACCAACGACCCCAAAGACGAATACTTCTCATGGGGCGACGACAATATCCGCTACGACACAATGTTCACCAAGAGAGCATCCGATTCCAGCGGCGGAGCTGAACAAGACAACGCGGCAATGAGCGGTGAAGAAGGCGGCCAACGTACCGACCCCGCACACGGCCCTGCAAACAGAGCAGGCGGGCGCGGACAAAGTGACGGGCATATCACCAAAACATACAACGGTAACTGGGTTCGTTACGAGCTCGATGTTGAAGAAGCCGGTATGTATGAAGTCAAGCTCGGCGCGGTGAACCCGACGGGTGCGGCTCAAAGAATCTTGCTGAGAAGCGAGGGCGAAAAGCACTTCGTCGATAACGGCGCAGACAATGACCCCACCGTTCTCACCAAGAACCAAAAAATCTTGGCAGAATTTACAGTACCCGGAAACTATGGCGGCACGACAGCAGACTTCACAGACGTCTCAACATTACCCGCAACCATAGCCGCAAACAACTTAGTATATCTTGAAGAAGGCAAAAACGTAATCGAACTGTTCTTCTTAAACACAGGTAGTTTAGTCGTAAGCACTGCCATGACACCGGGCGCAGATGTTGACATTCTTACCTTTGAGTTGACAGACGAAACAATCGTTATACCGGAATACCCCGAAGATGAAGACAGAGTATACCTGCCGTTGCCCGGTTTCCACACAGGCGATTCAAGACACCGTCAAAGAGGTTGGAGAACCGACCGGGGACACATGACCCTCCAACAATTCAGAACGGCTACGAAATTAGTCGTGGAAATCGGCAGCACCGGCTCGGCAGCACCCACATTCGGCTCAATGCAGGTTCAAATGGCAAACGACAGTGCAGGATGGCTCCAAACAGAAACTACACTGCTTGAAGCGGCGCGTACCTGGAACCAAGCCGAAAGAACCATGACCTTTGACATCTCAAAACTGACCGGAGGCGAGCATAATAAAAACACAACCGGCTACGGCATGTTCGGCATAAGCTTCTACGGTCTCGGCTGGAGCGAGCTAAACGTCATGAACGTCTGGTTGGAGTTTGACGAATTGCCCGACCCCGTCGTAACAAAAGACGTACTGTTCCCGTGGACGTCAACAGGCGCACCCGCAACAGGCGGACTTTGGGATTATGACGCGACCGATGCCCTCCCGACCTTGAAAACCGGAGTTACCTTCCCGAACGTGGCGATTGTTGAGAAAAATAACACGTGGGCGGCAGACTCCGACGGTGGTGGTATCCTCGCATTCAGCGGTCTTGATTTAAGTAAGTTTGATTTTGAAAACGAAGAAATTGATGACATCTATTTAGACTTCGGATTCACACCCAGCATCGGCAATTCCTCACGAAACATCAGCATTTGGACAGACTTGTCCGGCCCTGCCACCGAAGTAAACCAATTAGCTTTCTGGACACAAGCCAATATTGATGCCAAAAAGATTGTACAAGGCGCAGCAGGTAGCTCGGGTAATACGTTCGCAAACTTAAAAGGCATACCCTTAGACCTTCTCGTGGACGAAAACGGCGTTACCGCAACCACGATTTATGTCACCATTGATAACCAAGGCGGGTACGCTTTAAGCAACCTTAGAAACGTGGCTCTCGTGCAAATTTCCGCGATGACCTTGAGACTTGCAGTCGTAATAGACCCCGATGACCCCGGCGCAGGCGACTGGAATCGCATCTACAACTTAGACGACGACCTCGACAGCATAGCAGTAGGGCCAATAACAGGAGCTGACCCCGCTACAAACTCACTCATCAACGCAGGTTCGTTGCTTGAAGTCACCGACAACAACCCCGGCGCTGGGAAAACAAAGTCACTCCTTGTTAAACCGGAAGACAAAGGCACATACAGCAACTGGATGGGCGTTGACATCGACAACAGCGTGTTCAATTTCAAAGCAGGCGACCGCTTGAAGATTGTCATCAGCGGCAGAAGTGCCACTGCGACCTCGTTAACTTTATCGACACACAAAAACGAGACCGGTGGTTATGCACAAATGGGAATCTTAGCCGAAGGCGGTGACGTAGTCGTTACAGGCGGCGAATTCGAGGCTGTGTTTATCTTCACCTTAACCGAAAACCGCTTTGAAGACTTAGACGCACTCCTGCGGTTCAAGGCACTCACATCAGGCAACAGCGCGGCATTGAACGACTTCTACGTAGACGTTCTCGAAATCTACGAATGGGAAGGCGAAGACTAAACCCACAGCAAACCCATAACACAAAAACCCCCGCTCATCAAGAGCGGGGGTTTTTTATAGGGACACCATATATGGTGTCCCTACATAAATTTTTTCACATCTTCAAAATTCCCCTCAACACCTCAAACGCCCGCCCCGGCTCGTCAATCCCCGCCACCGCCTGCTCCATCGGGCAGACCCCGTCGCCTGAGCGGTTCTTGATAGTCTCGACAAGCTTACCGTACCCGCACCGAATCCCGTGCGAATTGAAGACGCCGACCGCGCCTGTGCTCATGATGTCGGCGTAGACGGCGGTGATGCCCGCATGTGCAAAAAGCAACGCCAAAGCCTTCCCCGCAACCGTGTCGGCGGCGGAAAAGCCTTTAAGGTCGAGGCCCGCGCTCAAAAATTCCATCATGGGCATAATTCCGCGGGCTTTTGATGTGTGGATAATTTCGCGGCTGTAGAGAACGCAGTTCCCGTAACGCCCACTGTGGAGCATTTCCCGCGCTTTTTCTAAGTCGGTCATAAAACCTCTTGCATAACCCGCTCACGGCGGATTTGCGGCGGATTTTCCGCCATACTTCGTTAAAATTTCTTGTAATGGACAAACCATTACTGCGAAAAGCGCATTGCGCCCGCCTTCAGTCTGACGAAAAATTCGCTCGCAAATCCTCTCGCTCGGGGTTATGCAAGAGGTTTTTGTTTCATACCTTTCGCACGGTAAACAATCAGCGGAATCAACGCCCATTGCAGGACAATGCCCGGCAGTCCGGCGACGACAGCCTCCCAAATCGAAGCGACCGCAGTCGGTGCGGGATTGTTCAGCCCGATGACGTAAACCGCGATTAACACTGCAACAGCGCGAACCGCACGCCCGAACAATTGCGCGATTACGAGATTGACAAAAATTGGCATTTTCGGATTAATTTTGCACAGCAATCCCGCCATAAAGCCGTACCCGGCAAGCTCGAGGGTCATGTACGGCAGCATAAAGCCCGCCGGCATCGCGTCCAAACCGAGCGCGGCAGTGAACCCAAAGCTCACCGCAGGGCTAAGCACGCCCGCCAACAGCCCGACAATCGGCCCGCCCAAAAAGCCCGCAACCAGCACGGGAATTTGCATGGGCAGAAACGTCGCGCCCGGCATCGCGCCAAAGCCCGAGACCGCGCCGAGAATGTGGAAAACCTGCGGCAGAGCCACTGCACAAATGACGGCAATCAGCACCGTCAGCGATTTAGTCTTAACTGCGGGGTTTTGAAGAACAGATGTTTTCATGATTATTCGCTCCTTTTTAAGTTAAATAAGAATGCAGAATGCAGAATGCAGAAATAATTTAGTTTTTAAGCAGTTTTCCGACGGAAATAAGCATCGTAATTAAACCTATTTCTGCATTCTGCATTGTTATTTCTGCATTATTTTTGGTGTGTATCTTAAATTATAATCTATTTTTTTCACCATGTCAAGAATTTTTCTTGCATTTATTTCCAAAATGTGTTACAATATATTTATGCTACTTAAAAAAGACAACCTCGTGATAAGGCAAGCCGTCATTGCCGACGCGCCGCTACTGCAATCATGGTGGCAGGACGCGGAGATAATGCGGGCGTGGGGCGTGTGCCTTTCACCTCCGAACGACTTTTCGGAGCCAGAACGTCAAAGGGCGGGCTTTGCCTGCCCTGCGGAGCAAACGCCAAAGGCGTTTGCGGAGTTGGAAAAAGTCCGCAGACAAATCCTCGCCTGTTCGGACGAGACTTTCCGTCTGCTGATTATCGAAATCGACGGCGAACCGGTCGGCGAGATGAATTACCACTTCATGGGCCGCAGTACCGCGCAAATCGGCATAAATATCTGCGATTCTTCCTTGAGGGGCAAGGGCCACGGGACAAAGCTTGTGCAAATGCTGACCACATGCCTGTTCACCGAGAAAGGGTTCACGCGGATAATACTCGAGGTGGACTGCGAAAACGCGCCCGCCCGCCGTGCCTACGAAAAATGCGGGTTCGTGTTGAAACGGGTGCGGGGGAATCTCGCGGACTACGAATTAATGCAGACTGCGGCTATGTAGGGTCGGGTTTCCATGCCCGACCGTTCAAATCCGTGTGGTCTGCGGTCGGGCATGGAAGCCCGACCCTACGGTTCTATTCTAAGGTCTCAAACTTATACCCCACGCCCCAGACCGTCTTCAAATTCCACTTGTCCGACGCGCCCTCAAGTTTCGAGCGGAGCCGCTTGACATGCACGTCTATCGTCCGCGAGTCGCCGTAATACTCGAAGCCCCAGACATCGTCGAGCAGTTGGTCGCGGGTGTAGACCTTGTTCGGGTTGGACGCCAAGTGAAACAACAGCTCCAGCTCCTTGGGCGGCGCGTCAAGCGCGACCCCGTCAAGCCGCATTTCGTAGCTGTTTATGTCAATTGTAAGCCGGTCGTACTCGATAATTTTCTTATACTCGGCGGCGGCGGCCTTGGAATTGCGGACACGGCGCAAAATCGCCTTAACCCGCGCCATGACCTCTTTCATATCGAACGGCTTGGTAATATAATCGTCCGCGCCAAGCTCCAACCCCAGTACTTTATCAATAGTATCGTCCTTGGCGGTCAGCATGATTATCGGAATCTCGGAGGTTCTGCGGACTTCTTTCAGCACGTCCCACCCGTCCTTGTCCGGAATCATGACGTCCAAAATCATCAGGTCGAAAAGGGTGTCGCGGCTTTTCTGCACCGCATCAACGCCGCTGTGAGACATCACGGTCTTGTAACCCTCTTTTTGCAGATTAAACGCCAACATCTCGCAGGTGATTATGTCATCTTCGACTATAAGTATCTTCTCCACTAAGCCACACCCCCCCTTAATACTATCTAAATTATACTACATAATCGTATAAAAAGCAACAAAATTTTGGCAAGTTGTTAACATTTTCGCAATATTTATGTTTTACACAAATTCCGCAAGTTGCAGACACTTGTATTTGTGCAGTATTCACAAACTTGAAAAAATTTCTCTAAAACACTTGATTTTTTCCTACAAGGTAGGTAAAATTAATATTAGCGGTTTAGCACTCACAACACAAGAGTGCTAACACATATAAATTACAAGGAGGCAAAACTATGAACATCAAACCTTTAGCCGACAGAGTAGTAATAAAAATGCTCGAGGCGGAAGAAACCACCAAAAGCGGAATCATTCTCGCGGGTTCTGCGAAAGAAAAGCCGCAAATCGCGGAGATTACGGCGGTAGGGCCGGGCGGCGTTGTAGACGGCAAGGAAATTACGATGGAAGTAAAAGTCGGCGATAAAGTCATGATTAGCAAATACGCCGGAACGGAAGTCAAAGTTGACGGTGTCGAATACACCATTCTGCGGCAGTCGGACATTCTTGCGATTGTCGAGTGACAACCGCAATGCAGAAATAACAATGCAGAATGCAGAAATAGGTAAGATTACGATGCTTATTTCCGTCGGAAAACTGCTTTAAAACTAAATTATTTCTGCATTTTGCATTCTGCATTATTATTTATTCAAATGGAGGAAAGTAGACATGGCAAAACAAATTATTTACGGGGAAGAAGCCCGCAAAGCCCTGCAATCGGGCATCGACCAATTGGCAAACACAGTGAAAATTACACTCGGCCCCAAGGGTAGAAACGTAGTCCTTGACAAGAAGTTCGGCGCGCCGCTGATTACCAACGACGGCGTTACAATCGCAAAAGAAATAGACCTTGACGACGCTTTTGAAAACATGGGCGTGCAATTAGTCAAAGAAGTTGCAACAAAAACCAACGACGCAGCGGGCGACGGCACAACAACCGCAACCCTTTTCGCGCAAATTATCGTAAATGAAGGCATGAAAAACATAGCCGCAGGCGCGAACCCCATGATAGTGCAAAAAGGCATACAAAAGGCAGTAGACGTGGCGGTCGAGGGGATTAAACAAAGCTCACATCCCGTTAAGGGCGGCGCGGACATTGCGCGTGTAGCGGCTGTTTCTTCAGGGGACGAAGAAGTCGGCAAGCTGATTGCCGATGCTATGGAAAAGGTCACTTCAGACGGCGTTATCACAATCGAAGAAAGCAAAACCGCCGAGACCTACAGCGAAGTCGTTGAAGGTATGCAGTTCGACCGCGGCTATGTCTCGCCTTATCTCTCGACAGACGGCGATAAAATGATAGCCGAGCTTGACGACCCTTATATCTTGATTACCGACAAAAAAATCTCCAACGTGCAGGAAATTCTGCCGATACTGGAACAGGTGGTACAAAGCGGCAAGAAATTGCTCATTATTGCAGAAGATATCGAGGGCGAAGCACTTACCACCATTATACTCAACAAATTGCGCGGGACTTTCGTCTGTGTGGGCGTAAAAGCCCCCGGATTCGGCGACAGGCGCAAGGAAATGCTTCGCGACATCGCAATTTTAACAGGCGGCGAAGTCATCACCGACGAGCTTGGTCTCGACCTCAAAGAAACAACCTTAGAACAGCTCGGCACTGCAAAGCAAATCAAGGTATCGAAAGAAGATACAATCATAGTTGACGGCGCGGGTTCAAAAGAAGCTATTCAAGAGCGCATTTCTCAAATTAGGACTGCGATTGAGGACACTTCAAGCGAGTTCGACAAAGAAAAGTTGCAGGAACGCCTTGCAAAACTTTCGGGCGGCGTAGCGGTCGTGAAAGTCGGCGCGGCAACCGAAGTCGAGATGAAAGAGAAGAAACTGCGGATTGAAGACGCACTCGCGGCGACAAAGGCGGCGATTGAAGAAGGCATAATCCCGGGCGGTGGCGCGGTTCTCGTCAATGTTATGGGCGCGGTTGAAAAATTAGCCGAAAGTCTCGAGGGCGACATGAAAACCGGCGCGAATATAATTCTGCGGTCGTTGGAAGAACCGGTGCGCCAAATCGCGCTCAATGCGGGCTTAGAGGGTTCTGTAATCATAGATGCAATCAAGCGTTCGGGCAAGACCGGCTACGGTTACAACGTCCTCACCGACACCTATGTAGACATGATTGAGGCGGGCATAGTTGACCCTGCGAAAGTTACCCGCTCGGCACTGCAAAACGCCGCAAGCGTGGCGGCTATGGTGCTTACCACCGAGAGCCTTGTAGCGGACATCAAGGAAGAAAACCCGATGCCGGCTATGCCTGCGGGTGGTGGAATGGGCATGTATTGATAATTGACAATTGACAATGGAAAATTGACAATTGGTGAAAAATTTTTATCTCGCTTGAGAATTTCTCAAGCGAGATAATTTTTTTGTTGCAATATTGTGCGGAGTGTGTTATAATTATATGGTGACTGGTAATTTTAGGAGGTTGACATGAGGAAGATTTTGGTTTTACTTGCGGTGGTAAGCCTGTTGCTGTGGGCTTTTGCGGGGTGTAATGGTGGTAAGGACGAGGGGCCTGTGGTTGATAACTCGATTGTGGTTATCGACGGCGAGGAGTATGATGTGGGCGAGACCAAGCTCAATCTATCCCGCAAAGCCCTCACCGACGACGATATAGAGCCGCTTGCCCGAATGAGCGACCTTGAGAGTTTGGATTTGCGGGTGAATTATATCTCGGACTTGACCCCGCTGACCGAATTGGTGTTCCTGACACGGTTGGACGCGAACATGAACGACATCACGAGCGTTGCGCCGCTCGCCGAATTGTACCGCCTTGAACGCTTGGATTTAGCCTACAACTTGATTCGCGACCTGCGCCCCCTCGAAAAACTTACAAGGCTCGAGACTCTCTATCTAAGCTCAAACCAGATTGACGACGTGCGGCCTTTGATGGGGCTTACACGGCTGAAAAACCTCTACCTCAACGACAATCCGATACCGGAGGATATGTACGACGTGTTGAGAGACGCGTTGCCTAATACGAAAATACATTTTTAAGGAGTTATACTATGAATCAAATTCGCGACATTAACTTATGGGAGAGCGGCAAGCGCAAGATTGACTGGGTCGAGGCTAATATGCCGCTGCTTCGGCAGATTAAAAAGGACTTCGAGGCCACTAAACCGTTCGCGGGCTTGAAAGTCGCGCTGTCTGTGCATTTGGAGGCAAAGACGGCCTACTTGTGCAAGGTCATGGCGGCGGGGGGCGCGGAGATGTATATTACCGGCAGTAACCCGCTGTCTACGCAGGACGACGTGGCGGCGGCGTTGGCTCACGAAGGACTGAACGTCTTCGCGTGGTACAACGCGACCGAGGCCGAGTACAACAGCCACATCGCCGAGGTCATCAAAATCGCGCCGAATATTATAATCGACGACGGCGGGGACTTGGTGAACCTGATTCACAACGACTACCCCGAACTGCTCCCGCAAGTTATCGGCGGTTGTGAGGAAACTACCACGGGTATAATTCGCCTTGTCGCCATGAACCGCGACAACAAGCTGAAATTCCCGATGGTGCTCGTGAACAATGCCGATTGCAAGCATCTTTTTGACAATCGCTACGGCACGGGCCAGTCGGTCTGGGACGGCATTAACCGCACTACGAACTTGATAGTTGCGGGCAAAAACGTGGTTGTCGCGGGGTACGGTTGGTGCGGCAAGGGCGTGGCAATGCGGGCGGCAGGGCAGGGCGCAAGCGTGATTATCACTGAAATCGACCCCATAAAGGCAATGGAGGCGGTCATGGACGGCTTCAAAGTCATGCCCATGAACTCCGCGGCGAAGCTCGGCGATATTTTCATCACCGTAACAGGTTGCCGCGACGTCATTACCGAAGCGGATTTCTACAACATGAAAGACAATGCAATCTGCTGTAACGCGGGGCATTTCGACTGCGAGGTGGACGTTGCGGGGTTGAAGAAAATCGCTGTTGAATCGAAATTAGCGCGTGAGAACATTATGGGCTACAAACTTCAAAACGGCAATTGGATTTACATTATTGCAGAGGGCCGCTTGGTAAATCTCGCGGCGGGCGACGGCCACCCCGCCGAAATAATGGATATGTCGTTCGCGATTCAAGCACTGTCGGCGTTGCACCTTGTGAAGAATAAGGGGAAATTGGACGGCGTAATTATCGACGTCCCGCGTGAGGTGGATTTGGACGTGGCACGGCGGCAGTTGGTGAATTGGGGACTGGAGATTGATAGACTTACGGCGGAGCAGGAAAAATACTTAAACAATTGACAATGGATAATTGACAATTGACAATTGTGGTGTCGCTACGCGACGGTTTTATGAATTGAAAAATCCAAAACTCGCAATCCGTTTCTTCACGGTTATTAGAGTCTAAAACCGTCGCCAACGGCGACACATCAATTGTCCATTGTCCATTGTCAATTGTCAATTAACGAAACGGAGTGTAGTTATGTCAATTGTAGTAAAATTCGGCGGCAGCTCGCTTGCCGATGCGAGACAATTCAAGAAAGCCGCGGAGATTGTTCTTGCCGATAAGTCGCGGCGGTATGTCATTCCGTCCGCGCCGGGTAAGCGGTTCGGGGCCGATGCGAAAGTCACCGATATGCTTTATGCCTGCTATGACGCGGTGTCCGAGGGCGGCAATGCCGAGGAGGAATTCGCGGCAATTGCAGAGCGGTTTGATGGCATTGTCAAAGGCTTGAAATTGAAATTAGACCTTGCAGAT
>Ga0099364_10004194_pt1 | contig 21915 bp, 16 predicted proteins | sample TergutTh196P3_FD_73070 | JGI IMG/M metagenome (GOLD analysis project Ga0099364, IMG submission 73070) | Microcerotermes parvus P3 segment gut microbial communities from Pointe-Noire, Republic of the Congo - Th196 P3 | ecosystem: Host-associated > Arthropoda: Insects > Digestive system > Gut ...
AATATCCTGATTTTACTATCCAGCCCGCTACGCGGGCTGGATAGTAAAATCAGAAAGTTAACGTGTGTTAGATGTGATTATATGATGTTTTTTTTAATGACTATTTATTCATGAACCTATATTCTTAGTTATTATTTTTATTTAAATATAATAAAACAACCTATTTACCTAAATTTTAGGTCAAAATAGATTGTTTTTGCATGAGTATTATTTTATTACATAATTTAAATCAGATTGTATATATGCTAATAGACTTTTTCTAATAAATTAAACTATTTAGCTAATATTACATCTCCATCCAAGTAATAATCTGGGGTTAAAATTGCCACAGGATTTTTAGTTAATATAGAATTTATACCAATGTAACAATGTCCATCTATTTTCATTTCTTGACTTAGGAATATGATTGAAAATTTTGTCCTAAAAGGCTTAAAATAATTAACAAGCAGTTTTAGCTGATAAAAAAGTTTTTCTGTTAAATCTTTGTTTAACATTATTAAAAATTCATTATTATTAGCTCCATACAGTTGTTGATATAAAGTATAATTTTCTTGTAAGTTATATTTTTTAATTTTAATTTGCTCAACAATAATAGGCTTTTCTCCTATAAATAATTCTATAACTTTACTAATAACACCAACAGTACCTTTATATTGATTCAGATATTTAGAATTTTTGACAAGTATCCTAAATTGATCATCGCTTAAAAATTCACCTTTGATATTAATTCCCAACCAGCTTGCTAAAATCTTAACCACTGAATCTGGCGCAGTTTTTATATCTATCAAATGAGATGCATCTTCTACTAATTTTTGATAATCTTTATTCATAGAAGAAAATATTGATAAATACCGTTCAAAAAAATCATCTTTATTTTTTCTGTATATTTCAGGAAAATATTTCAATAAACTATCAGCAGGAAAATAAATAGAAATTTTCTCGATTTTTATTTCTTCTGATGTATGTAATATTTCCATACCAAACCATAGATATCTTCCTTCCAGCCCCAATAATAAAATATCTTTCACATTACTTTTTATTATAGAATTTCTTTCATCCGTCAACAAAGCTATTTTATCAATAATAGGAATATCTTCTGATCTAAAAAAGTCATCATATTTTATAGATCTTCCTTTGTAGTTAAAATCTAAGTGATCACTTACCATTGCATATATTCTATATTCGCAATCTTCTGGAAAATCAGCTTTAATGGCAACTCTTCCCCATTTCATCCCTTTTTGAGACGAATCAAATTTACTAGATATAAATATCCCTGACGAATCATACTTTGACAGTTTTATAGCTCCATCATTATTCCTATCCATAAATTTATTGAAGTTCCTGAAAATAGACTCTGTACCAAAACTGAATCTTTTTATCCTATGTTCCATTATATTTTACCCCTTAATAACTACAATTAAATAGCCTTTTTGCGGCACGTTACTAATTTTTATTTAAAAATGTTTCACATAGTAAATTAGCTTATCTATTTTATGCTATACTATCCCGCAAAATTAATATTGATAAAATTTTACAATAATCATATTACAGTTATAATTTTATTAATTAAATCTATATTGTAATTTGCCATGTAGCTTAATGCATTCATATTCAAAGAAATATTGGAATTGACTTGTTTTTTAGCATATGGAGATACTGTATCTAAAGATAAATAATGAATGCTATCCACACAACTTAATCCTTCTAATTTTGAATATATATTCCCAAATATTATTTCACTTCCAAAATCTCTGTCAGAATTTATGCCATCTAATTCTTCAGCTATTAATTCTTTAACTATCTTTTCTGCATTTTTATAACCAGGTTTAATATATATACTTCCTGACACATTAATTGGTACATATACAGGAGAATTTATTTCTATATCCGTCGTAACCAACCTAAAACTTTCCAAATAGTTTGCAATAGCTTCCTTATATGTTTCCATTAAATTAGGAAGTTCCTCATTGGAATAAGGTTTCACAATAATAGATACATTATTTTTAATTTCATTAAATATTGCCCTAACCTTGTGTACATTAATACCCGGAACTTCAAAAACCTTAGTTTCAAAATCATGTTGCGTCACAAGAGAATGTACAAAGGAGATATCATTTATAACTTTCATAATAACATCATCTACACTTTCCTTGTCCATACCTCCAGAAGATCTTTCTAAATTTCTTATTGTCATCCTTTTAACAACTGAATTATCTGAATTATCTATATTATCTATATTACTATTATAAAAATTATGTTTTTTCTTTTCATTTAAATTAACGAATCTGTTTATTTCACCTTCCCTTACGTTTCCATTTTTACCTCGACTTAATGAACAATCGGTTATTAATATATTAATATCACCCTCAATATTAAGCTCTTTTATTATAATTTCATTATTAGTATCATCTAATTCATATACAATAATTGATGATTCATCTTCATCATGGTTTACATTATAAAAAGATTCTTCTCCATCAAAGTCAACAACTGTTATCATTAATTTAAAGTCTTGTTTAACTATACCTTTTTCTATGCCTTCTAGTTTGATTACTTGGTCGTCAAAACCATAAACTTTATGAATTATATCCTTTTCATTAAATTTATTATTATAACAAATTATCTTAACCGATTCTTTTTGAAAACTTGGTTTAAATCCAAATTTATTATTATCGAACGTTATACGAATTTTTCCTTCAAAGTCATTTTTAATTTCACAAAAATTACCCTTTTTAGCTATATCTGAATGATAATATTTTTTATATATTCCATATTGATCCTTAGCTAAAACTACTATCTTATCGTATATACATAAAAAATTCTCAACTTCATAGACTTGAATATCTTCATCTTTTCCATCAAATATAAAGCTTTTAGCTTGTGTATCTTTTTGCACAACACTAAAATTATTAACAGATATATTCTGCACTTTAGGCGGAAGATCATATTGATGAGATTTTAGAATTGCCCTAATTATGCATCCTTCACCTATATTTTCTAATTTTTCTATTTTTATATCCTGATCTACAGAGAATATGATTGATCCACTTTGCAAAAAACCTTTTGTTTTATCTTCAACATTAAGTTGATTCCAATTTTCATTAGAATAATACTCCCATTTAATATCACTTAAACTAAAAGGATTTTCATCAGGAATAAAGACCCTATTTCTATTTAATGACATTTTAGGAATTTTAAAATACATTTTATACTTTTTACCTAATTCCATTTTATTGTCAAAAACTAAATAAAGTGCTGATTCGATTTTTGGGTTTTTTCCGAATACATATGTAACTGTATTCGATTGACCTTGTATAATCGGCTCCAAGTTGACATACTTATTATCATTAGAATCATACATGATCACATTTTTCAAAGATCCTCCTAATATCGCTTCTTCTTGGCAAGTTTCAAAAATTATATCTCCTGCAAGCAATTTTGTATTTTGTAATATCTTTGTATTATCATCATATCTAACATCTACATTAGCTATCGAAGACTTTATCCCTTCAACATCATATCCTAATAATTTAAGCAATCCTATCCTCGTTTTATCTGTTATCCGATCAACTTTAGCTTGTTGAAATAACTTAATAATAGACAATATCTGTATTGTGGTAATGCCTGGATCAGAATAATTATAATCTGTCCATTCTTTTGATACTATCGGTATGGAATTCAATGCTTGATCAAATATTTCACTATATATCTTATCATTTAAATTTAACCTTCCTATCAACCTATATCCACTTCCTTGCCGTTTATTATGAACCCAAACATCGTATTCACAAATATGAGTGTTTTATTTTTTTACAAGATTTTCTAAATTTTATCTGTTTGCGCCAGACTCAATCTGTAACTTTTTCAAACAAAGGTGCACTACATTAAGTCAATAAAAATATTGTGCTCACCATTGATACCAATAACAAATGGATTATTCCCTATATCATCTACTTCCTTTTCAAACATTCCATTTTCATCCTGGATCTTGCCTGTTATTATAACCTTTTTAATAACAACATTTGAACTTTTGGTTTTCAAAAGTGAATATATTTGTACGTCTCTTGGTAGCCTTCCTATTTCCCATCCTCTACCTGTAAAATTCCCTGTAATAGGATTTATAAAATCCTTTAAATATTCAATAATTCTACTTTTTAAATCAAATGAATTATTTATATCTGTTACACCTATCCAAACATCTATTGATAATTTGACAAAAATAGGTTCAATAACATTTAAATGTTCTCTTTTAAGAGATAATGAACTCATTTTTAAAATGTTATCTATTATTTTATTTTTTATCGTAGAAAAAACTTGACTACTTTTATCAAATTCTTTCATTAAAACTGCAATAGTAAGAGATCTTTCATCAGGTATCCCATACTCATTTACGAAAGAAAGACATCTAACTTTATCTATAACATTCGATAAACTTAAAACTCCTTCTTCAAAATCTGTCTCTGAAACTAATCTATTATAATTGCTAAGAATATTTGATCCTCTTTTAAGTGCATTCTCCACACTCTCTACGTCATGACCTGTGAATGCATCAACAGGATTTGAAACATTATTTATAAAGCTCATTGTTAGATCCATCCTGTTAATAGATCCTTTTTCTACATTCCCTTCTTGACCATTACAAATAACTGAAAAAACTTGTATTGCTGGTTTAATCTGCTTAGGAGGTATCATTCCTTTATTTGCATTTCCAAAAATTATAATTCCATTTATCCTGTCTAATATATAATGTCTATCATTAGGTCCTGACATTGCAAATGTATCAACTTCTGTCCACTTTATATAAAACGAAGTATAGTTACCTACTAAATCATATTCTGCTATAACAGAATCAGGTAATTCTTCCTTTATCTTATCCATTTGAATAATTGACAATACTGAAACTTCATTAACAAAAACATCCGAATAAAGTATATTCTTATATGTTAATTGAATTTTTATATTAGGCTCTTCCCTATCCACATAAAAAGTTTCTGGATCTTGAGTTTCAATATTTTCAACTGCAATAGTATTTATTATTATGTCATTTATTTTTATTGGATTCATCATTGACATTTGATCATTTTCATCAAATATTTTTATCCAAAATCTATCTTTTTGGAATATTTTATGCATAACAAAATCTGATGGAGGAATAAATATGATCGCCCCTGAATGCCTAAAATTCTCTGTTTCATCAATTATTTTTAAAGGTTTGAAGGAATGATTATCTCCTATAGAAGAATATTCAAATCTAATAGAATCACTATTTTTCTTAAACCCTCCATCTATATCAAAATATATACTTATTGGACCATCATGTATTTTTTTATTGAATCCAATGAATACACTATTATTTTCAAATTGTATTGGCTTGAATAAAGAAACTGCATCTCCTTTTTTCAAATCCATTGTTATATCATCTATACTCATACTACTATATCTTAAAACGTATTCCGGATTAAGTCCATTATTTTCATATTCATAAGAAAATGATAAATCTGAAATAACTGGTATTAAATGCTCACTAGGCATTTTATAACAATTATCAGATTTCAACAAGCTAATTCTAATCCAGTATTCCAGATAAGCGTTTACTACTACTCTTGACATGTCGTCAGGACAATAAAATTCTAATTCCACATCGCCATCAACTTGCCCAGAAAATAAATTAGAAACATTCTTATCATTTATCTCTAATTTCGCCCAACCTAACCCATTGAAATATTCAAACATTACTCTCTCTGCTCTACATTCTGCTACTTCATAAGTTGGCTTCATAGGCTTTTTCATAAATAATCTATATTCTTCATTCTGCTCACTATGCTCTACTTTCATTGCATTTTTAATATACTTCAAATTAAACTTCATTTTTATTTTTGAATTTTTTTGATTCATCACACTGTTTGCACAAACATAACATTCATTATATACTGCTAATTTGTCACCAAATGGATAAAATTCTCTTACATCTACTTGAGAATTTTCTTGATATACTATTTTCGGCAATATATTTTGACAATGAGAAGATATCTTCATGCTATCTACTTTTATTTCATGGTTAATTCTTAGATCTTTTTTCTTTAATGAAATATAATATAATTTTTTATCCTCAAAATCTATCTCTTCTGAATCTTGCGACTTTTTCAAAATAATATTGAATTTATCACTTGATACCTCATCAAATGTATAAGCTCCATCTTTTGAAAAATATCTCCATTCATATTCATCTGTATTCGATAATGATTTAATTAAATCTTCTGATTCATCATTAAATGATAGTGAAATTAATAATGTTGTATTTTTATCCAAATTTAGTATATATGGATGTCCAATAATAATTTCATTGTCACGCATGTTTGATTTAGAGAAATCAAACATATTAAAACTCTTTGTTGTTTCACTCAAAATATTATAGACATTTATTGTTTTTCCCTCTTTTTTAGAAGTGAGAAATATTTCAGATATCTCCGAATTTGTAACAAACATACTATTTTGGGTTTCAAAAATTACCTTTTCCCCGTTTTGGGTATTAGCTATTAGTTTAGTCTTACTAGGAACATTTACCCCTTTATCTGCTGTTGGCAAAAGAGAAAAAGTTACCATGCTCCTGGAAGGCCTTGCAGGTTTTAGAGATAATCCCATCATATTACCTAATTCTATTCTATACTTATACATAAGCATGTTTAATTTACTAATATCATCCTGTAGCATATCTGCATACAGGTTTGCTATTACCGTACCTACATCAGGATCATCATTATTAAATATCCATTCAGGTACATAGGAACTAGCTATATATTGGAATTCTAATATAATATCTTCTCTAGTGCGTCCATCTATTTCAAAGAATTTATTCTCAATATTATGCATTTTCTCAACACTAATCTTTTAAAAATTTTATGCAAGATTAGCATCCTCATCTCCCTCCTGCAGATAAAATGGGAACACTACGTTACCTGGTAAATTATTTTCAGCTATTTTATATCTGATATCTAGGATTAATTTACCTTGTTGATTTTTATCAATAACAACATTGATATCTAAATCCTTTATTCTTTTTTCATACATTTCTATTGAGGTCTTAATATTATTAGACATTAGCGTAAGATTAGTTTCATCCATAACTTCAAAAACATAATCATTAACATTACTTCCGAAATTTGGCAAAAGTAACCGCTCACCTTTTTGAGTCATTAAAATTATATATATTGACTCTTTAATATCTTCTTCATTTGAAGACATCTCAAATCTACCTGTCACTTTATTAACTCCAACTGGAAACTTAAGACCTGTTCCCAAAAACTTGTTATTATTGATCTTTTTTACCACCGCACAGTCCCCCCTTATACTAAATCAATGTTAAAAATATTCATCAAACTTCCCTTTTAAAAAAGTAAAATTACCCCATTTTAATTAAAGAACCAGCTAGTTTAACAACACCATTTGAAGTTAATTGTGCATTACCTGCTCCTTTTATATTTAGGGTATTTTTAGCATCTATAGTTATACTTTGGCTTTGAATATTGATATTTTGATCTGCATTAATATTTAAGGTCCCACATTTTATGGAAACTTTATTACTATCTCCTAAAACTTCAATCATCGTACCATTTACATCTATAATAACTTTCTTATTTGCTTTAATTGTTGTTTTGCCATCCTTACTATTTATAATTATAGCATTTTCTCCATCTTTGTCTGACATGCTCATAGTTTCTTTTTCATCATTTAGCTTTAAGGATTTTTCATTGTTTGTAATTATCTCTATTTTTTGCTTATCATCTTCATCATAAATTTTAAAAGTATTTCCACCCTTAGTCTTAAACACCTTGTTATAATTTTCTTCTGTAAAATTTTTACTTAACATATTAGTATCTCGTTTATATATGCTTCCAATAACATATCCTTTATTTATGTTTCCATCTTGAAATACTACCACTACCTGATCTCCTATTTCAGGTATAAAGTATCCTCCCCAAGATTTTCCTGCCATATTGCTTACAACATACATCCAATCTAAAACATCTTTATCTCTATCTCTTGTCTTAACTTGAACCCTTACCATACCAGGAAATTCATCGCTATTATTTTCTCTAACGGTACCAATCACTACTCCATTAATAATGGGATCGCCAGTACTACTTTTGTTTACTTGTTTTACTGCTGATTCCTGTAGTATCTCTGTTATACTCATAAAGTATCTAACCTCGCTTCTACAAATGTAGTAAATCCATTATCATTATCTATTTGATGCTTTACTTTTGTTATATACACTCTTTTATCTATAGCATTGCCCATCCCTTTTATACTTACAAATCTGCCAGGGATTAATTCTGGTATTCCTACTGTTTTCATTTTTATTGTCCCAAATCTTTGTTCTATTGTTTTCAACTCTGCTTCTGCCCTACTCTTAGCTTCTGTATCAGACAAGATAGTCGAATCAATAATAGTTTTCTTTGACTTGCCTATTATCTTTGAAGGAGCAGAAGTTGTTCCAAGAGCGGCATTAGAGTTAGCAATTGCACTTATAACTTCACCTGTATTATCATTCATGCTTCTAATTTCTACTAAATTAACTAAACCCATTATATTATAATTTACTTCTATTTCTATTATTAAGTCTCGATGTGATAATAATAAAATAGGGTTTGTGTTTAACTTTGCTTTTCTAAAATAAACCGTATTTTGCGAAACAAAAAATTCATATCCATATTTTTTAGCTATCCTAACTATGAAATCATAATCACTCTCGTTTACCATTTCAATCATAGGTTTGTTATCCCCTTCAGGGAATTGGATACTTCCATCTACATCTGCATTCTTATAATAACTCTTATATAATGAATTTTCTATAATTTTTGATACACTTGCTCCATAATTATCCTGTTTAATCTGTGCATAATTATTACTAAACATCATTATTGCTTTTACATCAAAACATTCCAAAGTAATATGAGCTGGCTCTTTGTTATCTGAAAATAAATATGTAATACCACCTATAAATCCACTAAATACACATTCAGTAGTATTTACATACCCAACTTCGATTTCTATTTTATCACCTATATGAAATACATTATCAAAATCATTAGTTATAAACTTTTTTTCTTTATTATCATATACTCCATAAACATTCACTGTTGCCATATTTGCACTAAATCCACATGTAAGTTCTATATTAAGATCAGAAAACACAAATTTTTCACGATCAGCCTTCTTGATCAAGGATAATGAAAAAACCGGTTGTTTGAATCCTCTGTATTTAGAATTTATTTCATCATAACTTGTAGTATTATTCATTAAATCTGTACCCATTGCAGTTACCCACACACTTCCTTACTTTTTATTAATAAAAAGCCAACAAATCAGAAATTTAATGCATACTAGATATGCTTATCTGCTTTTTTATATTAATAATATGAGAATAAAAGATAATATAACATATTAAACAAGTTTGGCCATTATATTTTTTATCATTTCCTCTTCACTAATTCCACCAATATCCCAATCTGCTATATCAAGACTTTCCTTTGAAAATTTTTCCTGAGTATCTTCGCTTTCATCCATACCTATATCTACTACTGCCCTGACAGGCATCCCGTTAGGTGCAAACATTTGATATTTCGTCGACATATTATTTATAAACCCATTAAACATAAAAGGTCCCCAGATGAATGAAATAACAGCTGGTGCATTAACAAAATATTCAAAATTATTTACAATTGTTTGTACACTTTTTTGCTTTCCTCCCAGTACATTAGATATACCTAATGAATCTTTATAAGTGTCAAAAATTAATGTTAATCTAAGTTGTTTGCTTTTTACACCGCCTTTGTTGACGAAAGTCTTTCCACTTTCCACTTGTTGCGTTTTCTTTTCGGATATAACTGCACTAGAACTAACAGATAATGAAGATGGGTTAAATTGAACTGATATACTTTCACCTGTATCCATTCTAATAAATTGTGCCTTTTCTAATGCCATTTCTCCCGCTCTCCTTATTTATAGCAAATTAAATTATATTATTAAGAAGCTGAATAGATTAAAAAATTCCCAATCTGCGTTGTTCAGATTTTAGTCGCTTTTCTATTGTGTAGTATACTTTATCAGATATTGATTTTATATTTTCACTAAAAACTTTTTCCAATAACTCTTTGTCATCAATAATCATTGATTTTTTCGTATGAGTATCTGTATTAACATATTCTTTTTTTAATTCTATAATATCAGTAACTGTATTTTTATTCATACTATAACGATCATTTACTATTTGAGATGTATTTACTTTATCTTTTTGATCATTAAAATTATCGTTTTTCTTATAAATAATGTTTACACTTTTAATTTGATTAAATCTAGATTGATCAAATCTAAACCTATCAAATTCTATCTTGTTTTCTATGTTTAAATTTTCTTGTAAATATTTTTTCAATGTTATTAATTTTAATTTTTTGGTGTTTAAAATAACACTATTTTTAACACTATTTTTTACTATTACTTTATCTTTTACACTATTAATAGTATGTTTTAATTTATTTGTTATTATTTTTTGTATTTTGTTGTCTATAACAAATATTTCATCTAAAACATTTGTTATTTTTTTATTCGAATGTATATTTTCTACTATATCAATATATTCTTTATATAAATTTCTTTGATTGATATTTTCAAAAATTCCTTTTGAGATTTGTTTGTTTTTTATGCTCAAGTTCTTTAAAATTTTATTTGAAATACTAACATCCTTTATTAACTTACTTACCAGATATTGTTTATAATCTCTATCACTTACAATTAATCTATTAATGTTATTCAATTTTACAGGATGCCTTTTCACATCAAAGTACTCTGATAAACTTAAATTTTTTTGATATGAATTTATGCTAAATTGTATATTATTGTTAAGTACATTTACCTTTTGCCTAATGACATTTGGATCTGTCTTTTCTCCATCTTTTGGACTTTTAGATATATCAGAAACTACATTTATAAATTTATGAGCCATATCTTTATTTATAATATCAATTTTTGTTATCCGATTCTTCGAGTTATTATTTACAACCTTAAAAAATGAATCTATATTAAATACTTTTATACCATTTTCTTTTACACCACCTGTTATAAAGTTTTTTATTTCATTAACATTAAGAATTTTTTTTACTATTTTATCGATAGCATTATCACTTAATTTAATATTATTTTCAGTAATTGAAGAAACATCCCTACTATTAATAACTTTATTTAAAACATTGTACACTATGCTATTTAATTTTTTCTCTAAATGTTGGGTGTTTCTATAATTTTCAATGTAATTAATTATTTTATCTTTAGAATCATTTAATTCTTTTTGAACCACATCAACAATAGACTTTTTTACCAATACTTTTTCCATCAAAGCTGTTTCTTTATTTTTAACTAGCTTAGATAATAAATGTTGATATGTAGTATCTATTGTTAATTGTTGAATCTTATTTATCAATACTACTTTTTCATAGCCTGTATATCTTGATTTTATATCAGGATTAATATATTTATTGTATTCATGATAAATCCTCGATATAAAATTATTGGCACTATCTATTAAAGTAATTTTATTTTCTTTATTATAATTTCCACTCCAAGGCATATTATTGTATATTTTATTACTTATATTCGTTAATAAATCCTTCACTTCTCCATTTTTATAATTAAAAGATATTTCTTTTTCATTGGTTAAAGATTCATTAACTATTTTTTTTAGTTTATCTATATTTGTATATTTATATAATTGCTGAAGCTGAAAATTTGAAAAAAAATTTATATGTTTTGCATATTTAAAATTATTGCAAATTTCAATCATCAATGAATTTAAAAAATTTGTTATATTTTTTTTAGAATTCATATGATGTATTTTTTTATTTTGATTTTTATTCCCTATTTTGTAAATAGTTTCTTTCTTTTGAACATTATTAAGTATTTTAGATACTTTTGTTTCATTTAAAGATTTTTGATTTATCCTATATACATCTATCGTCTTTTTCTTATCTTCTATTAACTTAGTGATTCTATAAATCACTTCTTTTTTTTGTATGTCACTAAATATCTTCGAAAGTTCAATTTTGTTTATAATTAAAGTTTTATAACAGTCCATTAAAGTTAATAAAATATTATTGTTGATATTTGGTGATACATGGTTAATTTTATTATTTTCAAAATTCTCTAATATCGAATTGATAGTATTTAACTTTAAAATGTTTGTCGTCTCTTTTATTTGGTTAGTAGATATCTTTTCAGTATTATTTATTTTATCTAATATCGAATTGATAGTATTTAACCTTAAAATGTTTGTCGTCTCTTTTATTTGGTTAGTAGATGTCTTTTCAGTATTATTTATTTTATCTAATATCGAATTGATATTATTTAACTTTAAAATGCTTGTCGGTTCTTTTATTTGGTTGGTAGATGTCTTTTCAGTATTATTTATTTTCTCTAATATCGAATTGATATTATTTAACTTTAAAATGTTTGTCGTCTCTTTTATTTGGTTAGTAGATGTCTTTTCAGTATTATTTATTTTCTCTAATATCGAATTGATATTATTTAACTTTAAAATGCTTGTCGGCTCTTTTATTTGGTTGGTAGATGTCTTTTCAGTATTATTTATTTTCTCTAATATCGAATTGATATTATTTAACTTTAAAATGTTTGTAGTCTCTTTTATTTGGTTGGTATTAATATTATTATTCACTATCATTTTGATAACTTTATTTACAATATAGTGATGATGAATACTATTTTCATTTACTATTGGTATCTCTTTAACTTCACCTATGCCATCATTTGTATGGTGAATCATATATATTAATCTTAAAAAAGGCCATAAAGAATTTTTTAATTGACGTATGTTTAATAAACTTTCCGTGAAACCCTTATCAATAATCGTAATAGGTTTTCTTATTCTTATTTTAATATTCCCTATTGTTTTTATCATTAATGTTCCACCTTTATATAAAACACTCTCCAATAGGATACATGCTTTTAATTTTACTCTCATTCAATTAATTTTCTTTGATAAGAATAGTAAATTATACTGGTAATCTTGAAAATCCTGCATACAGCATTTCTATATTGTTAACCGCTACTTCACTTCTGTTTGCATCAAATGGTCCTAAACTTACTTTAGAAACCACTGCATTATGCACTTCTGCTATATTTAATATTTCTCCCACTGAATTACACATCATAATTAATATTTCCTTGGGAGTACTATTAAAATAAAGTTTCATATTCGTTATTGAAATACTAACTCCTCCATCTTCAAGAATCATTCTTGAAGGTTGATCTATTGGTTTTTTTAGCATCACAAGCCTATCATTAACTCCACCTTGTTGTACTGCCATATATTCATAGTTATTTTCTATTCCTGAAATTTTATTAAAAGCTAAATTAACTGGACCTATAAACAAATAAAATTTATATCCAACTACAAGTGTGCGAGAAATGTTTTTTATATTGCCTGATACTTTAGATGCCGTTGAAACAAAATTTGACAATACTTTTGACATTATTATACTCCTCCTTAAATGAGGCTTTTACAAAATAAAAAATGGTAATTTTATCTATTTAAATCATCATAATTTACCAACATTTTTTTATTCTTATTCATCAATATATATGTTTTTCTGTTTAACTTTCCCTCCAGATGTATTTTTCTTTTTGAATATACCTTATACTATACTTTTGTGCAACTCCTAGCTTTTATTAAAGAAAAAATAAGTTAATCTACATCGAATATATTCTTAGGTTGAGGATTAAGCTGATTATTAATATCTGATATTTCTTTACACCATCTTCTTCTTGAATTGTGTTCCAAATTAATAATTGTTTGATAATCCCAATGAAAATAATATGCAATGAAGGATATCTCTTTATATAATTCCGACTGGGGATATAAAGCTATCCTTCTCTCGTAAAATTTATAGGTACATCAAAATTTTTCCCACAACCTTTGCATGTTACCTTCATTGCGGGCGATTCAACATCATTTATCCTTTGGTACATATCTTGCAAAAAGGCTAAATCTACAGTATATAAATTTTCAACAACTTTAGGAGTAATATTTTGCATATTGCCTAACTTTGTTATTACCCTTGACAACAATAAAATAGATAAATATGATGGGTTTTGTTGAACCATTGGATCTTTTAATGGCATTATCTCATCTGCTGCTGTAGCTAATCTCATTTTTCCATTTTTATGAAGATTTCCTTCTTCATCCACATATCCTTTAGGAAGTTTAAAGCTAAATTCTGTCTCAAACATTTAATATATTCCTTTCTAATTGTGTAACTATAACTCAATCTTTGATTAAAATAATGTCCACAGAGTAAAATTTGACATATTTCCTATTTTTATTAAACAAAAATATTACTTATTACCTCCGCCGCCACAGGCGGCGAGTAATAAATAAAACTTATTATGTTAATCTTTGAACACCTTCATGAGCAAGCTCTAAACTCTCAAAAGCAATTTCACTTGATGTAGCATTGAAGTCTGGGCCTGTATATTTACAAGGCCAAGCATTTAATAACTGCCAACTAGCCTTTACAGTAGTGCCATCAGCACGGTTAAGAAGCTCTATTGTTATATTTTTTCTTTTAACTCCGTCCGCATCTCCTTGTTCTGTGGTACCTATAGTTGATCTTACCCAATCATACAACTCTTTATTTGTTGTCATACCCCATTTAAGGGTTATATTACCATACTTCGTCAATCCTGGCATCTTCATAGCTGAGTTATATTCATAATCACCCACTCTATACTCTATAACATCGGTTGTTGAATCTGTTCCAGTTATCTCTGATACCCTTGCCTGCGGCCCTCCATCTATTGTAATTCTAAACCTAAATTTAGAAAACGGGTAAATATCCGTATTTGCAAGTGTTGTATTAATAGCAGCCATATTTCAATTTCTCTCCTTTGTATATTAATTATTCTCTTATCTTTTTTTAAAACAATATTTAAATTATTCAATGAGAAATTTTGTGTTTTATTGTTTTATAGAGGTAAAATTTCTCATTCTCAAATCCCTTCATAATTCTTTATATTTATAATTTTTTTATATTTATAAATATTAAGAGGAAATTTATACTTGATCATCTGTTCCGCCTTCTTCATTACCCATTAATTGAGTAACTCTGAATATTACAAATTCTGCAGGTCTAGTTGGCGCTACTCCAATTTTGCATATCAACCTACCATTTGCTATATCATCTGGAGACATTGTGCTCCTACTAACATCTACAAAAAATGCTTCTGATGCAGAGGCACCCGCTAATGATCCAGCAGCCCAAAGTGTTGTCAAGAAATTAGTTATGGTACGTTGGACCCTCATCCATAATACTTCTGTATTTGGTTCAAAAACTGCCCAACTTGTATTATTTTTAATTGATTCTTCTATATATATTAAAAGCCTTCTAACGTTAACATATCTCATAGCTGTATCAGAAGAACATGTTCTTGCACCCCAAACCTTTATACCTTGACCAGAGAAAGCTCTTAATAGGTTAACTCCAGCAGGATTTAAAATATCTTGTTCTCCTTTATTATATAGGCAGCTTAATCCTGTGCAATGCACTGTCTCATTAGCCGGAGCTTTATGAACTCCTCGTTGAATATCAGATCTTGCATATATTCCTGCCATGGCTCCAGATGGAGGTACATAGATAGGTCTTTTTTCTAACATATCATAAATTTGTATCCATGGATGATACATAGCTGCATAATTACTATCGAACATTGATCTGTAGTCAACAATTTCATTCACTTTAATCATATCTTTTGGAATATCTAGTATTACCATTCTACTTGTTAGGTTTTCACAATGAGAAATTAACGAAACTACTACTGCTGGATCAGTAACTCCTGGTATTGCGATCATACTAACTGTTGTATTGTCTAAAAATGCTTGTAATCCTGTTCGATTAGAAGGCCCTTTGTCTTCACCAATATATATTGCCGCATCTACAGCATCTATTGAGCCATCATATCCATCAGCAAGTACAAAAGAAAACTTCTCTACATCTTGTCCATAAATTTGATCAATAACTGAGGTTGTAGTTATGTCTTCGTTTAATAATTCTATATCTATTAAATTACTCTTTGATAATTTACTTAAGATAAAATTAGACGTTTTATTATTTAAAGATACATAACTATATCTTTCAATTATATCCTCACATCTCACAGTAATTGATACTTCATCAGTTGTTATTACTTTAGTGGGTAACAAATTAGTATCAACAACACCTGTATCAAATGGCCTTTCAAATTCTACCGAATTGCCAACAACTTTCTTAATGATATTGTAAGTTTTGTTTGTGCCATCACTAAAAACAACGATATCCCCAGTATCAAATCCAGCGATTGATTTAAAAACATATCTAGATTCTTCTGGATATTCCTCTATTATTTGAGTCTTTGCTTTAGAAGATTTATGAATGGAAACTAATATCTTGTCTCCCCATTCTCCTGGATTAACTGCTGTAATTTTAATCTTATCATTTATAGTTTTGGTAGCAGCTTTTGCATCCAATGGGGCAACTCTCATAACATAACATCTAGATCCACCATTTTGGAAAAATTGTTCTAAACTATAAGGTAAATATCTATGCTCACCATGTGTACTATCACTTAGATATCCACCAAATTTTCTTCTATAGTCAGCAAAACTTGTTACAAGTTCTGGCACACCTTTTACCTCTCCTCTGACTGCCATTCCAACAAATCCAGCTACACTCGTGCTAACTCCCTCCATAGGTTTGGATCCCGTTTCATACTCTTCTACATAGACTCCCGGTGACAAATATTCTGGCATTATTCTGATTTTAAAACAAATTTGTCTTAAAATCTTCCCCCTTTCATTTTATAAAATATTATTAATATTAATCTCAAATAAAATATTTTACTTTCTTTTTTGCATTATTACATTATTTTAAAAAAGATATTATATTTAAGATTTGTATATATTAATTCGCCACTTATGTTGGTATGATACCTGGCGATATTAGCTTAATTAAACAGACCTTATACTATTTCTTAACTTATCTATATATTTATCCAGCCACTATAGTAGTTTGACCTGCAGAAGTTAGAGTAATAACTCCTGCATATGCGCACATAAGCATACTTTCTGCAGTAGCTGCTGGTGCTGATCCAATGAATACTTTCTGTGATGGAGGCGCCCAAGGACCAGTGATCACAGGTGTACAAGGCTGTGGTGTTAATACTCCAAAAGCAGCTGATGTAGCAGATGCAACTGCTGGGTTTGCCATTGACGTACACATTACAAAAGGTGTTATGTTTTTATATGCAATATTATCTGTTATAGAAACCATTGGAGCATTACTTGATACCTTATTTTCAGGCGTAACATTTAATATTGAAGGAGCTGTTCCAAATGAGCATTTTATCTGCGCTCCTCCACATGCTAAAAATCCCATGGTAAATGTCCCCTTTAAATTGTTACAGATTTAGAATTTATAAAATCGATGACTTTGTATATTGTCTTTTTTTCCTTTGTAAATCTAACTATATACTGATCACCTGGTAAATCTTCATATCCTACATAAAAATTAATCATTCCATTATTATCACTTCGTGTAATATATGTTTTTTGAATAGGCATAGATTTTACATCAATATTACCAATTTCATCTTCATACTCATGTTCTTCTTGAGATATTTTTCTTTTTATAAATATTGGTTCTATACTTAAATTATCCAAATTTACCAAAGATATTAACTTACCTTCTAAGTTATCATTAACAGGATTGGAAACTATTATCACTTTTTTGGATTCATCAATATTTTGAAACCTTACATTAGTCCTGGAACTAAATTTTGATGAATATACAAAGGTATTAGCATCAACTTTTCCAACTATTTGCTTATTTGAAGGAGGTAGGTAGTGTGCATAATTAGGTATAAGAAAAGTTTCTATAAATGAATTTATTTTATTATCTGATAAATTTACTTCTATCGTTTTAGTGAAGTAATTTTTTGATGACACCTTTAAAGAAAATTGTGATAACCAAACATTTGCAATAATATAATATCCATATTGTTTCTTTACTAAATTTGCTTTTTCATTATTTATATAAAATATAAAATTTTCATCTTGAATTATTGCATCATTAAAGTTATCACGAAATCTGAAAGCAGCTGTTAAAAAACTTCCTACTACAGTTTTGGTTCGTCCAACAAACGTCTGTTCCATTATGAGTTACCTACCTTATCAATGTAGTCGTAACTAATAGATGTTACCATTGGATTATTTTCTACAACTTCTGATGACAACATTATCGGTGTAGCTGTATAAAATAAAGCTACTTGATATGATTTATTAAGGGATGTCCATATTTTTGATTTTTCATCATATGATAATCTAGATGGATCTATTCTTATATTTTCTTCTCCCCACTCTAACCCTTGTTGTAATTTGCTAACAGGAATTGATTCTAAATCATTCAACACTTGTTCCACTCTTCCTAGAATCTTTTGAGAATCAGCAGATTTAACAGAAACTTGTGAGGATGCATTAACATATATCATATAATAAATCGATAAGCTTTTAGGAGGCCTCCTAAGTTCATTATTTGCAGTTGGAAGCATATCAACCACTAAATGATCCATATTTTCTCTAATATCATACATAAAAATTCCAAGTGTGTAATCTGCATTTTCATCAGCAGGCGAAACTAATTCTATTGTCTGTGAACTTAACATTGGTTCTGGATAAAGCTTTTCTTTTAAAAACTTACATATATAGTTGCTCAAATCTGAAATTATTGAATACCTAGCCATCTAGATCCCTCCTCTATATGCAACACTTTTTATCCTTACCCAGGGGGAATATTTTAACCCCCCAATAGATTTGCAAAATCTTAAACTTCTATACTTTCAAGCAAATCAAGTATCAATTTTTCTGCTTGCTGATCATAAAGAATAGCTTTATTAGTGGACACTATAGGACTAATCTTCATTTCAAATTCACTGTTCAAAAAACTTTGTGGAATCCATAAAATACTTGTTAATGTGTTTTGATCAATCTCAAATTTAGATACTCTTTGCATAGTAGTTTTTTTATTTTTGTTTACTTTAGAACTTGATTGTTTTTCTTGCACCATAACAGTTGAGCTATTATGAGTGAATGTATAGCCTTTACCACCTCTATAAATGTACCCTCTAACTAAGTTAGGTTCATATACATACTTCATACCATTTAAAAGGGTTACTTCATCTGCCGGGGCATATAATTCTTCCTGATCTAGTTTTTTATCAATTAGTACAGCATTGATACCTGATGATTTAGAGCGTTTATCCTTCCCTGATAACTCTGCCAAAAATGTATCCATTTTCTGTTTAATAATTTTTTGATCTTCAGTTAGATTATTAATGTCTTGTATATCTCCAAGTTTTAATAATAATTCATTTAGTGCACCTATTCCTAATATATTTATACTATCAAGATCTAATAATTCATTATCTTGAGTAAATATATTTATTTTTTCATTTAAGCTTTCTTCAGTTATTTTCTTCTGATCTTGTTGAAGATCATATTGATCAACTGTGTTATTAAGCTTTGTAAATAACTCAACCAATTCATCTGTTGACCCTTCATCCCCTATCATCTTTTCTCGCATAATATCTCTTATTGTCTTTAGTGCATCAAATGTTAAATCCGGATGTGTTTTAGATAGTTCTATAAGTGTATTAATAGAATCAGACAACTCAGCTATATCTGCTTCACCCATTGCTACCTTTGATAACGCAGTCCTTGCTTTATCCTTTGAATCTTCTATCATTTTAGCTATAGTTTCTGATTCATCTGATAAAGAAGCTGCTGTTTGAGCTATATCAGATTCTAAAGTTTTTTTCTGGGTTTCTAATGCTGCCCTTTCTTGATCTGTTACATTACCACTTTGTAACTTATCATTTACTTTATTGAGATCTGTTTTTTTCACATCCATTTGCGCTTGTTTCTTTTTAGCCTCTTCCGCTTGCTTTTTACGCAAATCTTCTAGCGCTTTAGTTTGGGCCAAAGCATTTGTATAGTGATTTTTGTCTAAAGCTGACTTTCTATTGTTTTGCAACTTTGTTACCTGATCTTGAAGTGATTTAGCTTGTTGATTTGATTTTGTAGATATATTCGTCTTATTAACTGCTTGTATCTTTGAATCAATTTTACTTAATCTAGACTCCAAGCTAGTGAGTCCTATATTATAAAAATCATCTATACTTGTCTGCTTAAGAACATCTTCTGCGCTTATATTTTGAGTCATCTTAGCTTTCAAAAGTCCTATATTGCTTATGATTTCTGTTCGGATATTTTGTAATTCATTAACTTGACCTTCTTTAGTAGGTATTAACTTAATTTTTTCATTTTCTATTTTTTCTAAATCAGATAAAAGTGATGCTAATTTCTTTTGATAGTTATTTTTCATATCTAGTAATTCATCTGACTTTGGATTTTGAGACTTAGCTCTTTTATATTCATCGCTTTCTCCACCAATTGCTAATTCATAATATTGTGAGTTAGCATTGTTATACATTTCATCTACCAAATTTGATTGTTTTGCTCTATCTACAATTTTATTAGAACTTATAGCTTTTAAAGCAAGCATATCACTTAATTTATCATCTGCTTGTGTATATTGATTTGGTAATTTTGTATTGGATATTAATGCGTTCATTAACTGTGCTTCTTTTTGTTTAAGAAGACTATCAGTTGGATTAACTACCAAAATATCAGCTTGAGAATCAATTTTTAATTTAGAATCTAAAAGTTTTTGTTTTGTGTTTAAATAAGGTGTCGCTAAAGTAGAAACTCTTGCTGTCTGTACATTAAGCTGATCTATTAAATTTTGAATTATTAACCCCTTTATCTGTGCATTTACCGCACTTCTTATTTCATTAAATTTCCCTTTTTCTTCATCTGTTGCATTTTTCGAAATTAAATATTTATAATATTCTCCTAATTCCTTCATTGTTTTTTCTAACTCAGCTACTTTAGGATCAATTTTAACATTTAAACCAAATATTGCCTCCATGGATTCTTTTTCTTTTTGCTCCGGAGTATCCTTTTTAGAACTTTCAGGATTAGCTTTTATTGTTTCATATTGCAATTTTAAGCTTGCTAATTCTGGCATTGAAGATACATCATAAACGTTTAATACAGTAAATATATCAACTTCTTGATTTGTTCTTAAATCATACATTTTGCCTAAAGGGTCAGTATAATGCGTTAATGGTATCGCATCTATTACTGGATCTTTTACTTGCGTTCCATTTCCAGGAGATATCCTACTAATTTCATTAGCATTCTGAATTTCAAACCATATCCCTGAATTATTTCCAATATTCCCAGATGTTGCTATTTCAGATTTATAATATATTTTCTTTTGCTTACTTTCTTCAGCAGATTTATCTGCTACTTCTTTTATTATTTCATCAAGGGTATTTAATGCTATCATGTGCGTACCTATAATTATCGTCCTATTAGGAACTTCTGCTGCTGCTTGCCTTTTCATTGCAGGTAATGGCGGCATTTGATTTATCTGCCCTGTAATTATACAAGGGATTATCAACATGAATCCAATTAATGTCAATAAAATAACCCTGTTTTTATTACTATTTAATATATTTTTTATGATAATCCCTCTCTTTTATATGAAATTTTTATATTAATTATATTGATTGAAATACATATTTTTTATTAAAGAACACAGTAAATTTATTCTACTATTATTTGATTAGAAGATTCATTAAATATAGTTTTAAACTTCAGCACTTTATTTGTATCATATAACTCTACTACTAACTTAGATAAGTCACTTAATGTAAAATTAAGATGTGAAAATGATTCATTTACTAGGTAAT
>Ga0099364_10004195_pt1 | contig 21912 bp, 24 predicted proteins | sample TergutTh196P3_FD_73070 | JGI IMG/M metagenome (GOLD analysis project Ga0099364, IMG submission 73070) | Microcerotermes parvus P3 segment gut microbial communities from Pointe-Noire, Republic of the Congo - Th196 P3 | ecosystem: Host-associated > Arthropoda: Insects > Digestive system > Gut ...
TACATTAAACTTTGTATCCGAACCGCCGTAAATTACTTCGATACGCTCAATTGAATTGGGGTCTATTGAATAAAAATCAAAACCGCCGGAAGCTGTTGAATTAACAGGGATCCCGTCTACCAGTATGGCAATGCGCCTTATACTAAAACCCCGAAGGCTTACATCCGCAATATTTCCATAAGGGCCATAACGGGTTATAACCAGATTAAGGGTCTCCTGTAAAAGGGAAGGAATATCTGCTGCATGGGTTCTTTCTATGGTTTCCCGATCTACGATTTCCATATGCTGGGTTGTATCGGCGCTCCCGACTATGGTAATCCCTTCCCCTTCCATTATTGGATAGCTGTCGTCCCGGAAATCCCCTTCATCATAATGATCCCCCTGGCTTTGAGCGGCCAGGGGAATGGATACACAAAAGAAAAGAGAGAAAATGACAAGACGGAATTTCCGGGGGATCATGTTTACTCCTTGGTTTGAGTCATTACTCCCCCCCAATTAACAAATTTTCCCCAATTCCCGCGGGTAAATTTTGCAACTGCTTGATCCAGAGTAGCTGTTGCAGAAGAAGAAAAATCGTTTAGATTTATTGCATCTGCCAGTTTTACTGTGGTGGGTGTTAAATCCCGATAATAAACAGCGTCATATGTCCCAGGAGTAATAAAATCACCTGAACTATATTCAAAAATTATTACACCTGAAGAAGAACTATAATTGGATACAAAGCTAATGGTTCCAGTAAAACCATAATCGTCTGATTCCCAAACCATTTCATGCTTAATAGTATCAGAGTCTATTGTATATCTATCTGCATTAGTTCCATCAAAAGACCATGTACCTATAAGACCATCCGGTAATACACCCGGATAATTTGTATCATCCGCAGAACTAGTACTGCAACTGCCCAATACCAGCAATAAACCCAATAGAATTATGCCGGCTATTTTCGCCTTTTTAATAAAACCTTTTGTCCCTGATACAAAATACAATGAAAACATGAGACGCTCCTTACAGCTTCATGTTCCTTGGAGAAAATAATAACCGAATTTAGTGCGGTATTTTTCTCAAGGCCCAATCCTCGAAGCCCGAAAAATGTGTGCGGGTTTCTATGAAACCCTTGCCCCAACGGGGACCCTGTATACCAAAGTTTCCTGGCTTATGGGCGGCTTTTTTAGCCTCTTTTCCGTCAGTCTTCCCAGCGGCGCCCTTTTGGCTGCTGCCAGTGACCCGAAATACCTGATGGCATTTCTTAACGCCTGGCGGCGTTTCTTGCAGACGGATTTTTCCCAATTACAGTTACGGGATAGCGGGGGATTTCGCCTGACCACATAAACAAAATTTATGCGCTTAGATGGCACCCCACTTCCTTTGAAATATACAGGTTTAGGGTAACAGGATATAAAAAGGATGTCAAGGAGTCAAATCCTAATTTGTTGGGATTTTTATCCCTTGACAGGCATATTCTTCTTGCATTTTTCCAAAAAGTATGGTATCCTAGAGGCATGGCAAGCAACGAAATCGTTACCTGGCAGAGGACATATTCTGTTAGTATTCCATTAATAGATTCGCAGCATATGGAATTGGTTAATTTGACCAACAAACTGTATAGAAGCTGCCTAAAAGGCAGGGATCATTCAAAAGAAGTTTTTATGGGAGTCCTGCGCGGTGCAGTTGACTATGTTGGATACCATTTTTCCACCGAAGAAAAGATTATGGAACGGGTAAATTATCCCGATATAGGCGCTCATAAAAAAGAACATGCCGATTTTGTTAGAGAGGTGTTAAAATCTGTAAATGAATTTTCCACCGGATCCACTTACAATCCGCTTGCTTTTGTAAAATACCTTAAGGACTGGGTATTAACCCATATTGCTGTTTCGGATACCGCAATGGGAAACTACCTGGTAAATCTAAAGAAAAGCGGCGATCTGCAAAATATCACCCTTAAAGTAAAACAGGTATCCGATCGCTTTGTAATTGACTGACAAACAAGGCAAAATAGAGAATTTCCTGGAATCCCTTATGTATCATTCTCCGACACTGACAATAAAAAGAGCATATCCGAAAGGCGGTTTAAGAAGGGGAGCATTATTTTCCAATTTGTGATTGACTCCGGTTCGTCTGAAAATTTTTCTATCACAGTACCGTCCAGCAGAGCTGTACATAAGCGGCGTTCGGCTCGGCGGCAGATGGTTCGGGCAGCATGAAGATATGCAGCAGCATTGCCCGACCAGTTTCGTATAAAACTTCGGACAGGTTTTGCTTTTTCCAGATTAATTATCTGATGTTCAAGCCATTGTGTGTTTTTTGCTGTTTCTGTACTGTTTAGGGCCATTAGATCAGGCAATTTTTTTCTAATTTCACTAACAAAGTATCCAGTATCTGTTTTTCTGCCGGATTTTAGTATAGTTTCGCAAATAGCCAGAAAAGCGTCCAATTCGTCCAGGGTTCCCAGAAATTCCAAACGCGGATCATCCTTGGAAACCCTATCGCTGGTATTTGGAAGCTGTGTAAAACCGCTGTCCCCTTTTTTTGTGGAAATACCCATTGCTAGATTGTAGTAAAATGACGGTCAAAATGCTACGCTTAAAATACTAATTGGGAAATGCTACACTAATTCTATGCGTAATAAGCTGACCAATGAACTTGCTGTCTGCGGTTTTAATGCAATTCGTGCATTAAGCGAAATTCATCCGGAAAAAATAAACCGCCTTTTTCTTAGAGAAGACAGACTTTCTTTTTTTTCCGGGTTGTGCAGACAATTGGCAGAGCGTAAACGGCCCTATAAGCTTTGCGAAAATGAAGAACTGGAAAAGATCTGCAAAACCAATCATCACCAGGGGATTGTGGCGATGATTTATGAACCGGTAGTAGAAGCTGCTTCTCTGGAAGATATTGATGTCTGGTCTAAAGAAGGTAAAACCGGACTTTTGCTTTGTGATTTGGGTAATGACCATAATCTGGGCGCCATTGTACGATCTGCTGCTTTTTTTGATGCTTCGCCCATTATACTAACTCTGCAGGAAACTCAAAGCTCTCAAGACAATACCGGGCCTTATACTTCGCCTCCGGCAGACGGCAATAGGCTTCTTAGTACCAGTGCATACCGGGTGGCCGAAGGGGGAATGGAATATGTTCAATTTCGTTCCATACGCAGTCCGCAAGCATTTTTAAAAAGCGCATCCAAAAAACTTATAATTGTCGGAACAGATCCCCGGGCCAGGCTTAGAATTAGGGATATTTCTCAATTTATGGATAAACAGGGTATTGTTCTGGTTATTGGCAATGAAGAAACAGGTTTACCCGCCGAAGTTAAGGAACAATGTTCAATTTTGGCCAGAATTCCCGGAAGCGGCGCTCTGGAAAGCCTCAATGCTGCCCAGGCGGCTACCCTCTTTTTACAGGAATTGTATGAGCGCTTTAACTAAAGATGCTTTATTGGCTATTGTCAATAAACGTATAGAAAGCCGGTATAGGCGTCTCCTTTTTGTTCACAAGGAATTGGCAAAATTAGGACCGGTCATGACCAATTCCGGTTCTGCAAAACCCATACCCGGTGAAAGCTTTGAGGATTTTGTTTTTAAACAGATTGATTTTTCGATATATAAAAAAATACATGAGGAAGAATTCTGCCTGTTTTTTGATGAGGGACTGTCTGATTATGATGAATCTTTTTTCCAAAAGACCTTTATGATGAGCCGCCGGGAGATCTGCTGTATAATTCGGGATGCTTATATCAAGGAGAGCCCGTATTATCTGTGTAAAAAGCCCGGATTGCTGCTTTTGTCGATTATGCGAACCTTGCATAGTTCTTTGGATTTTGCCCCTCTCCTGGACAATATTGATTTTATAGCCAAAGATCAGCTTAAAGAAGCGGCAGAACTCCTGGATGGGGTACTAATTCGCCACAACGACGGCATGGAAACAAAATTATTTAAGCCGAATGCGCAAAACAGGGGAAATATACCCCCAAATTCACTTTTATGCGGAACTTTTTACCCTCTGGGAAAGGCCTGTACGCTTTCTTTGGTTTTTTCCTCTTAATTTGTTTATGATTTTGCTGAATAGGCTTAACCTTAACGGTATTTATTTGTTATACTATTACCATGAGAATACTTTTGCGGCTCCTTCCTGTGATTATACTTTTTAATGCCTGTGTCCAAATACAGGCAGATAATTCCAATATTGTACAGGATTCTTCACCAAGACCGGCACGGGTTCCAAGGCGGAGTCTTAATTATAGGCTGGAAATATCAACACAGGTAGTTGGATTTGACTTACAGGTTAATGATTTTGAGGTCTTGCTTGTCAATAATGGAGCAAATCTTACAACCCAGGTATTTATTAACGACTGGATGATTTCGGGAAGCAATGACATTTCCGTTACCGTTCTGTGGCCTGATGGAATTGAGTTTAATCCTGGTATTGGCTCTGCTACTTTTAGGCTTTTTTCCAATACCTCACTGGTAAGGGAATTCAGGTGGCCCGCCTCCAATGTTCCGGATATACAAAATTCCTATCCCCATACCTTTTCCGATACATTCAGGTCTTCCGGTTTTCCCAGAGTTATGCTGGAAAGAGCAGAGCGTGTTATTTCATCTGCCGGACGTCTTCCTGCAGATGATCAAGCAGAGATTGTTGCAATTGCAGCTCAGCTTCGCAGGGCTTTTGTTGAAAGAGATATGGAAAGCATTAATTATCTTCTTAGAGCAAAATACGAAGATTTAGCTACAGCCCGCTTTACCACAGCGGCAGAAATTAGAGCCGAAGAAAATACAAAATTCCAGGAGCTTATGGGTAAAGAAGCTTATACTGTGGCATTCAGCGGACGCAACAGTTTTAACTCTGTTGCAAACGACAGGGTTGTACGGCTGGGACAGGGCCGAATTGGATTTCCCGAACCAGCTTTAATAATAAGCTACAGGGAAAACAGAAGAACCGAGCGCTGGAACATGGAATTGTACTTTGCAAAAATCGATGGAAATTGGGTCATTATTCGGTGAATATATTTCAGGCGATTTTTCTGGGAGTTCTTCAGGGTATAACTGAATTTATTCCTGTAAGCAGTTCTGGCCACCTGGTATTAACCCAAAAAATTTTTGGTATATCCTCTCCTACTCTTTTCTTCGAGACCATACTGCACCTTGGGACTTTGCTGGCTGTATGTATTACGCTCCGTACAGATATATGGAAACTAATTAACCGTCCCTTTCAGCGAATTAATGCCCTTCTTGTTATGGCTACAGCAGTAACAGTAATAATGGCGCTTTTGTTTAAGAATCAAATTGAAATTGCCTTTGAATCCGGACTATGGCTTGGTCAGTCATTTCTGCTGACATCTGCGGCTCTTTTTATAGCCGAATATTTATCCAGACGGCCTGGAAGTTTCCGTAATGATGCAGAGATGGATTGGCTTGATGCAACGATTATTGGCCTTCTGCAGGGTATTGCCCTGGTACCCGGAGTATCCAGGTCCGGTTTAACGCTGTCCGGTGCATTGGCACGCAAGCTCGACAGGAATTTGGCAGTGCGCTTTGCTTTTTTGCTTTCCATACCTGCAATTCTTGGCGCTTTTGTTCTTCAGCTCTGGGAATTATACAAGGCGTATCATTTTCAAAGCGTTAATCCTGGTACTGCTGAGGGATTTTTTTTAGCCGGTACAAGTCCTATTGCATTAATTGCCGGTACCCTAAGTGCTGCTATAGTGGGATTCGGCGCTATTACTTTTATGCTTGCTCTTGTGCGTAAGCGCTCCCTTGTTGGATTTGGAATATATACTGCAATACTGGGTATCTTGATATTACTGGATCAGAATATTTTTAATATATTATTTTAAGCTGCTGGGATTTTTTTATCGGCAAGCTGATACTGTATTTTTTTTATTAACAGTTGCGGCTCTACAGGTTTTACAATAAAATCAATGGCGCCTTCATTTTTTGATGCCAGGATTAATTTTTCTGTGCTGTTCCCCGAAACGATAATAACAGGAATTGGCTGTTTCCCGCTTACTTGCTGCAGATGCTGAAGAAATTCCAGACCAGTTAAATCCGGCATATCAAGATCAAGAAGAATTATATCAATAGCCATGTTTTTGGCCATTTCCAGAGCCTGTAAGGGAGATTCGCAGGTATGGACATCGTACATGGTAAGAATATTTTTAAACTGCATTAACTGTGTTTTGGAATCATCCACAGCCAGTACTATTTTTTTTTCTATTCCGTTTTCGGTATTTCCTTTCATGGAAATGTCGCCTAACTTGCCATTATTCTGCAGGGTGACAATATATTCGCCCAGTTTTATATCGACAATTGCAATATGAGAAAGTACCCAATCCCTTAAAAATCTGACAAATTGATTGGGAATAAATTTTTTTCCGCTTTCGAATGCTGCTACATTATCCAAAACTTCCTGAATAAATTCTGTATGATGCTTTTTATGTTCGGCAAATTCTTTATAGGCAGTTTTTGTCATAAGTTGTTCTTCAACAGAAAAGTGATATTGAACATACGCAACTGCTTCCCGAATTGTATTTCTAAATTGTTCTTTTGCAGATGCAGTGTCATAACGGCATGCTTTATGAAGTTCATTGGCTAAATCAATAAGTTTTTTATGCTGACTGTCTATAAGCGGAATGTTTATTGAAAATCTATGTTCCCAGCTTACAAAATTTTGTCCTGATTTCTCCATAAGTAATCCTTTATTTTTAATCCTATATATAAAGCATAGTCAAAAAACTCTATGTAAACAAGTTATTTTTTATTTTACCTGGCCTCTTTACTAAAAAGACAACCGCAGTATTTTTGCCTGTAAAGGCCCAAATGCCGGGCTTTTTCCTGTGCAGAGCGGAAAAAAGGACGAAAATCCCGGTAAAAAAAGCTTATTCCATGCCGATCTGCAGCAGCTTCTGCTTCTTGTCTAAGCAAATCGTGATTCTGGTATGGGCTGATAAAAAGGGTTGAGTTAAAAGTGTTGAATCCCAGTGTTTTTGCCATAAAGGCGGTTTTTTCTATTCGCATGCGGTAGCAGAAAGTACAGCTCTGCTGGACGGTACAGCTTTGCTGGACGGTACAACTCTGGGGATCGTCATCCAGCTTTAGTCCATGATGACCTTCACTTACAAGTGGGATGTTTTGGGAATGTGCAAATTGAACCAATGTATCTTTGCGCTTGGTATACTCTGCATGGGGCTGGATATTGGGGTTATACCAGAACAACGTCGGTTCTATGCTTTTTTCTAATGATTCAAGACAGCCGGTCAGACATGGGGCGCAGCAAACATGGAAGAAGAGCTTCATTATTCGTTTCCTAACTGTCTATTTATACAGTTGATTTTCATAGCTATAGATTCTACCATTAATTAATGATAGAACCAATAATTCAACTGATGCTGGAATCACAGGCCATGCTGGAAGGTCACTTCCTTCTTTCTTCGGGCCGTCATTCCGACAAGTATTTTCAATGTGCAAAACTTCTCCAGTATCCGGATCGGACAGCAAAAGCATTTGCTCCCCTTGCAGAAAAAATCAAAGCCGATATGATATCGGGAAAAATTACTGTTCATGCTGTTGCCGGTCCAGCGATGGGCGGAATTATTGCTGCCTGGGAACTGGGCAGGCAACTTGGGCTTCGTTCATTTTTTACCGAACGAAACGAAGAGGGAGAAATGACCCTGCGCCGGGGTTTTGAAGTACAAAAAGGCGAAAAAATCCTTATTGTTGAGGATGTTATTACCACTGGAAAATCTTTTGGTGAATGCGCTGCTGCACTGGAAAATTTTGGTGCAGAAATTGCCGCCATTGCCTGCCTGGTAGACCGCCGTATTGCCGATGAAACAGGCATGCCGCCTGTAACACCCTGGCCGCTGTATGCTGCGTGCAGAGTAGAGGCACAAAGCTGGGATGCCCAATCCTGCGAATTATGCAGCCAGGGGATTCCAATAATTAAACCAGGCTCCCGAAAAATTACATGATGTATATCCGGCGGTTTAAGTCATGGCAGGAATAAAACCTTTTACAATTTTACATGAGGATGATTGTATTATTGCCGTTAATAAAGCTTCGGGCATTGCTGTTATAGGCGAACGCTGGGACGAGGATGCTCCGCGCCTGGATATCTTGCTTAAACAGGAATTTGCTTTTCGGGATAGATTAGAGGAAGCCCCGGAACTGTTTACCGTTCATCGTATCGACAAGGACACATCGGGACTGGTGATCTTTGCCAAAGACCGGGAAACCCACCGGCGGCTTTCTCTTGCCTTTGAATCCCGGCAGCCGGAAAAAATATATATTGCCGTAATTCACGGTCGTCCTTCCTGGCCGGATGGGAAAAATACCTGCAATCTTCCCCTCTTGCCTGATGGAAATAAAAAACATCTTACGATCATCGATAAGTACCGGGGTAAAGCTTCAAGTACCGGTTTTACGCTAATTCTTTCTGCGGGGAATTACAGCATAGTGGAAGCCAGGCCGAAAACAGGCAGGACTCATCAAATACGGGTGCATCTTGCAGCTTTAGGCCATCCCATTGTATGCGATCCCCTGTACGGCAAACATTCCCGCAGTAAAACAGAAAAGGGCATGTACCTGTCTTCGTTTAAGCGGAACTGGCGGGGAGATGCTGCACAAGAACAACCCCTTCTTGCCCGGCTGGGGCTGCATGCTGCCTGTCTTGCAGTAAACGGAATGTCTTTTGAAGCGCCTCTTCCAAGAGATATGGCAGCGCTGATTAAACAAATGGAAAAGGTTAAAATGGTATAAAATATGAATAACAGTATTTTAACAGAGTCTGCCGGCAGAGTAGAAAATTGTTTTTTCCGATTGGATAATGTATCTGAACCGGCAATTCTGGAAATTTTTTTTCCAAAATGCATGGACGAGGATTACCAGGAGCTTAATGTTTTTCTGAAAGAACCGTACATTAAAAACAGGGAGTGGTTCGATTCGGGTTTGCGGCTTTATCTTAAAGGTATTCCACCTAAAAAAGTGATAAAAAAGACCAGATCGCTAATAGAGAAAATAGCTGTCTATATTACCAATAAATACCCCGATGATATTTTTTATAATTACAAACAGTATTCCTGCGGTCTGCGGTCAAAGGTAATACTTCTTCACTTTAATAAAACAATTGTAATAAAATACTGCGAAGAGCTAAGAGAAGATTTTACAAAAAATTTTTGTAAGGTTATTTTTAATGAAGCAGGAAATTGTGAAAAGGTATATCTGAACTGTTATGAAGAAGGAATTTTAGAATATAAAAAAGGGTTAATAGAGATGCACCGCTGGGAAAGCGAAGAAGAAGCACAGTCCTTGTCTTATTTTAACAGGCATTATACCCAGCGTCTTCTTGATGGTGTAGTAACAGAAATAGATACCAAAACCAGAATGATAAAAATTATACGTTCTTCTATTGATGCAGCAGCCATTGAAGCAGAGGATCGTAGTTTTTTTGTAAAAGCCCTGGATTTTCTGGAAAAACCGGTTCAGGAAAAAACCATTGAATAATAACGGCAAAAATTTAAACTCGAAAGGTTTTGGCATAGGTCAGGGAGCAATATTGCTTTGTGCTGTGTTATGGAGCACCAGCGGTCTTTTTATCAAACTTATTGACTGGCACCCTGTTGTAATTGCGGGAATACGCAGTTTGATAGCAGCTCTTTTTATGATTTTCATTCGTTTTCTTTCGCCTGGCCGCCGTTATGAGCCGTTAAATCTCCGTTATCTTTGGCTGGGAGGTATTATATACAGTGCAACCATGCTTACTTTTTGTATTGCAAATAAGCTTACTACTGCTGCAAACGCTATTTTAATACAATACAGCGCTCCTGTCTGGGCAGCTCTTTTTGGATGGATATGTGCAAAAGAAAAACCCAGAAAGGCAAATATTGTAAGTCTCATTATGGTAATGGGAGGACTCTTTCTTTTTTTTAAAGATGGGCTTGACGGCGGTTCCTTTACCGGCAATATGCTGGCCCTGCTTTCGGGCATTTGTTTTGGCGCCAGCAGTGTTTTTTTGCGTATTCAGAAAAAGGGAAATCCTGCAGATACCATGCTTCTTGCCCATATCATTACTGCTATTGCAAGTATACCTGTTATGTTTACTCATACGCCCTCTTTCACTATCGATACTACGGCTATAATGCTTTTTATGGGAATTATACAAATTGGCATAGCATCGCTTTTATTTTCCTATGGAATACAGCGGGTACTTGCAGTAGAAGCAATTCTTATAGCCGCAATTGAACCTATTCTTAGCCCTGTTTGGGTACTGCTAATAATTGGAGAAAAACCAGGTTTCAGCGCCATCCTGGGAGGAGCGGTAATTATTACTGCTGTTTTGGTTTCTGCGCTGGAATTTGGAAAGCAGAAAACAGGGCCCGATTAGCTATCGTCCTCGTTATCCCTGCCTCTAAATCTATCCAATAGACGGCGGCGGCCTTCCTGGGGTTCTTCATCTTCTTCTGTTTCGTCTTCGTCCCATTCAGGATTCCGCCGGGGAGCAGTTTGGCGGCGTCCTTGTCTAATACGGGCTTCTGCCTCTCTGGCATCAGCTTGTCTGTCCATGGCCCGAAAGATTCCCGCAGCCCGCCGCCATGCCTGGGCAGCATTTTCTTCATCTCCCATATTCCGGTATACTTCGCCTTTGGCTGACCAGATCATAGCCAGACCAAAGGTATTTTCTGCCCTGCGGTCAAAATCAAGGGCATTGTCAAGCGCTTCTATAGCGCCCGTATAGTTTCCAGCAACCGATCTAACCGATGCAATAAGATACCAGTCATATGCAGCCTGTTCCAAATAGCGGTCTTTTTCGTGGATAGTCAGGGCATTCAGTATTGAGCGCTCTGCATCTGCATATCGTCCCATTTCTTTTTCCGCCATGCCTTTTACTGTCCAGTTTAAGGCAGAAAATAACCTATCTCTTCTAAATGTATTCTGTTCTCTAAGCGTTAGGGCAAGAACTTCACGTGGATTCGCGGTGCCGGCTAAAAGCATGCTTCTTGCCCGGTATATCCTGCTTACCGATGCCAATACCTGTTCCCCGGCAGCATTTGCTTCCTGTTCTGCTTCCTGCCATAGGCGTTCCGCTTCTGCTGTCCTGCCAAGCGCATGATGTGCATTTGCCCTGGATAAATTTACCCGGATTCTTAGGGCAGGCCTGTCTGTAGTTACCGCCAAACGCCAGGCTTCGTCCAATAGATTTAACGCTTGGGTAAAATTACCATGATCTGCTTCTCTGTTTGCTAATGTTATATTGGTTTCTACCATTGATTGAATGGTAAAGATTTCTGCTGGCCGTTTGGGCGCCGAAGAACAGGAATTAAAAAACAACGCCGCTAAACAGAGCTGAAATAAAAGAAATATTATAATTTTATTTTTTTTCACCATAACACTCCATAAAAGCTGACCATTTTTAGAACCGGATATTTCTGGGATTGGTTCCGCTTGTATCAGTTTCTGCGCGATCTGGAATACCTCCCCGCAACAGCGGATTATTGCTTAAACCCACAAGTACATCATTGGCAGAAATAATGGCAGATCTTGCTTCGGCAATAAGACCGGGCATATTTTGGGGCAGGGGGTCGGTACTTTTTTCCAGATTATCAAGAATTCCCAGCAAAGCTGCCAGATTCGCTTCCAGGGAGCTTATTGTATTTCCTTCTGCCAGATCGGAGGTAAGCCTTTGTACATCGGAAAAAACCTGTCCTAGAGCAGTGGCTGCTCTTGCATCCGGGGCTACGTTAAATCCTTGCAGGGCTATGTTAAGTTCATCCATGGCAGAATCTACTTTTCCCAAAATTGTTTCTATATCGTTTAAAATTACCGGCGCCTGGGCCATTAGAACAGCAATTGGATCATCGTTGGGCGGAGTATTTGTAAGGCGCAGGACTTCCAGCGCCATTCCTTCGGGAGAACCGCGCAATGGAACCAGGTCTCCTTCTTCCAGAGCTTCGCCCAGACCAGGATGGAAAATAAAGCGGCTTCCAAAACCTATTGGGCTTACAGACATTTCTACAAGAGAACCTTGTCTTGCCCTGTCGTTAAATTCACTGTGAATAACAAATATTACTTCTATCCGGTTTTCTTCTGTAAGGCGGAATGATTTTACATTCCCAATGGTAATGCCCCGGAAAATTACCGGCATATTTCTGTTTATTCCCGAAGCAGTATTTAAATATGTAATATAACTATAGTCCCTGGAAAACCAGCGCTGTGTTCTGCCCAGTAAAAAAACAACAAAAACCAGAGAAAGCAGGGCTACGATAACCAAAATGCCTACGACTTTATCCGCATAACGTATTCGAAACTTCATCGCTTGTTCCCTTTTCTTTTTTTATCTTTTTCGTTAGAGTCTTTTTCCAGGTCTTTTTCTGTAATACTCATTTTTAATAATTCCGAAAGAGACTTATCTCTTTCAAACTGTTCTCTGGTCATTGAAGTATGTATTTGACCCCCAACTATTAGTATTACATGATCTGCCAAATCCTCGATTATCCCCAGATTGTGTCCTACAAATATAATTGTATTATTATTAATTTTTTGTTGTTTTACAAGAGTAACAAGCCGGTTTGCAGAATAATCGTCCAGGGATTCTGTCCATTCATCCAAGAAGAGAAGGCTAGGGCGGCATAACATGGCTCGTCCAAAAGCAATAAGTTTTTGTTCTCCCATGGAAAGACTTGCAGGTCTAATTGACAAGTTTCGTTTATACCCTACAATATCCATTACTTCGTTTATACGCTGCCGCCGCTTTGAATCGGACATTTCCGGAAAGTGAATTTTTAACGGCAGCTCCAGAATTTGTAACAAAGACTGGTTTGCCCAAAGGGCTGAATCCTGAAATATAAAAGCACTTTCCCTGCGAAATTCCAGGTTCTGCGCCCTATTCATATGAGCAATGTTTCTGCCCCGGTAATAGACATCTCCCTCTGTAGGAATTATCAATCCAGCACTAAGTTTAAGAAGGGTGCTTTTGCCGGAGCCAGAGGGACCTATTAGAGCAGTGGTTTTTCCTTCTTCCAGCTCTATAGTGACATTTCGGACGATTGAATTATTTTGAGACGAAAAAGAAATGTTTTTTAAGCTTAGAATTTCCATTATTAACCCATATAAGAAAAGGCTGAAATGACACTATTCACAATAATTACCCAAACAAAGGAAGAACCCACTGCCTTTAGTCCTGCCACAGGTATCTCTGTACTGGCCCGTTCTACTTTAAACCCCTGCATGATAGCCATGATAGCAATGATCATACCTGAACATATGCTTTTGGTTGACGAAATAAAAATGTCCTGAATAGTTAAATCTTCCAATAAATAGGTAAAATACATTCCTGCCGGCAGGGGATTAAAGAGCTGAGCCACTGCAAATGATCCCACAAGACCGAAGATAGAAAAGTATATATTAAGCAGAAAAAGGGAAATGGTAACGCCCAGGAACCGGGGGACTGCAAGGTGTTCTATGGGGTCTACTCCGACAGAAATATATGCTTCAACCTCGTGAGAAATAACCATGGTTGCCATTTCTGTGGCAATTGCCGTTGCAGAGCGGGCTATAACAATAAAAGCAGTTAATAGCGGGCCTAATTCACGGGTAATAAGAATAATAAGCAGGCTGTAAATCATCCTTTCCTGACCAATTTGGGAAAGGAATGGAATACCGATTATATTTACCGCAGCTCCAATACCCACAGCCAATAGGGCGGAAATACTCATTGCATCAACAAAGGTAAAGAGTATCTGCATAATGAGGATTCTGCGGGATGCTTTTCCCCGGAGTACAAAAGCACCGACACCCTTTAGAGTACTGGCAAAAAAGCCTAAAGTATAGGTTATATCATCTATAATAGCCCGCACCTTGCATTAAGTATATCGTAAAAAGACAGGATATACTAGATTGTTCATTTTCTGCTATAATGCATATGGGGAATTGAAAAAGGAGTAATAGTATGAAAAAATCCATTCCGGCACAGCTCCGCTGGGCGGTACATCTCCGCTGGGCGATACATCTCCGATGGACGGTACAGCTCTGCTGGACGGTACAGCTACGCTGGACGGCCCTGTTAGCCGTACTGTTTCTTTTTGTCGTTAATAGCCCATTATATACCCAGGTACAAGCAGACCAGGATGCAGCACCGCGGGAAATTATTGTAATCCTGGATGTTTCGGGAAGTATGAATCTACAAAACAGGTTTGTAAATGTACTGGATTATCTTGACAATGAAGTAGTCGGCAGCCTTCTTAGAAACGGCGATACTTTTTCCCTGGTTACCTTTGGCGAAAGGGTTGTCGAGCGCTTTAGCCGTACCGTTGCTTCCGATGCACAAAGGGCAGCTCTTAGAACAGAACTGCGCCAACTTTGGGCAAACGAAGACAGAACCGACATAGGGGCCGCTTTGGAAAAAGTGGGGGAAATAATGGAAAGGCAGGATAGGGCCGGAACAAGACAGATAATACTCTTTATAACTGACGGTATTAACATTCCTCCGGAAAACAGCAGATATTATGGAGTTAATATTTCCATAGACGAGCGGCTTAGAAATATCGGAGAAAGGATTTCACGCGGCGCATGGTTTTTTTATATAATCGGCATAGGCGGAGTAACTGCCGCCCAGGATATTGCCGGTATAGTTCCGGGTTCCGAAATAATAACTACCGATTCTACTTTGGAGGGTGTTGAGTTTTCTGAGCGTGTAAGTCAGGAAGAAGAGGTCGAACGGGTTCAGGCCGAAGCTGAACGCCGCCGGCTGGAAGAGGAACAAGCCAGGCTGGAAGAAGAACGCCGTCTGGAAGCTGAGCGTAATGCAGGCTTAATGGGTGTATTGCGCCGCTTTGCCGCCAGACTTGGCGATCTCGCTGCTTCTTTAGGTATTCCTTTACCCGTTCTAATTGCCGCTCTTATTCTAATACCGCTATTAATAATCCTTTTAATAGTATTTGTAGCCAGGGCATTTAAAACCAAAGAACTGCTTATTACTGACGGAAAAGAAACTTTAATTAGAAAAATTCCCCCTGGAGGAAATATACTGCTTAATTCTTCGGCGGCAGTGCTTCCCGGTATAGGAAACGAAAACAACCAGGTATTTCGTATCCAGCGCGGTCTTTTTGGCTTGTCCATACAAATCCTCGATTCCGCCGCCATTGCAGAAAAATCTCCGTATAAGAAAGCCGGTACCCATTCCTTAAAGGGGGTAATTAATCTGGCAAACGGGGCGCAGGTAAGAGTATCGGTACGGTAGCTTATGAATTTTTCCCAAAGCTTTATTCCCACTTTACGGGAAGTTCCCGGTGATGCAGTTATTGCAAGTCACCGCCTCATGTTCCGTGCAGGTTTGATCCGTAAGCTTTCCAATGGTCTTTTTGCCTATCTCCCTCTGGGGCTGCGATCTTTCCGTAAAGTAGAAAACATAATTCGTGAGGAAATGAACGCTATTGGTTCTTTGGAAATTAAACCCACTGTGATAGTGCCGGGAGAATTGTGGAAGGAATCGGGCCGCTGGGATTCCATGGGAGCAGCCCTCTTGCGGATAAAAAACCGGCTTGGCGCTGATTTTGTTGCATCCCCCACGGCAGAAGAAGCCTTTACCAGCATAGTCCGGGACGAATTAAACAGTTACCGCCAGCTTCCCCTTTCGCTGTATCAGATTAACACCAAATACCGCGACGAAGTCCGTCCCCGTTACGGTGTTATGCGGGGCCGGGAATTTGTAATGAAAGATGCCTATTCGTTCCATGCAGATGATGCAAGCCTGGATCAACATTACCAGGCCCAGGGAAGAGCATACAGACAGATCTTTAAGCGCTGCGGTTTAACAGTAATACCGGTAAGGGCCGATTCCGGCGCTATGGGCGGTTCCGGCTCGGAAGAATTTATGGTTGAAAGCGATATAGGAGACAATACCCTATTATTTTGTAAAAGCTGCGATTATGCAGCTAACATAGAAAAAGCCGAATGCAAGATCGATTATAGCCCCAGGTTTTCGCCGGAGCTTGCAAAGGCAGCGGCTTCCAATACTCCGCCGGTAGAAAAAATTGATACACCGGAAGTAAAGACCATCGAAGAACTCTGCGAATTTCTTAAAACCAGTGCAAAGACTTTTATTAAAACACTTATCTACAAAGCGGTAAACGTAGAACTGGATCTTAGTACAGCCCCTGGCTGTAAAAACCTCGTCAAACATAAAAATGCCCCCGGCGCTCCGGAAGTATATAACGAAGTTTTTTTTGCCGTGGCAATACGCGGCGACCTGGAAATAAACGAAGCTAAACTTGCCGCTGCACTTAAGGCAGCGGAAGTAAGCCTGGCAGAAGAAAACGATGTACTGCGGATTACCGGCGCTCCGGTAGGTTTTGCCGGCCCTGTCGGGCTGGACAGGGTCCCCATTGTAATGGACCATACAGTAAGTGCCATGAACGATGCTGTTGCCGGTGCATTGGAAAAAGACAAGCATTTTCGCCATGCCGCTTATGGCAGGGATTTTTCTGCCTGGCTTAGTGCAGATATTCGTACCGTTAAAGCCGGCGACCGCTGCCCTATCTGCGGCGGTGAGTTATACGAAAAAAAAGGCAACGAATTGGGCCATATCTTTAAGCTGGGTAAAAAATACTCGCTATCCATGGGAGTCTCGTACCTGGATGAAAATGGAAAGAGTAATGTACCTACCATGGGCTGTTATGGCATAGGACTTGACCGTACCCTGGCCAGTATTATCGAAGAACATCACGATGAACAGGGAATTATCTGGCCTGTCTCTGTAGCTCCCTACCATGTGATCATCATCCCTGTAAAATATCAGGGGGATGTACAGGCAGCCAGCGATAAGCTAAAAGCGGAGCTGGAAAATGCAGGCATTGAAGTACTTCTTGACGACAGGGACGAAAGGCCTGGTGTTAAATTTAATGATGCCGATTTGATTGGCATTCCCTTTCGGGTGGTTGTGGGGGATAAAAACCTCGTCAATGGAATGGCAGAGCTTAAACGTCGAAGTGAAAAGGAAAGCCGCTTAATTCCCATCGGCACAGCCGCCGCAGAACTTGCCGGGGAAGTTAATGCTGCCTTAATAAGTGTATGAATCACCTTCCGCCTGACTCTCCAACCAATGTAAAAAGTCTTCTGTGGTAACGGTAAACTCCACAAGCACAGTTGAATTCGGCAGGATAATAAACTCACTCAACCCATATTCCGTACCGCCTTCCGCCCAATCGTATGTGTAACCAAGCCTTGTCCACGGATAGAGTTTTTCAAAATATGAATAGAGTTTGTTTCCGTTAAACCATTCCAAAAACACTTCGTCTGCATCATCGTAAAAGCCTGTCGTCATATTGGAAACAGTAACATCCTGACGATATGCCGGGCGGAGTACATTCCCGGTGTCAACCCACATCGCGGTAAAGTGTGTATACCCGGTGTCGGGCGGCAGGCCGATTAACTGTTTGAACCGCAGTTCCCAGTCAGTTACGTTCTTTTTATTAAGCCTATACCACTCCGTAATTTCCCTGTCGGTAAACGCCCATACCTCGTACTCTCCGATTGCAGCAATTTCCCCATTTTGGTAAAGTTCGGGAGTATTGTTCCATGTCACCAGCAGGACTTGTCCGGCGTCATTCCAGGTCGTAAACGGATCATTCTGCGCAAGTGACACTAAGGGGTACACTTCGTCAGGTTCTATTATTAAAGCATCTATAACCGCCGCGAGGTAAAGTTCACCAATAGCCGGAGCAGGCGAATAATCCCTTGTCGTAATAAATGCGGTGATGGTTATACTTAAAATAACCATCAACAAAACAAACGCTGCAGAAAACCTTTTTTTTGTAAAGAAATTTTTTGTATTCATAGCCTATTATATTATACCATATCCATCCACTTGAAATAACGGCTGCTCATTTCCTGGAAGCATCCTGGCTTAACTTATGTTTTAAGAAATTATTTTCCTTTTTTAGTTTAGCTATTTCAAATTGCTGGGATTTAACTGTCTCCAATAAGTCGCCCTGGGTAAGAGCACCTGTGTGGAGCAGCTCTTCCACATATTCCATCTTGGTTTCAAAATCAATTTCCGCTTCCAGGCTTGCTTCCTGAAAGCTGTCATCGATTGCTTCGTCTGTAAGGGAAAAGGTATCTTCTTTGGATTCCAGAATTTTATCTGCAATACGGTAAATGGCCTGGGAAAGTACAGACTGCGGTTTGTAAAGCACTACCGGCAGCCGGGAAGACAGGGCGACATCCTGAATACCGTCCCGGTACATTACTCCCAAATGTTCAAGTTTTACATCCAGATATTCTTCGCAGGATCGGCGTATTTTCATGGCAACATCAGCATCTTTGGGGTCTTCTATCATGTTCATGATTAGCCGGGGATTAAAATGGGCAGCCGCTTCCCTGAATTTTTCGTGTGACTGCGGATCGATTATGGCAATTTCCTTTAACAGCTTTGGTATGTATAAATGCTGATTTAACGAGCTGTCCTTTCGAACCTGTTCAATATATTTATGCGCCTCGGTTGCCCTGGTAAATACAGAATACATTAAGCGGAATACTGTATTTTTTAAAAATACATAGGCATTAAGCACTGCGGTAACTGCCGGGGAAGTAATTACAATTCCCTGACCGGAAAGAAGAAAAAAATCAAGAATGGATTGATGCGTTCCCGCTCCCAGATCAAGTATTAAAATATCGGTATCGGCACTAAGGGTTAAAAGCCGCCTAACAAGGGCGTTTCGCTGGAAGGATTTTAAATTTGCCAGGCCAGGCATCTCCTGATCTCCGGGAATAAAACGCAGGCCCCGCACATCGGTTTTGGAAATTACCTGAGTAAAATCTATTTTGGTGTTTGCTAGAAAAGTTCCTATTCCTTTTGCCGGCGATTGAAATCCCACTACCAGATGGAGATTCGAAGCTCCCAGATCAAGATCCACCAATACTACACGCTGGCCTGCCTGGGCTAATGCAACTGCCAGATTTGCTGCTACCAGTGATTTACCTACGCCGCCTTTACCGCTTGCAATGGGAATAATGCGCATTATTCAGCTCCTTCTGTCGATTCTATTGTTTTTACTTTTGCTTGATCCTGTAAATTGGGCATTATTATATTCTGCATAGCCATCCCCATAATAGTCCCCAGGTCTGCAGCACAAAAAAATACAGCCCATAAAATCTTATATGTATCAAATAGGTATTGCAGCGTAAAGAGCAGCCAGATAAGCATACATAACAAGGCAAGTATTTTTCCTGTTATATAAAGAGGTATATATGATCTGTAGAGGTCTAAACTATTAAACAAAAAAAATGACATCAGCGGAAAAAGAGCATTTGGCGCCGTATACATCATAAAAGGAATAGTCAGGCTGCCGCTGTCCGGAGCTGTACTTAAATGACTGTGGAGCAAGCTTATTAAAAAAGCCAGCCGCGAACAATCGTAGACAAAGATTGCTGCTGTCACCAGGCGGAAACCCTTGGTCTTTCCCAACATTTCGACCATATTTAAATTATACTAACTCCTTTCTTTGACTATACCATTTTATGGGAATGTTGTACAATGGGAATATTGGAGCATAAAATTAAAACACGCTTTATTCAAGCTTATATTGGTCTGCTTTTTTTTGTATTGTTTATTTATGGGATCAATAATCAAGCAATTGGTACGTTGATAACCCAGATAATTGAACATTACGGTATACGAATGGCGCAGGCCGGGCTTTTGTCTTCATTTACCAGTGCCGGTAACTTTGCTGCCATATTTATTATCACCATTTTTGTCGGACGTATCAATAAAATAATACTTATGGGTGCAGGTCTTTTCTTTTTTGCAGTAAGTCTATTCCTGATATCTATTATTCCTCCATTTGCAATTATACTGGTTTGTTTTTCTCTAATCGGTCTTTTTGGAGCGACAGTAGACACCCTGGTTAATTCACTTGTTGCTGATCTCCAGCCGGATAATGTCAGCCGTACAATCAGCTTATTGCATGGATTTTTCGGATTGGGCGGGTTATGCGGTCCTATAATAATAGAATACCTTACAGGAACACTACGATGGGATCAGGTTTATTTAGTTATCAGCATTGCCTTTTTTATTTATTTGATCTTTTATACGATATTTATCAAGTGGCAGTGGCATGGACTAACGACACACATGTCTCAGGAAAAACAAGCACGTTTTGGTTTCTCCGACATTGTGCAATTTTTTACACGGAAACGCCATGTACTGCTGTGGATAGCTATGTTTCTCTATGGAGGGAATCAGAGTGCTGTGGCCATTTGGATAAAACGTTATGTTGAAACATATTTAAATGTACCTGTTTGGGGTGCTTATGCGCTTTCGGCAATGTGGCTGGGTACGGCTGTATGCCGTTTGGTTCTTTCTCCTGGTATAAAAGCATCATCACCGTTGAAAATAGTCTTTGGCAATCTTATTTCCGCCATTGCATTGGTTGCCGGACTGCTTAGTGGTTCTGCTCAGGGTATAACAGCAGCAGCGCTTTTAGTGGGGCTTAGTTCGGGATGGACCTTACCGCTTATTTTAGCTTTGGGCTGCCAATGGTATCCGGAAAAAACTGCATTGGGTACAATGATGCCGTTTACCGCATTCTTTATTTCATATGTGGTGTTTCCGCCCTTAAGTGGATTTATAAGTGATTCCTGGGGAATACCCTGGGGCGTTGCAGTAGGAGCGGTATGTGCGTTCCTCACTGCAGTATTAGCGTGGCTTTTGAATCTGAGCCTGAAATCTGAAAAAGCACTGTAATTGTACGAAAATCCAACAAACAGCCGAATCGGGCTTAACTCACTTAATTTCCACTAGTTCTACTTCAAAAACCAAAAAGCTGTTGGGCGGGATTACTCCACCGGCTCCCCGTTCGCCATATGCCAGTTCCGGAGGGATCACCACCAGGCGTTTTTCTCCGGCCCTCATATCCAAAACAGAGTTATCCCAGCCGGGAATAACCTGCCCTGTGCCAACATTAAACTCCATGGGGCCGCCATGGGCAGCGGATGCATCGAATACTTCGCCGGAAATGAACATTCCTGTATAGTTGACCACCACAATACTGCCCGGCTGGGGCTTGTTGCCGCTTCCCTGTTCACGGATAAGGTACTGTACTCCATGGGCATCGCTGCTAAGACCAGGATATGCCGCTGTTATCCGGGCAAGATCTGCTTCCCGTTGGGCTCTTGATCTTTCTGCAACAGCTTCTCTTACCAGAGAAATCAGTTCATTAAAAGCCTCTTGATCTGCCTTAAAAGCCTGAGCTGCGCTGCCGTTTCGTATTATAGTAATAGTATTGATTCTGTCTCCCTGTTGGATGCTGTCGACTACCTGCTGACCGTCTACGACTCTGCCAAATACCGTATGAAGGCCATCCAGCCAGGGAGTAGCAACATGGGTAATAAAAAACTGGCTTCCATTGGTGCCTGGTCCTGCATTGGCCATGGACAGCACCCCTGGCCCATCGTGGCGTAAACTGGGATCAATTTCGTCGGGAAAGCGGTATCCGGGACCACCTGAGCCATTGCCCTGGGGGTCTCCGCCCTGGATCATAAAATTGGGTATTACCCGGTGAAAAATGAGCCCGTCATAAAAGGGCCTGCCGGTGCTGGCATCCATTTTTCCTTCTGCCAGGGCGACAAAATTACAGACAGTCAGGGGTGTTTTTTCATATTCCAGGCGTATAACAATATCGCCTTTGGTGGTGCTTATCCAGGCAAAGAGACCGTCTCCCAGAGTTGTATCGGTAAGAAAACTTGCCATGTAAACCTCGTTCATGCTCATGCTGGGAGCAGATTTTTCTGTACAGGACATAAAGATCGCTGGAAGAGCTGCTAAAATCAGCACAAAAATCAGCTTAAAGCTCCTCCGCTTAGAAAGTTTTTCTATCATAATGTGAATTCTACCATAGACAGAAGCGTAATTTCAATCTATAATGCA